>Ga0183095_10395_pt1 | contig 154076 bp, 154 predicted proteins | sample BioMet4_FD_130346 | JGI IMG/M metagenome (GOLD analysis project Ga0183095, IMG submission 130346) | Microbial communities from bioreactor (seeded with sewage sludge) at LBNL, California, USA - Biofuel metagenome 4 (v2) (version 3) | ecosystem: Engineered > Bioreactor > Anaerobic > Unclassified ...
CCCCCCAATTTTTGATTGTTTCGTGGGTGACCAGTTTCTTATCGGCACAACAAACAGATGTGTAATCACCACAAGCTTCAATAAAATAAATTTCATCCAAATCAATTTGGTAGATCCGCTTATCGGACCGAACGGTAATTTTTCGGGTTAGGGGGACGGATGGTTTGGCAAATAACCGATCTTTAGCTCTGTTGACCTATTTGTAAAAACGCTCAAACGAAAAAGGTTTTAACAGGTAATCAATTACATCAAGATCGAACCCGTTGACGGCATACTGTGGGTTGGCTGTTGTTATTATTACTAAAGGGGGCCTGATCAGGGTACGTAAAAAACTAATGCAGGACAATTCCGGGCAGGTTAATGTCAAGAGAAATAAAATCATGCGTTATGTTCATGAAGGAATTTCCAGAAATTTGTATATTTGGGCATTAACATTATTAACTTTCAACTCTTAATTCGAATTATTATGAGAATAATAAAATTGTATGGAATGTTATTGTTCCTTCTTGTAACTTGTAGCCTTAACTCATGTAAAAAAGATGACGAAATCAACATTGCTCAATTAGCAGGGAAATGGTATGTTACTAACGATGATCCAAATCTCTCAGTTGACGGTTCGATTAATTACACATTCAATACTGACAAAACCTGCACAATTAATATTTACGATGCATTAGCCAATAGAGATACTGCCATTCACCGTACTTACACAATCAGTATGGACAATAATCTGATAACTTTATTCAATGAAAAAGGCTATTATACAGAACAATACAATATCCTGAAATTGACTTCGAAAGAAATGAAATGGGAAAATGCTTCTCCCAAAGATGGAAATTCAGATAAAAGACTTATCCGGACAACAGATTGAATATAATTTAGCATTGGAAAAATAAAATGAATATCGTATTTGATACCTAAAAAATATTATCTTTAAGTTTTACTAAATCCTTAGAAATAACGAACTTGCTTAATTTTATAAGTCAATTTCCAGATGAAGATAGTTGTAGGTTGAAGCTTAAAGCTATCAGGGATAAGGAAGGGGTCATCTGTCGGCATTGTGGGGGTAAAGATCATTATTGGAAAAGAGACAAGTGGCAATATGAATGCAAAGCCTGTAAAACAAGAACAACATTAAAAAGTGGGACTGTTATGCACGGATCACAACTTCCTATTCGTTACTGGTTTGTAGCCATGCACTTGCTCACCTCTACGAAGAAAAGTTTCTCAGCCGTTGAATTGCAAAGGCAATTAGGTCATTAATACTATGAACCTATCTGGACAATGCTTCACAAGCTAAGATTAGCTATGGGTAAAAGGGACGGAAAGTATTCGCTTTCAGGCCAGATAGAATTAGATGAAGGGTTCTTTTCACCAGAAGTAAAGCCACAAGACAAGAATAGGCCAAGGAAACGCGGAAGAGGCAGTCAGAAGAAGACAAAGGTATTGGGTCATGGCTGAAAGCAAAGATGTAGAGGGGAAACCTGCAAAGAAAGGGAAACCACGAAGAGTCGGGTTCATTAAAATGCAGGTAATACCAAACCTTAAATCCGGAACCATTAACGAAAAGGTAGTTACAAATATCTCCAGGAAATCAACTTTACTGACCGATGATTCCACTTCTTATACTGATTTGGGCAATCTTGTCAATAAACACCATGCACAAATAATTCCAAAGTAAAAGGTTGGAGAAATATTACCCTGGGTACATCTGGTAATAGCTAACGCTAAAAGGATGTTCCTGGATATTCACCATAATATCAAACCCGAGTATTTGCAAGGATACCTAAATGAATTTTGCTATAAGTTCAACAGAAGATATTTTGGTGAAGCTCTATTTGACAGACTCTTAATGGTTGGAGCAACATCGAAAAATGAATTTAGGTATAGATTACGATAATCATAATAATAATGTTATGAGATCAAGCAACTTGATATGGGGCGTATTGGTAGGAAGTTTTGTCGGAGCAGTCGGGGCTCTTTTATTTGCTCCCCATAAAGGTTCAATTACCCGGAAGATTATCACCAGAAAAGGAGAAGAGTATGCCGATCTTTTGGAAGAGAAAGTCGATGATTTGCTCATGACCATCGATACTGAAATCGGGAATGTGAAGAAGGAAGTTGCTGGTTTTGTCAAGAGAGAAACCGCTAATGCACATGCGTTAAGCCAAAATGGTCATGCGAGGTGAAGTACGAAGTATTTGTGAAATATGAACTATGAAGTATTATGAGCTATCGAAGTTCATATGTCATCCTATACGAGTCACATTTCTTGCCATCAATTCAGTGATTAATGAGTCACGGTATGCCTCAGATATTGAAAGTTTATGTTTACCAATTATCACGAGGTTTCCTTCAATGTGATCAATTTTTTGCAGGTTGATAATAATTGATCTGTGTATTTTCTGAAAAGAAAATCCTTTCAGTTTTACCCCCCAATTTTTGATTGTTTCGTGGGTGACCAGTTTCTTATCGGCACAACAAACAGATGTGTAATCACCACAAGCTTCAATAAAATAAATTTCATCCAAATCAATTTGGTAGATCCGCTTATCGGAACGAACGGTAATTTTTCGGGTTAGGGGGACGGATGGTTTGTCAAATAACCGATCTTTTGCTCTGTTGACCGATTTGTAAAAACGCTCGAACGAAAAAGGTTTTAACAGGTAATCAATTACATCAAGATCGAACCCGTCGACGGCATATTGTGGGTAGGCCGTTGTGATGATAATAAGCGGGGGGTTGATTAGTGTTCGTAAGAAGCTGATGCCGGACATTCCGGGGAGATTAATATCAAGGAAAATCAGATCTATATTGTTCTTATCAAGAAAGGACTGAGCAGTGAAAGGATCTTCAAATGAGCCACGTAGCTCCAGTTCTGGACATTGTGATAAATAGCGCTCAAGTATCTCTCTCGCCGCTGGTTCGTCTTCTATTATAAGGCATTTAAGAGCCATGTTGTTAGTCTAAATCGATCTTCAAATCTGCGCTAAAAAAATCCCCTTCTTTCTCGAATTTTAATAAATGCTTATCCGGATACAACAAATTTAATCTTTTTTCTACATTCTTAATTCCAATACCTCCTTGTTCCTGATTAGCTAATATTTCTCTGTGAATGATTCTGTTCACGGTATTTAAGTGGAGCTGACCATTGGAATATTCTATATCGATCCTTATTGTTCCCTTTGTTTGGCCCAACCCATATTTGAAACAGTTTTCTATTAACGGAAGCAAAAGCAAAGGAGCAATTTGTGCACCGGAAAAATCGCCCTGAATGTTGAGAATTATCTCTGTGATAATTTGATTAATCCTCTCTTTCTGAAGCTCTACGTAGGTTTTAATAATTTCAATTTCTTTCTCCAGAGAAATCTTTTCACTCGTCGTGTCATAAAGAACATACCTCAGAAAATCAGATAATTCCAAAATTACATCTTTGGTCCTGGGATCTCTTTTTTCTGCCATGGAATAGATTGTATTCAGGTTGTTGAATAAAAAGTGGGGATTGATCTGTGCCTTAAGGGCAAATAGTTCATTCTGTATCTTTTCTTTTCCTGATAACAATGTTAAAGCATATTGCCAAAGCAGATAAACTACCGCAGTGACAACCATATAAACAGCCATTATCAGAATAAGTTCAGAAATCTTAAACCATGAAAGAAAAAAAAGTTTAGGGAAAATGATATCTATAAAATAATCGAATAATGCATAATTTGTTATTGCGGCAACTACTGCCAATCCGGAGGCACAGATCAGATAAGGAATAAATTTTCCCTGGAATATGAATTTTTTGATCAATATCTTGATGTTCAGATAGACTGCGGCGATAATCGAAAGATGAAAGATCAGTACATATAGAAAGTTGTTTAAAAAATAAATTGCTATTAAAAATATTATATCCTTAAATTCGGAGGTAAAAAGGATGGTTCCCCAAATACACAGAGCTACCGCAGTGACACTCCATTTGATCCATTTCTTTATCCGTTTGACAAACCAGATCAAGTGCATTGCTATAAAGAGGAGCAGAATATTGGTGAAGAATAAAATATTCCCCAAAGTTAATTCTAACCCTCCCAGTACATACCCTGATTTGATTCCCCTGCTGAAAAATACGTTAAATGCATTAAAAGACACCAGCCAGAAAAGCAAATGAACTGTTGAAACAACTCTCTTTTTATATATTATTGTTTTCATATTTCTTTCATTTTAAACTGGTTAATCTAAGTTGTGCTTTCTGGTTTTCCCAATCAATAAATCTCGTTTGATTACCATATCTTTCAATCATGACGGCCAGTTCGCCAGGAGAAGCGGTTAACAGAAATTTATTAGTTTGTTTTACCCAAAGATAGTTCACCCGCACACGTTTTTCTTCGATCATTTCCTTTACACAATCAGCACCAAGCCAAGATAGTTTGATCTCATTATGATTGATCGTAAGGCGGGCAAGCGTATGAACATCAAAATAGCTGTTCGCAATCAGCAGGCCTTTCATTAATCCTTCTTTATCAACAGGAATAAAATCGGCATACAAAGTATTTTTCACCTTAAACAAAACTACTTTAAAGGCATAGTTTGCTGAATCAGATATACTGGTCAACTTGGCTATGTAGTAATTCTGAGGCTTAAAGAGAGTTGAGTCCTTACCCTTCTTGTTTTTGACGATTTCCTTTGAGATAAACCTTTTGATCATCCATGTAGTGGTTGTATCCACATGAGTCCAATTGGATGAAGATTTAGAATCATTGCGCGGAGATACGGATTTTGCCATCCATGATCCTTCGATACGGTCAATAAGGACTATATTCTTTTCAATATAAAACTGGTTGAGAGAACAAATCATGTAGTAGTTGTCGCATCCGATGAAAAGAATAAGTACCGCGAGGAACAGCAATAATTTTTTAAGTTTCATGTTATTCAGATTATAATTCATAAGTAAAGATAGAGGGAATGCTTTCCATTATAAATTTATTTCGATGGAACACCCCCTTTTTTCGATAAAATCCAGGAAACAATAGACGCACGGCCGTGTGTCTCAATAAGGTGTGGAAACAAAAAGCCAATCCCTGACCGGAATTGGCTTTTGTTGCGAGTTTGTGTTTGATGTTATTTCACAACAATATTTATAATTTTGTTTTTCACAACAATGATCTTGGCAATAACCTTGCCTTCAGTCCATTTCTTTGTATTATCATGCTGCAATGCAGCTTTTTCTATTTCTTCATTGGTTAAATCCAAGGCAAGGCTCATTTTAAATCTTACCTTCCCATTGAAAGAAACAGGATAATCAAAGGACTCATCCTTTAAATGTTTTTCGTCATATTCGGGCCATGGTGAATAAGATATGCTGTTGTTATTCCCGTAATATTGCCACAGCTCTTCTGAAAGATGAGGAGCAAATGGAGCCAGCAGCTTAAAGAAGGTCGTTGCAGTGTCTGTCGTGACATGCCCTATTTTATAACAATGGTTTGTAAAAACCATCATCTGAGAGATCGCCGTGTTGAATTTCAGGCCCTCAACGTCTTCACCTACTTTGCGGATCGTCTGGTGAAGGATTTTCAGGGTTTTCTTTGATTCCTCTCCTTCTGTAATATTATTTTTTTCTCCGAAGAAAGTGGTTACCCTCCGGAGAAAATTATACACGCCTTTTACTCCGTTTTCTGTCCAGGGTTTTGTTGCATCAAGAGGGCCAATAAACATTTCAAAAAGACGCAAGGAATCGGCTCCGTAATTTCGAACTACATCATCCGGATTAACTACATTCTTTAGAGATTTGGACATTTTAGCCACAATCTGTCTTAACTCTTCTCCGGTTTCGGTGCTAAAATATTTTCCATCCCGCTCTTCTACTTTATCAGAAGGGACTTTTGCCCCTGACTCTGTTTCATAGGCAAAGGCAAGGATCATTCCCTGATTGAATAGTTTCTGGAAGGGCTCAGGTGTAGATACGACGTTCAGATCGTACAGAACTTTGTGCCAGAATCTACTATAAAGTAAATGCAATACTGCATGCTCGGCGCCTCCGATGTATAAATCCACCGGCATCCAGTAATTTTCTGCAACTTTTCCAAAGGGTGCCTCATTATTTCCAGGATCAGTGAAACGAAGGTAATACCAGCAAGACCCTGCCCATTGTGGCATTGTATTGGTTTCACGTCTGCCTTTACGCCCGTTTTTATCTGTTACGTTCAGCCAATCTCCTGCATGAGCCAAAGGAGATTCCCCTGTTTCACCAGGCTGATATTTTTCAATATCAGGCAGAAGAAGAGGAAGGTCTTTATCTTCAAGTACGGAGACTTCGCCGTCTTCCCAATGTATTACCGGGAATGGCTCTCCCCAATAACGCTGACGACTGAACAACCAATCCCGAAGCTTATAATTTATGGCCGATGTTCCTATTCCCTCATTCTCAAGCCATGAAACCATAGTGGCTATTCCTTTATCTTTCGATAGGCCGTTAATATTTAATCCGTTCTCTTTGTTTTCGCTGTTAATATAAGCTCCGTCTTCTGTCCAGCAAGCTTTCCCCGAAAGGACCTGAGAACGTAACTCTTCACTTGCTCCCTTCGGATCCATAATACAAAGGATGGGCAGGTTAAAAGTCTCTGCGAATTCAAAGTCACGGGTATCATGAGCTGGTACTGCCATAATGGCTCCTGTACCATATCCCATTAATACATAATCAGCTACCCACACCGGGATTTTTTTACCGTTGACAGGATTGATGGCATAACGGCCGGTAAAAACTCCGGTCTTGTCTTTGGCCAGGTCTGTTCGATCCAGATCACTCTTTAAAGCAGCATTGCGAATATATTCTTCAACGGCCTTCTTTTGATTTGCAGTGGTGAGTTCGGGCACCAGTTCATGTTCAGGTGCTACTACCATGTAGGTTGCCCCGAATAAGGTGTCAGGTCTCGTAGTATATACTTTCAATTTTTTCTCAAGACCATCAATCTGAAAATCTACTTCCGCACCGGTGGATCTTCCGATCCAGTTACGCTGCATGTCTTTAACGCCTTCAGGCCAGTCAAGACCTTCCAATCCTTCCAGCAGCCGTTCGGCATAATGCGGTATCCGTAACATCCATTGTTTCAGGTAACGTCTTTCCACCTCGAAAGTTCCGCATTTTTCGTGAGAACCGTCGTTCAGGATCTCTTCATTGGCGCACACTGTTTTACAGGTGCGGCAATACCATACCTGTGCATTATCGTAATAGGCAAGCCGTTTACTATCGATGTACTTGCGCACTTCATCTTTTCCTTGTTCTGTGATTTCTTTGGGAACCTGAAGCTCGCTGATCGGACGGCCTTTTTTTGATTCAAAATCAAACCATGTATTGTAAAGGCGGATAAATATCCACTGGGTCCATTTATAATATGAAGGATCTGTTGTATTGATCTCCCGGTCCCAATCATAACTTAGTCCAAGGGATTGTATCTGGCGTCTGAAAGTGGCACAGTTTTTTTCTGTTGTAATGGAAGGATGAGTCCCGGTTTGGATGGCATATTGCTCGGCGGGCAATCCAAAAGCATCCCAGCCCATTGGATGAAGTACGTTAAAACCTTTGGCTCTCTTGTACCGGCATACGATGTCGGTGGCCGTGTAACCCTCGGGATGTCCGACATGCAAACCTGCTCCGGAGGGGTAAGGAAACATATCCAGACAATAAAACTTTGGTTTCGAATAGTTTGTTTCAGCTTTAAATGTTTTGTTATCGGCCCAGAATTTTTGCCATTTACTTTCTATTTCCTTGAAATTATACTCCATCGTTTACGAGCTTATTTGTTCATTTTCAATTGAGCCACGAAATTAAAACTTATTTTGAAGTCCTATCCGATATAAACTATAAATCTTTCAAAATACCCCTCATTGTATTAGACAAAATGATGGCTTTCCAATAGCTGCTTTTATAATTCGAACCTGGAAGTTCTTTTTGGGAGAAATTTTGGCAATAATTTATTCCAAATTTGAAATCATATCAAAAACTGTCCCCAAAATAAGAAACGATTATTTTTGATAGATTTATTTTATGATATGTCAGAATTAGCAAACAACGTCATTAAAATTCTATAATGATTAACTTTATAAGGTTGCCGCTTTTTGCAGTTGTCTTTAATAAATTTCATTTTATCAATCACACTAGTTAAAAGAAAGTGCTAAATTTGAATGTTATATTAAAATTGGCCCGGATTTTTTGAAATCACCGGCTAACGAAAAATCTAAATAATTTAAGATATGAATAAAGGAATTTCTGAATTTATGGACGAGCTTAAAGCTCGAACTCCCGGAGAAACTGAATTTCACCAGGCTGTTTTGGAAGTGGTTGAAACAGTTTGGGACGTTTATGATGCAAATCCACGTTATAAAAAGGCTAAAATTCTTGAAAGGATGGTTGAGCCTGAACGAACAATAATGTTCCGGGTTCCCTGGATGAATGATCGCGGAGAAGTGGAAGTAAACCGTGGCTATCGCGTTGAATTCAACAGTGCCATAGGCCCTTATAAAGGCGGTTTGCGTTTTCATAAAAGCGTAACCTTAAGCATTCTTAAATTCCTCGGATTTGAACAAACATTTAAAAACAGTCTTACCACTCTTCCGATGGGCGGTGGTAAAGGCGGTTCCGATTTTAGCCCGAAAGGAAAAAGCGATAATGAAATCATGCATTTCTGTCAGTCGTTCATGACCGAGCTCTGCAAACATATCGGCCCGGATACCGACGTTCCCGCTGGAGACATCGGCGTTGGAGGGCGTGAGATTGGTTACCTTTTTGGACAATACAAACGTATCAGAAATGAATTCACCGGTGTTCTTACCGGGAAAGGTCTTGGTTGGGGAGGTTCCCGTATGCGTCCGGAAGCTACTGGTTACGGTGCAGTTTATTTCGTTCAGCATATGCTTAACGAAATGAATAAAAAGATTGAAGGCAAAACCTTTGCTGTTTCAGGATTTGGCAATGTAGCCTGGGGAGCAGTCAGCAAGATTAACCAATTAGGCGGTAAGGTAGTTACTATCTCTGGCCCTGATGGTTACATTTATGATCCGGATGGAGTTAGCGGTGAAAAAATTGATTATATGCTCGAATTGCGCGAAAGCAACAACGATATTGTTTCACCGTATGCTGAAAAATATGGCGTTCAGTTCTTCCCTAACCAGAAGCCGTGGGTACAACCTGTCGATATAGCCCTTCCTTGTGCTACCCAGAACGAACTGAATAAAGAAGATGCAGAAACTCTGCAGAAAAACGGTTGTTTCCTTGTGGCGGAAGTTTCCAACATGGGCTGCACTTCCGATGCTGTTGAATATTTCGTCGCGAATAAATTTCCTTTTGCTCCAGGCAAAGCTGTTAATGCAGGTGGTGTCTCTGTTTCCGGTCTCGAAATGTCGCAAAACAGCATGCGCTACAACTGGACCAGCGAAGAGGTGGATAAACGTCTTCACCTGATTATGCAGGATATACACCAGACCTGTTTGAAATTTGGGAAACAGGGTGATTATATCAACTATGTAAAGGGCGCAAATGTAGGAGGTTTCGTAAAAGTTGCCGATGCTATGCTTGCCCAGGGCCTTGTTTAAAATGAGAAACTATTAATATCAATTTTAAAGGGACTTCTTTGAAGCCCCTTTTTTATTTGATGATATACAGATAACAATTGGTTAATCATACGGAATAAATGTAAAAAGTATTTTTGTAACAAAATTTCGAGAATGTTTATTGACACTCACTCTCATATTTATACCGATGAGTTTAGCTCTGACCGGGCTGAAGTAATTGAACGTGCCAAAAATGCCGGGATCGATAAAATTGTTATTCCAAACATCGACAGCTCTTCCATCCGGCCCATGCTAAACCTGGCCGATTCTGCCCCGGAATATTTTTTCCCTTTGATGGGGTTGCATCCAACTTCTGTTAAGGAAGACTTCAGGGAAGAATTGAAAATTATGGATTATTGGCTCAATAAGAGAAAGTTCTATGGGATTGGTGAGATAGGAATTGATTTGTACTGGGAAAGAACTTTTATTGAAGAACAGATTGAAGCTTTTGAAACGCAGGTTGAATGGGCTATAAAATTTCAGATGCCGGTAGTTATTCACGTGAGGGATTCCTATAATGAGGTAATGAAAGTCCTTTATCGTCATAAAAACTCTCTTTTAAAAGGTATTTTCCACAGTTTTACAGGTTCTGAAGAGCAAGCCAAAGAAATTATTGATCTCGGTTTTAAAATAGGCTTGGGGGGGATCGTTACCTTTAAAAATTCAGGGCTAAACCTGGTAGTTCCTGAAATTCCCCTTGAGCAAATTGTTCTTGAAACCGATTCGCCGTATCTTTCACCGGTTCCCTTCCGCGGAAAACGCAATGAAAGTTCCCATATTACTTATATAGCCTCTAAAATAGCAGATCTAAAAGGAATAGATGTGAAAGCAGTAGCAAGTATTACTTCACAAAATGCCTGCGAATTATTTGGTTTTTAAATCCCATTTCCCGGTAAAATTATTATATTTATAATTATTAAGCCGAAAGCGTAATTATAAATAAAAATGCCTGCTGAAAGAACCTCTATCTTGATCATATATACCGGAGGGACGATCGGGATGCGGGAAGATCCCAAAACCAGAACATTGTCCCCCATGAAGTTTGAATTTATACAGGAAGAAATTCCTGAATTAAACAAACTCGGGTACCAGATCGATTCCATTACCTTTAATCCACCCATCGATTCCTCCAACGTGACTCCTGCCATCTGGGTTAAATTGGCAAAAACCATTCAAAAGAATTATAATAATTACGATGGATTTGTGATCCTCCATGGAACCGACACCATGGCGTATTCTGCTTCTGCGTTAAGCTACATGCTTGAAAAACTCGAAAAGCCGGTTATCATGACTGGCGCCCAGCTTCCGATTGGCGTCCTTCGAACCGATGGAAAGGAAAACCTGATCACTGCTGTTCAGATTGCTGCTGCCAGAAAAGATGGGAGAGCCCTGGTTCCGGAGGTTTGTATCTATTTCAGCTCGTATCTTTTCCGGGGTAATCGTGCAACGAAACAGGATTCCCAGCAGTTCAGCGCTTTTATGTCGCATCATTATCCTCCGCTTGCGGTTGCCGGTGTTGATATTAAATACAATTTTGAAAAAATTTATTACCAGGAAAATACCGGGCAATTCAACATCAATACCGCCATTGATGACAACGTGATTATCCTTAAACTTTTTCCCGGTTTAAACCGGCATTATTTTGAATCTCTGTTAAGTCTTCCTGAAATTAAAGGCATTGTTCTTGAATCATTTGGCTCAGGCAATATGCCCACTTTCCCCTGGTTGCTGGATTCTATCAGGGAGGCTTCAAGATCGGGAAAGATTCTTTTGAACGTGAGCCAATGCCCCGGAGGACGGGTGAAGATGGGATTTTATCAAACCAGCGCTGAATTGGCGGAGGCTGGAGTGGTAAGCGGAAATGATATTACTTCTGAAGCTGCGGTTACTAAACTGATGTTTCTGCTTGGTCAAAATATGTCTTTGGAGGATACTAAAATATGTCTGCAAAGAAACCTTAAAGGTGAAATTGATGATCAGAATCAATGAAAAAACATCATAATCCCCGGAATTAACCTTATCAAGCCTTCAAAATAGATCTTTCCCCCCAGTGAGCTTTACCGTATCATCTTCGTAGTTTGTTCGGTCTTTATTCGCTCTTTGTTCGCTCTTTGTTCGCTTAAATGCGGATAAAGAGCGGATAAACTGCAAAGAAGGTGCGAATGAATTAAGGGCAAAATACGAATATAGATACTGGTACACAGTGCCTTTAATCATTAAAAAAGATTGGAAGATACGGTTAGTGCCGGTTAGTCTGCGTGAGAACGGGACCGGAGTTTGGTATGGTTAATTTGTTCTTAACCATACGGTTATTGTACTGCTGAATTATTGCCCTGTAGAGATTTTCTTCCTTGCTAAGGTCAATTTTACCAAGGAGGTTATTGGTCAGATTAGGATCCTTAATTCTATCATAGATCCCGGTAAATTCATTATCGTTGAAATAGATAGCATAATTGCCCGTCAGAAACTGGTAGGTCTCCTCGATGTAATTAACGGCAAATCTCTTCGAATTTTTATCAAAGAGGTTATTCCCGAAAGCAACGTAGGGATCCGGATAATTAAGGTATCCCAATATCGTGGGCATAATATCGATTTGCTCGGCAACGGAAGTATCTTCGCCTTTTAAACTTCCGTCTGGTTTATAGAAAATAAGAGGAATCGCAAAATCATTCACGAGAGTTCTGTATTCTTTGAAATCTGATTCTGAGCAATGATCGGCCGTGATGACAAAGAGAGTATTATTGAACCATGGCATCGTTTTGATCTTATCGAAAAACTCCTTCAGTGAATAATCTGTATAACGGATACATTTCTGGAGCGGGATATGCTCTTCCGGGAATTTGGTCACATATTGTTCAGGAACCTTGAAAGGGTGATGCGAAGAAACGGAAAAAATGGTCGTGAAAAAAGGAGACTTCATTTTGTTCAGCTCATTGGCAAAATACTGGAAAAAGGGTTCGTCCCAGATGCCCCATACTCCGTCAAATCCATCTTCTTTCCCATATTCATTCTTCCCAAAGTAATATTTGAAGCCGGCAATTTTGGTAAATGCATCAAATCCCATTGATCCATTGGGTGCACTATGAAAAAATGAGGTTTCATAACCTTTCCCTGAAAGCAGGCTGGCCAGACTGTTAACCCTGTTCCCGGATCTTTCTGAAAGCACATAGGGTAGTACCAGTGCGGGGATGCTGGCCGTAACAGAGGGGATTGCATCGATAGATTTTCTCCCGTTTGCAAAGGCATTCGGAAAAACAAGACTTTGTGATATCAGCGAATCAAGGAAGGGGGTATAGCCTTTGTAGGTCCCGTTATTCAGATTTTTGTTTAAAGAGCCAACGAATTCACGACTGAAGCTTTCGAGTATTATGACTACGACATTGTCTTTCTTCATCTCGGCCGTGTCTTTGGGCGTTATCACCGGAGTATAAATTTTCTCCAGTTCAGGTTCTTGGAAATAGTTTTTGATCACGAAGTTTTTTTTGCCAAGGGTTCTGATGATGCAAAAAGGTGTATTTTGAACGATTGACATCTCCTCGGGAGAAGTGACATATTTTCCCGCATTGTTCATATTGATCGGCCTCGTGCTGGGCATATATCCACCTCTGATTCCAATCACGCTAAGGAGGGCAACAATGACAATAGCAATGACCGATTGCAGGGAATAAGACCATTTTTTGTAAACACCTGGTTTTTGAGGTATAAACAGACGATAACACCTGCCAAGAAGAAATAACATGATAACCCAAATCACAATCATGTACCAGAAATCAGTAAGAACGCTCCTTGTCAGGGAACTTTTGTTATTGATCTGTTCCAGAAGGCTGAATATGCTTGCAGTAGTTCTTTTAAGAACGAAACGGTAATAAATAGTATCAATGCAGTTTAGGGCAAGAGCAAAACCATTGGTTGAGAGAAAGAGCCATTTTAAGCTTTTCTGATACCATGTTTTGAATTTAACAGGGAAGGGATTAAGGTATAAGATGAAAAAAAGAATATTGATATAAAGTAATGCACTAACATCAAACATTACTCCGCCTTTCATCATCCTGAGAAAAGAGTGAAAATTTACCTGAGGAAAAAGTCCTGTGTTAAGTAAGTAAAAAAGCACCCTGCATACAGAAAAGAAAAGCAGAATGACGATGAACCTGTATATTAATACAAGGTATTCGTTAATTGAATAACTTTTATTAAAAAACCTGTTAATTTTCATTTAAATATTGATGTATAGAGTGCAAATATAGTGTTAAATTGAAATAAACTGCTGAATTTCTGATTGAAGATGATGTGGAAGAAGAAATCGATGCGTGGGTTTGACTTAAGAAACATTCGCTTTATCATTATTGTAATGAATTTGTCCCTTTGAATCTGCATCTTTAAAACAAATAACGAGAGGAATGTTAAAACTTAAATTCTCAGTGGGTAGATTAGCGCCCGTTATTCCTAATGTATTATGCCCATGAGAGCCAGAGATTCTTTAGTAGCAAAGGCTCGTTGCGAATTTTTTCTCTGCCCTGTTACGGATATTAATGTCAACAAAAAAACCGCTCCCATTTGGGAAGCGGTTTCTTTAAATACTATTTGGATTTATCTCTTATTTCTGCTTTGCGAATCTTGCTTTGATTGCTGCAATCTGGTCCTTCAGTTCTTTTGGTAAACGGTCACCGAAAATTGCATACTGTTCTTTCACCAGTTCAAGTTCATCGGCCCATTTATTTTTATCGACTGAAAGAAGTTCAGGAAGGTTCTGAGCAACGCCTTTAAGTCCTTCAGTATTGATTGAATTTGCATTCGGCACATAACCAATTGGAGTTTCAACAGCAGCGGCATCGCCATCAACACGTTCGAAGATCCATTGCAGAACGCGGATATTATCGCCATAACCTGGCCACAGGAATTTACCTTCCGCATTCTTACGGAACCAGTTCACATTGAATATTTTCGGAAGTTTTTTCTTATCGGGAGCAGTTTCCCCAATTTCGATCCAATGTCCGAAATAATCAGCCATGTTGTAGCCACAGAAAGGAAGCATTGCAAATGGGTCGCGGCGAACACCTGCTTTCAAACCGATAGCTGCAGCTGTAACTTCAGAACCAACGATAGAGCCCATGAATACACCGTGATTCCAGTCAAATGATTGGTAAACCAACGGAACGGTACTTGGACGACGACCTCCGAAAAGAATTGCCGAGATTGGTACACCAGCAGGATTTTCCCAATCTTTATCAATTGCAGGACACTGGTAAGCAGGGGCTGTAAAACGTGCGTTTGGATGTGCAGCAGGTTTACCGCTTGCCTTATCATATTTGGCATTGGTCCAGGTAATGGTGCCTTCAGGAGCATCATAACCGATACCTTCCCACCAGATGTCACCATCAGGAGTTAAGCCAGTATTGGTGAAAATAGTATTCGCCCTTGCAGAAAGCATTGCATTCGGATTTGTCTCCATTGAAGTATAAGGAGCTACACCAAAGAATCCTGCTTCGGGATTTATTGCATACAGACGGCCATCTTTCCCAAATTTCATCCAGGCGATATCATCACCGACAGTTTCAACTTTCCATCCGGGGATGGTAGGGATAAGCATGGCGAGATTGGTTTTGCCGCATGCACTTGGGAAAGCTGCTGCTACATATTTCTTTTCTCCCTTCGGGTTGGTAATACCCATGATGAGCATATGTTCAGCCAGCCAGCCTTGCCTTCTTGCCATGTTGGTGGCTATACGCAAAGCAAAACATTTCTTTCCAAGAAGTGCGTTACCGCCGTAACCGGAACCATAAGCCCAGATTTCATTGGTTTCAGGGAAATGAGAAATGTATTTATCTTCGATAGGAGCACAAGGCCATTTTACATCTTTTTGTCCTGGTTGAAGTGGCGCTCCGTTGGAATGTACACAGGGAACGAAATCACCATTTCCTAACACGTCAAGAACAGCTTTTCCCATTCTTGTCATGATTCTCATGTTAACGACTACATAAGGAGAGTCGGTAAGTTGAACGCCAATATGAGCAATATTGGAGCCAAGAGGACCCATGCTGAAAGGAATCACATACATAGTACGGCCTTTCATACAACCTTTATATTTTTTCAGAAGGATTTCCTTCATTTCTTTAGGATCTGCCCAGTTATTGGTAGGGCCTGCTTCCTCTTTCTTGCTTGAACAAATGAATGTTCTGTTTTCAACACGGGCCACATCGCTTGGATCGGATTGAAAATAATAACTATTCGGACGTTTTTTATCGTCCAGTTTAACTGCCATACCACTGGCAACCATTCCTGCAAGCAGGGTATTGTTTTCTTCTTCAGAACCATTGCACCAGTAAACTTTATCGGGTTGACAATGTTCAGCCCACTCGTTTACCCATTTGATTAATTTCTGATTGTTTGTCATTAAATGAAATTTTGAATTAATAGATATTCTATATCGATAATAATTTATTTTGAACTGTAATCTTTACAAGCTAGGTAAATATTTTCAATCAATGAAGCAATCTTTGATTGAGGTACGGCCGAAAAGGCAAGTCTGATAATATCTCCAAAAACGATTACTCCGGTATCGTATTTATCCAGAAGAATTTTTCGGATCTCCTCAGCATTAAGGCCATTCTTTACCCGGATACACATAAAATAACCTGAATTGAAAGGCAAAGCTTCAAAATATTCACTGTACTTCGAATTGGAAAGAGTTTTCCTGATTTCCAGATAACGGCCTTTCAGGGTGTTGAATTTGTTGACCTTATCGTGGCTGTAGCTTTCAGAAGTATATACCTTTTGCAATAAGGATTGAGTAAGATTGCTGATATTGGAAATATTGGCCCGGATGGCACCTGCGGTTTTATTTTCAAGAGCTTCGTATAATTCAGCCGTTCCGTTTTTAACGCCATAAGAAATGAATCCGACGCGAAATCCCCAGACGTAATCTTCTTTAGTTGCTCCATCAAGCTTGACGGCCAAAAGGTTCTCGTCAGCCGAAACTAACCTTGTGAAGATAGATTCTTTGAATACCTTTTCTTCATAGACAAGGCCAAAATATGCATCATCAATCAGAACTACTACTTTCTTGCCCTTTTCTGCCTGTTCAGTAATTGCATTGACAATACCATCAATCTCGTCAGTGAGAGGTGTATATCCAGTGGGATTATTTGGAAAATTAAGCAATAAGATGATTTTTTTCTCGATAGAGTTCAACTTAGCAGAAAAACCTTCGGTATTGAAACGGCCGTTTTTAAACAGTGGGAAAGTTTCTACTTTACCGCGGCAGGCATTTTCAAAGATGAGAGAATAATTTTCCCAGAAAAGATCCGGAATAACAACAGTGTCTCCTTCATCCACAAACATATATCCAGCCATACTGACACCGTGGGTCAAACCACAGGTGGCAATGGGAGTACTGAAAAGTGTATTTACCAGAGAGGGATTTTTATGAATAATATTGTTTTTCCATGCTTTACGTAAATCAAGTTTGCCAAAACTTGGTGCATAAGGATAGACGGAAGCCAGGGGCATTTTGATCAAATCATCAAAACCGGAGAGATGCATTGATAAGCCATCGTCCTCAATAGCTTCTCCTATTGTTGCATTGATTTTTTTTCCCTTGGCCTGAGCTGATTGTGACAGAATACCTAATTTCGGGAAAAAAATATTTTTACCCTTTTCAGAAAGCAATTCCAACACATTTGGATTTTGTTGCCGGATTCTTTCGTTCAATTGTGTTGCTTGAGGATCCACTTTTAAGTATAGTTTAATTAATTTAATGTTTGCTTAAATGCAAAATTATTTATTATAAATTAAAATCTAAAATTTTCTCTTGCTTTCGATTTAAAACTTAACATTGATTTTATATAGCATTCTGTCACCTGAAAGTGTGTAAATATCTTATATATTGGGAGGAGTAACGATCCAGAGAACTCTTGCTGATGAAGGATGAATATTCTTCAAACTGTGAGAGGTGTTGGAATTAAAATAAACATTATCCCCTTTCTCAAGTATATATTGTGTGTTATCAATGGAAATCATCAGTTTACCTTCCAGTACATGTATGAATTCCTGCCCGGGATGATTCCGCATGATATTTGAAGAATCAGAATTTTCAACAAACTTTAGGATGTAAGGTTCCATCTGTTTACTGTTCTCATGATGAGAAAGCAGAAAGAGACTTGTACCAGTGGAATTTACTTTCACAAACTTGATATCATCGGCCTTAATGAGCGGATTCTTGGTGAGAAGCTCATTCTCACCAATTAATTCACCGACAGTGGTATAAAGACTATCCGCGATACTTTTTAAAGTAACGATAGATGGGAAAGCCTTGGAATTCTCGATCTGAGACAGAGCACTTGCGCTGACACCTACTTTTCTGGAGAGATCGCTCAGTGGCATTTTAAGCATTTCCCTTTTTCGCTTTATTCTTTCTCCGAGTCGGTTCATTTTTTTATATTAGCGTCTGTAAAAGTAAATTTTTTAAGCAAATGTAATTCACAAGTATTAAATAATTAAGTATTACTTAATATTGAATAAAAAAAGAGGGCTTCACGATTTGAGGCCCTCTTTTTTATGAATTCAGGAAATATTATGATCTTGGATGGTACTTATTAACCGTATCCTTAAGATATTCTTTATCAAGATGTGTATAAATCTCCGTAGTCAGAATGGATTCATGACCAAGCATTTCCTGTACTGTTCTCAGGTCGGCTCCTCCCTGAACGAGGGCGGAAGCGAATGAATGACGGAACGTATGAGGACTTATATTCTTATTTAATTTGATCTTGTCCGCAAGATTCTTGATGATTGTAAATATCATTACCCTGCTTAGTTTTTTCCCTCTTCTGTTAAGGAAAACAATATTTTCATTTCCTTTTTCGATATTGAGTTTTTTCCTTGAGGCAACCAGGTATTTTTTAATATCATCAATGGCTCTTTTGCTGATAGGAACCAATCTCTCTTTCTCTCCTTTGCCGCTGATTTTCAGGAATTCCTGTTCAAAATGAAGGTTTGAAAGCCTTAAATCGACCAATTCTGAAACTCTTAATCCACAACTGTATAAAGTTTCCAGGATTGCTTTGTTTCTTATTCCTTCAGGTTTGGAATCGTCGATGGCGTCAATGAGTCTATTTATTTCATCGTCCGTAAGAATTTCGGGAAGTTTTCGTCCTATTCTTGGAGATTCAAGAAGAGTAGTGGGATCGTTTTCAACAGCCTCTTCTATTAATAGAAATTTATAGAAGGATTTTATGCCTGAAATGGTTCTGGCCTGAGTTCTCGGGCTGATTCCTTTCTGATTCATCCATTCAACAAATTTCCTTAGATGGGCTAATTTTACGGTCTCAGGGGTGAGTGTTGGATAATGTTCGTCAATAAACGAAACAAGTTTGTTAATGTCATTGGCATATGCACTCACTGAATTCTGAGAGAGAGATTTCTCAAGTCTCAGGAAAGTTTCATATCCTTTTTTTGATTCTGCCCAATTCATTTTGTTGGTTTTATTTTGGTATAATACTAATTTTAAAATATAAAAATTAAACAAAAATCCGTGTCAAAAATCGCTTAAATTTTTGCAAATTGCACATTATAAATATACAAATTATTTTATTTAAATGAAAATAATTATTTTAAATGGACCCAATTTGAATTTATTGGGAATCAGGGAAAAAAACATCTATGGAAACTACTCATTTGCAAATTATTATGAAAAGATAGTTTCATTTTATAAAGAAATTGAATTCGAATATTTCCAGTCAAACATTGAAGGTGAAATTGTAGATTATCTTCAAAAAGTCGGATTTTCGGCAGATGGTATCATTTTAAACGCTGGTGCTTACACCCATACTTCGATTGCAATAAGAGATGCTATCGCCGCAGTTACCGCCCCTGTGGTTGAGGTGCATATTTCCAATATCCTTACGCGTGAAAATTTTCGCCATCAATCTGTTATCGGCCCGGTATGTAAAGGATCGATAATGGGATTCGGATTAAATTCCTATCGCCTTGCTGTTGAAAGTTTTCTTCCGGAACTTTAAAGATTAACGCATATCATTAATCTGGACCTTTGGAAATTTGGCAGGATTGAACTTGAAGAAATCGTCAGCAAGAATTTGATTGGTCTTCATATTCTTTAGAGTCAAAGTATAGGCATTCCCATCCTTGTTGTAGGAGATGGCTTTGTTAATCTCATATTTTGACTTATCAATATACAATCTAACTTTTGTATATTCTTTTTTGGCCTCAGGAACAAGTTCAATCACGAAAGAAGGTTTTCCTGCCACATTTTCTTCACCGATATAAGTATTCCTGAATCCTTTTTCATAAATCGTGAAAAGATTTGCGGGATTGAGGGCTGCATCACTTTCGGGATCTGCCTCAGTTATGTTTACTTCATTGGAAGCGGTAAGAAAACTCCACGTAGTTTTCCCGTCTGAATAAACATCCATTCCTAGGGCCGGCATGTGCAAACGGTAACTTTTACCTTTTAAGGCTACCCATCCGGTATTGGTTTCGCTGGCTTTGGTCTTTGGGTTATTTAAGGTGAAAGTAAAATCGATCTGAATGGTTTTGAAATTTCTGTTAATGTTTGACACTTTATCCAGAATTTCTTTTGCTTTGGGATCCTGTGCAGCCATGCCTATGCATGTAATAAGCAATAATGAACTAATTAATAGTAATCTTTTCATGTAACTCTAAATTAAATCTTTATTAATGTTTTTAATTATTAATCCCTCTGTCAAGGATTGTGATTCAATTATCAATACTATTCAATAATTGTTCCAAAGCATACTCATCCTGCAATAAAACTTGTCTTGCCTTGCTTCCTTCACTGGGTCCCACAATTCCCGCTGCTTCTAACTGATCCATTATACGTCCTGCCCGATTATATCCAATCGAAAATTTCCGTTGGATCGAGGAAGTGGAACCAAATTGATTCAGAACTATGGTCCTGGCGGCTTCCTCAAAAAGCTCGTCCCTGTTCTTTAGATCAATAGATCCTGAATCTCCGGCTTCTTCATCATAACATTCAGGTAACAGGAAAGCCGTTGGAAAACCTGGCTGGTCGCTGATAAAATGTACGATGGCCTCTACTTCCGGGGTGTCGACGAACGCACACTGAACGCGGGTAAGATTATTGCCGGTGGAAACCAACATATCGCCCTTGCCGATCAGTTGATTGGCTCCAGGGGTATCAAGAATAGTGCGTGAATCTATCATAGCGGCAACCCTGAAAGCTATCCTGGCCGGGAAATTGGCTTTGATAACTCCTGTGATGATATTAATCGAAGGCCGCTGGGTCGCGATCACCATGTGAATACCCACTGCTCTTGCAAGCTGAGCGATCCTGGCAATTGGAAGCTCTATTTCCTTTCCGGCGGTCATAATTAAATCCGCAAACTCATCGATTACAACAACAATGTAAGGTTGATAGCGGTGGCCTTTCTCCGGATTAAGCCTCCGTGCGATAAACTTCTCGTTGTATTCTTTAATATTTCTTGCATGAGCCTTCTTAAGCAGATCATAACGGTTATCCATTTCGATATTCAGGGAACTGAGGGTATTTTTAACCCGCTGAACATCCGTTATAATCGGATCTCCCTCATCCGGCATTTTGGCCAGGAAATGCTTCTCAATGATGGAATAGAGATTTAACTCTACTTTTTTAGGATCGACAAATACAAACTTAAGCTGTGAAGGATGCTTCTTGTAAAGCAGCGAAGTAATAATTGCATTCAAACCCACAGACTTGCCCTGGCCGGTTGCTCCGGCAACAAGAATGTGAGGCATTTTGGTGAGATCGACCACAAAGGTCTCATTTGAAATCGTTTTCCCCAATGCCAATGGCAGCTCGTAGTCTGTTTCCTGGAAAGCCTTTGAACAGATCAGCGAACGCATCGATACAATCTCAGGTTTGCTGTTAGGGACTTCAATCCCTACGGTCCCCTTACCGGGAATAGGAGCAATGATACGAATACCCAATGCCGCAAGGCTTAATGCAATGTCGTCTTCCAGGTTCTTTATTTTGGAAATTCTGATTCCTGGTGCGGGTACTATCTCATAGAGTGTGATTGTCGGACCTGTAGTAGCTTTTATTTTTACTATGTCAATATTGTAATTCTTTAAAGTCTGAAGAATTTTGTTCTTATTGGCGATGAGTTCTTCATCCGAGACCTGTGGATTGCCGGTTGAACGTTCTTCCAATAAATCAAGCGGGGGAAATTTATATTTCGACAGTTCAAGAGTTGGATCATACGCTTCAAGTTCTCCGTCAACTTCATCCATTAAATCATCATCGTCATTGGTCTCTTTTATCCTGAAATCGTTAACAGGTTCCGGAGCTTTGTAGGGGATTTGCTCTTCTTCATGATGAATTTCCTCGCGTTCCAGTTCAAGATTGTTATAATCATTGTTCCCTGCATCTTTCTTCCCTGCGTAAACAATTTCTACGTTATTACCTTCAGCCACTTTGGCAAAAGCCTTATCATCCACAGGAATGACCGGAGCCTGCGGAATATTGAAAGTATCTTCTTTGGTATAAGCAGCCAGTTGTTTTTCCTCTTCTTTTTTAAGCAATTTTTTTTGCGCTGCTTTCTCCCGTTGGGTGATAATCCATTTTCTGATGGTAGGCCAGGCCGATTCGAATGCGATAATGATGCAAGTCAGCATCGAACCCAGGATCAGGAAGAAAGTTCCCATCTTTCCAATCGTTGAATTCAGAAATCGGCTGATAAAAAATCCGTACGTTCCTCCCGGAAGAATAAAAGATTTTTCATAAAGCGATGAAAGAAAGTATCCGCAGGAAATTGAAATCCACACCATCAGGAACAGGCAATAGCCGAAATTCTTGCTAAAGGATACTTTACCAATTCTGGCCAGTTTAAGTGAGATAATGATCAACAGGTAAATAATGCCGAAGGAGGCAACACCAAAAGCTTTGTTGATAAGCAGGTTGGATAGGATAGCTCCGAATCTTCCACCGGCATTGACAAACTTAACCTTTTCATCGGTCATTGTTTCTCTGATGGAGGATTCCAGGAGGCTTTGATCAGCCCCCCCCGAAAATAGAAACGAGATAAAAGATATTAACAGGTACACGGAAAAGAAAAACAGCAGGATTGCCAGAATTCCACCTGCACGTTCCCATTTGCTGAGGTTTCCGATACGACCGCCTAGTCCGGTTTTCTTTGGGGAAGAACCGCCTGATTTATCATCTCTGCTTCGGGCCATCTTTTTGAATCAAATGTTATGTTATGTATAGTCCTTTACGAACAGGCAAAGTTAACCAAAATAATTTAGGGCGATAAAAATTTAATGAATTCACTAAACCGAAATATTGGAAAGTTAATTTTTAAATAATCAGGTATTCAATATTTTAATTATTTTCGCTGCTGAACATATCAATGAATCGTATAACCTGCATATATAAAACTATGATACCCCGGATTAGAAAAATCCCTTTATGCTTTACCTTTGTCTCTGCTTTAATTCCTTGTATAAGTTATTCACAGAAATTGCCGGAAAAACCCAACATACTGATTATTATGACTGATCAGCAGTCCGCTGAATCTTTGGGAGCAAACATCGGTCATCAGTTTCTCAATACCCCCAGTATGGATTACCTGGCTGAACATGGCATTACTTTCAAAAACGCCTATTGTACCAATCCATTGTGCATACCTTCCCGGAGCTCTATTTTTACCGGGAGATATCCTCACGAGCTGGGGATACAGGCTAATTTTAACGAGACGATAAATCCTGCTGAATTTCCTACTATGGGTACTTTCTTCAAAAATGCAGGTTACTCCACGGGGTATTTTGGCAAATGGCATCTTCCGTACAATCACAGGGAAAAAGCTGCTCATGGTTTCTCGAGCATGGCTGTGATAAGGAATGTCGGGGGAGACAGCCTTCTTACCAAAGCTGTTGCTCAGTTCCTCGAAACTCCGCGCAATGCTCCCTTCCTCGCCGTCGTCTCCTTCTGCAATCCCCATAACATCTGTGAGTGGGCGCGTGGAGAGAAACTGCCCGATGGAGAAATCGGAACCCCTCCTCCTGCGGAAGAGTGTCCTCCTTTAAGAACCAATTACCAGCCTTCAAAGGATGAAACGGATATCATGCAACTCATGAGAACCTCCTACCAGGCAAGCAAGGTATTTCCCGTTTCAGAATTTTCGGATGAAAAGTGGAGACAGTACCGATGGGCCTATTATCGGCTGATTGAAAAGGTAGATGCCCAAATCGGGATGATCCTGGCGAAGTTGAAAGAATCAGGCCTGGATAAAAATACTATCATTGTTTTCCTGAGTGATCATGGCGATTGCCAGGGAGCGCATCATTGGAACCAGAAAACCGTATTCTATGAAGAGTCTGTGAAGGTTCCTTTCATCATCAGCTATGACGAATGCAAGGCAAGGAAATCCGAGCTGCTTGTTCAGACAGGGATCGACCTGATGCCAACCCTTTGTGACCTGGCCGGTATTCAGATTCCAAAACAAAACAGGGGAATGAGCCTTAAGCCTTATATCATTAATCAGTCAAAGGAAAAAAAACACCGTTACGTTGTTGTATCCGATTTGATGGAACAGGGGGAACCTATTAACGGTACCAGGACCGTTCCGGAAGGACGGATGCTGCGAAACGAGCGTTTCAAATACTGGATTTATGATCAGGGTCAGCAGCGCGAAGCCCTCTATGATCTTGAAAACGATCCCGGTGAGATGATAAATCTTGCCTCTGATCCGAAATACAAAACCGAATTGGGCAATTGCCGCAATCTCCTCTGGCGTTGGGCCAAAGAATATGGTGATCCGTTTATGAAAAATTTAATTCCGTAGGGGCAGGGTTCCTCCCTTCCCAAAAATCCTCTGAAATTCGGAAAAATTACCGGTACCTTGCCCGGCTCCCGGTTGTATTTTGGAATTCTTTACCTGTATCAGCTGCGCCGCTATGCTGACGGCGATTTCCTGAATGTTCCCTGGGAAAATGTCCATTCCAACCGGGGCATGGATATCTTTCCATTCCCTTGGTTCAGCCCAGCCTTTCCTGATAAATTCATCGCGCATCCACGATATTTTATTCCTGCTGCCTATGATGCCGAGATAGGCCGCTTCACCACCGATGCAGGGTCTCAATGCCAGGGCATCGTCCTTGTATCCTTTTGTTCCAATCACAACATAGGTATCGGGAGTCAGATCCATTTCTTCCAGGATTTCGCCTGCATTCCTGACTATAATATGATCTGCATCAGGGAGGTTATCGCGGTTTGCGAATTCTTCCCTGTCATCGATAACCGTAATCTCAAAATCAAGGAGCCTGGCAATGTGCATTAAAGCTTTACAGATATTCCCTGCTCCTGCAATTATCAGGTGCGGAAGGGGAAATATTGGTTCAAGGAATATCAATCCCTCTGATCCTGGAATTTTGAATTCACAGTACTGGGAATAACCTCCACCGGAAAGTCTTTTTATCTCTTTTCCCGGAATTCCGTTTTGGATAGTCAGCTCTGAATTGTTTTCTGGCATCCAGGTACGTTCAATGGAAACCTGGTCATTGTCAGGATGCCTGGTAATTTTTGTTACAAGCACTCCGGGAATTCTTCTTTCAAGCGATCGTTTTATTTCTTCAAATACCGAAATATGATCCAGGGGTGAGGCATCCATGAGAATTTCTATCGACCCTTCGCAATAATCATCTTCCACTTTGGACATTTCTTTCTCCGGGTTGATACAGAAATATCCCGATTTTCCCGTGGAGAACGACTGGAATGCGATCTCCCGTATTTTGGTATCCAGAAAATTATCTCCTGCACTTTCTGAAATAAACCCGTTGGAATTGAAAAGGATTGAACTGCCGGGCTTGTGGAGAAAAGAGCCGGGAGTTCTTGTGATAGTGGCTAATATCAACGGCTTTCCTGTTGATTGAAGTTCCAATAAAAGAAGATACAGGTTTTTCATTCCGGAAAATCTTAATTGGGTGAAACTGTTTTTAATTCATGCACACTTCTGGCTTTAAAACTTTATACAATAAAGAATATAAAAAAATATATCTATAAATCAAATTATTTTAAATCAATAATGTAACTTTATAACTTTCTAATTAATTCTTCAATTCTGCTGTTATGTACGGAAAAATAAAGAATCATCTTTTGACGGAACTGAAAAACATCCGCGAAGCCGGACTTTATAAAAATGAAAGAATCATTGTATCTCCACAGGATGCGGTAATAAAACTTGACTCCGGAAAGGAAGTTTTAAACTTCTGTGCCAATAATTACCTTGGGCTTTCGAATCATCCCGAACTCATCAAGGCGGCTAAAGAGGGCCTCGATTCTCATGGTTATGGGATGTCGTCGGTTCGTTTTATCTGCGGAACCACCGATTTGCACAAGCAGCTTGAGGAAAAAATTGCTGGGTTCTTCGGAACGGATGACACCATATTATATGCTGCTTGTTTTGATGCCAACGGAGGTTTATTTGAATCTTTGTTATCTGACCAGGATGCTATTATCTCCGATTCGCTGAATCATGCCTCCATTATTGATGGAGTAAGACTTTGTAAGGCAATGCGATACCGTTACAATAATGCTGACATGGGAGATCTTGAAAAGCAATTGCAGGAGGCCCAGGATTCACGATTCAGGATTGTCGCCACGGACGGCGTTTTCTCCATGGACGGAAATGTTGCACCTCTTGATGAAATTGTAAAGTTAGCTCGTAAATACGATGCCCTGGTGATGGTGGATGAAAGCCATTCGGCCGGTGTGGTAGGTGAAACCGGAAGGGGAGTAACCGAAATGTTCAATCTCCGGGGAGAAGTCGATATCATTACCGGAACCCTTGGCAAATCGTTTGGCGGAGCCATCGGGGGATTTACTACCGGACGAAAGGAAATCATTGAATTTCTGCGTCAGCGGTCAAGGCCCTATCTTTTCTCCAATTCATTGCCCCCTATGGTTGTGAAAGCGGGAATCCGCATGTTTGAAATGATGACCGAAACAACCGAGCTCCAGGACCGTTTACACCAAAACACCGAATATTTTGTAACCCGTATCAAAGAGGCGGGATTCGATATCAAGCCGACGCAGTCAGCCATTTGTGCCGTGATGCTTTACGATGCCAAACTCTCGCAGGATTTTGCCGCCCGTCTTTTGGATGAAGGAATATACGTCACAGGCTTTTATTATCCTGTTGTTCCTCAGGGCCAGGCCCGTATTCGTGTTCAGCTCTCCGCCGCCCACAAAACAGAACATCTGGACAAAGCCATTGAAGCATTTAAAAAAGTTGGAAAAGAAATAGGTGTTTTAAAATAAATCAGAAAACATGATTGATTTTGAAAGTATCTTAAAGTGGACTCTTCTTGCTTTTCTTTGTTTTTTAGAGCTGGGCGTAGTTACGCTATTCCTTGTAAATTACAATATAATATAGTGTATTTGGAATAAAATTAACTTTTACCATTATGAAAAGAAATCTTGTAAGCATCAATTTTACTTCCGGTAATCTTATGATGATAATTGGGACTGCAATTGCGTTTACATGTATTATTTACGCGTTATGTAATTTTTATAAATTGGATTCAATTGTAAAGATATGGTTACCCTTTATGATTGCTGGAGTATTTTGTATTTATATGGGTTTATTGATGAGTTTCAAAAACCAAAAGAGAAAAAGAGGACATTATCATTTTAATTTTCTAAATAGTCAGAGGAGAAATATTTGATCTAATTTATTCCCTAACGCAGAAGCGACATTATTCTTAATCCCGGAATCCATAAAATCAAATCTTCAAAGCAAACAAAGCGTTAGCACTGTTATAATGCTCGAATCGAGAGAAACGAGGCAAAACATCTTTTCCATAAAGAGGCCATCTCTCCTATTGTTTGCCATTTCCTAAAACATCAGATCCCTTAAGCGATCCACCTATTTTATCATCTTAATGATTGACTGCTGCCAACTCCATACTATCTGTGCACCATTTGTGCATTTCTTGTGCACTTGCTGTGCTAAAATAGCACAACAAGTGCACAGCAAGTGCACAGCAAATGCACAGACAACATAGAGCTGGTACCTCCCAGACTTAATTCTGCTCCTTCATTATTCTTCATGATCTTTCATTCAATGGTTTGCCTGTATTCTTGATTTCAGATTTTTTTAATTGTATTTTTGAAGCTTCTGAAAAAACTTGAATAATGGCACATAAATTATTGGTAACCGGAGGAACGGGATACATTGGTTCTCACACGGTTGTAGAGCTTCAGGCTGCAGGTTATGAAGTGGTGATCATTGATGATCTTTCCAACTCCTCGGCAGAGGTGGTTGACAAAATTGAGAAAATCAGCGGGATACGGCCGGCATTCGAAGAATTTAATCTTCAGGATTTGCCAAGGCTGGAATCTTTTTTTGAAAAACACAGGGGAATTGAGGCAATCGTGCATTTTGCGGCCTACAAGGCTGTTGGCGAATCGGTCGAAAAGCCTTTGATGTATTACCGCAACAACCTGATTTCTCTGATGAACTTGCTGGAATGCATGAAAAAATATAAGGTCGGGAATTTTGTTTTTTCATCGTCCTGTACTGTTTATGGTCAACCGGACCAGCTTCCTGTGACAGAAGAAACTCCCAGGAAACCCGCCGAATCGCCTTACGGGAATACAAAAGCAATCAGCGAGGATATCATCCGCGATTATGTGAAGGCTACCGAAGGGAAGAATGCAATTGCCCTGCGTTATTTCAATCCGATCGGTGCGCATCCTACGGCTTTGATTGGCGAGCTCCCAAGAGGGGTACCCAATAACCTGGTGCCTTATATTACTCAAACCGCTGCAGGGATCAGGCAGCAGCTCAGCGTTTTCGGAGATGATTATGACACCCCCGACGGAAGCTGTATCCGTGATTTTATCAATGTGGTCGATCTTGCCAAAGCACATGTGGTGGCTATCAGCCGTCTGCTGGATGGGAAAAATCTTCAGTCCTATGAATATTTCAACATTGGTACCGGAAACGGGGCTTCAGTTTTAGAGCTTATCAGAACTTTCGAATCTGCTACGGGAGTAAAGCTGAATTATAAGATTGTAGGCCGTCGTTCGGGTGATATTGAAAAAATCTGGGCCGACACCTCCAAAGCCAATAACGTCCTGGGCTGGAAGGCTGTGGAAACACTGTCCGATACCCTTTTATCTGCCTGGAACTGGGAGAAAGCCTTGAGAGGAATTTAAAGGATAAAAGTCTTTGTAAAAAACAACCTAATCTCCATAAAAACACCTCAGTAGAAAATGGTGTAGGAAGATGAATCGACCTGATTACCTGATCAATAAGGTAATTAGGTCGGTGAGAGGGTAAAACGAATCCCTCTACTGAGGTGTTTTTTAAAAGATTAGGTTATCTAATTCAATCTTAAAAGTTAATATAAGGAATCAGAAAAAAGTAAAATTTTAAATCGAGTTACATATAAGAATTAGGATGGTTCGTGCTAATTAGCTTCGCTGATCTTCGATTCGTCTTTAATTCGTGAAATTAGATATTCGCCTATAATATCCAATAATTACTTAATAATATGTCAGAAGAAAAAAAAGAAAAATGGACAACTTATATGGCAATCTCAACAGTGATCATAGTTGTTTGTGCTACTCTCTCTACATTTAAAGGAGGAGGATACAGTAACAAATCTTTAATGTTTCAGACCAGTGCTTCGGATCAATGGGCTTTTTATCAGTCGAAGAGCATGAAAGGTTATAATTTTGAACTACAGAAAGATAATCTTCAGTTGCAGAGCGATCTGGTCAAAAAGACGGATCCGGATTTAGTACCCAAATACCAGGAAAAAATAGATACCTACGCCAAGAAGATAAAACAGTACGAAAGCGAAAAAACGGACATCATGAAAAAGGCGAAAGATTTCGAAGCTTTGCGCGATGATGCTAAACTACACGCTTCAGCCTTTGGAATAGCGGTAATTTTTCTGCAGATTTCGATACTTCTCTCTTCGATTTCGGCTCTTTCACAAAGAAAATATGTTTGGTTTCTGAGCCTGGCAGTCGGGGTCGTCGGGATTACTTATTTCTTAGATGGATTTTTCCTGTTCTTTTAGTGCGACGAATACAAATTCATTTTAGTGCGACGAATACAAATTCATCTAATCGCTCCAGAAATAAGGTGAATAAGGTTGGGGTGGAGAGAAGGTTTGATTGCGCTACTAAGGTGAATAAGGTTGAATCCCAATGTCTTATTCACCTTAATCCTGATTTCAGTTTATATTATTAGTTCTCAATCACGCGTTTTTTAATCGTGGAAGTCATTCATCTAACTAAATTGTAATCACCTAAAAATGTGAATATTGCAAATGACTATAAATGACCATAAATGACCGTTAGTTTCCATTCGCGCAATTCCTTTTCGAGGAGGTCTGTTTACTTTTCACTGTTCCCCTTTAATGGTTCGTATAAATTAGCTTCGCTGATCTTCGATTCGTCAACAATTCTTGAAATTCGTTATTCATGAAATTCGCTATTCATTAAACCAATAGGGACCGGAATGGTCTAAATGGATTATTCATAAATCATATAAAAGATGAAAAGGATCCTTCTCGTTCTTGTAATAATGTTTCCTTGTACATGGAACCTTTTTGCCAAAGGGGATGCATCTAAATCGAAATGGCCTTCAAAAGTTTTGGTAATTGATGGAAATGACAATGATTGGATTAAGCCTCTCAATTATTATGATGACAAGAGTGGAGTAATATTTGGCATTGAAAACGATGACAAAAACCTTTATTTCTGTTTTACAAATAATGATGATATGAAAATGAGGAAAATGATCAATGCGGGATGGAAGATTGATCTTGTTTCCAAAGAAAAACACAAAAAATTCAAGACAGAAATTGACTTTCCTGCCGTACAAATGATGGGGATGAGGGTGAGGAGAGATGCCAACAAAAATGAAAATAAGCTTAACGAGAACAACATGATGAATTTTTATAAATCAAGTTTGTCATCCGTTAAGATTAAAGGATTTAAATCGGGGAAGACAGAAGTGAAGCTGAATGATCCGTCAGATATTAATATTGGTATTGGGGCCGATAGTGCACAGCACGTTATCTATGAAATTGCCATTCCTCTGAAGGAATTATTCGATATAACGAATATCAAATTAAACGAATTATTGACGCTGAACATCAATATAAAAGGTCTTGAACGGCCAGGCTCAGGCGGTAGTTACGGCGGCGGAATGTCAGGAAGAGGCGGTGGCGGCCATTATGGAGGCGGCCGCATGGGTGGCGGTATGTCAGGAATGGGCGGCGGTGGCCGAATGGGTGGCGGAATGTCTCATGGCGGTTACCACGGCAATGGATCTGCTGATATGAGCAGCATGTTTAATCCAGTTTCTTTTAAACAGGAGTTCGAATTAACTGATAATAAGTAATTTTGATGTCCTCTTATAAAAGTTTTTTCATTTTAATTAAGTAAATTTGTTATACCCAAAGTTGCATTTAAAAAGGACCTTCGTATAACTAAAATTTTCTGAAATGAAAGCTAACAATTATTCGAGACGCAAATTCATTGCAACTGTTTCAGCAACCTCGCTTGCTGCCGCATCGTCCAGCAATCTGTTTGCAGCACCCACTGTTTTAAAAAGCTCACAGAAGCTTGCCATTCTTGGTGGAGAACCTGTCAGAAAACCTGATAAACCCTGGCCTGAGTGGCCTTATCGTGATGAGAAGGTGGTTGATACTGTTGTTAAGACCACAAAGAGCGGAATCTGGTGCAGGATACAATCAGCTAATGGAACAGTTCCTACTTTTGAAAAGGAATTCGCTAAACTTTTAGGGACAAAATATTGTTTGGCAACGGGCTCCGGGACCCAGTCTCTGAATACCTGCGTGATGGCTCTTGGAATCGGTGCCGGAGATGAAGTGATAACATCTCCGTTAACAGATCCGGGAACTATTTCCTCTATTTTAACGGCCAATGCACTGCCTGTAATGGTGGATGTTGATAAGGATACCTTTCAGATTGATCCTGCCTTAATTGAGAAAAAGATTACCAAAAACACGAAAGCCATTATGCCTGTCGATATTGCCGGTAATTCATGCAATATGGATGCGGTCATGGCTATTGCCAAAAAGCATAACCTTCATGTGATAGAAGATAGCTGTCAGGCTGTTCTGAATGAATACAAGGGCAAGAAGTCCGGTACAATGGCCGGTTTCGGCTGTTTCAGCTTTCAGACCAGTAAAACCATCGCCTGTGGTGAGGGCGGCGCCATTATAGGGGATGATCAGGCTTTTATGGATAAATGCTTTACCATTCATAACCATGGCACCTCAAGAAGCGGACGCACTGAAGTGGCAGGGCCGAAATACAGGATGAACGAATTCCAGGCAGCCGTTCTTCTTGGACAAATGGATGGAGTTAAAGAGCGCGCGCGGATAAGGACTGAAAACGGTCAGTATTTAAATTCCCGTCTCAAAAGTTTCAAGGCTGTTACGCCTCAAAGACTTTATGATGGAGACAGCGGAGCTTTTTATCTTTACATGATGACTTATCATCCGGAGCAATTCAATAATGTTCCAAGGGCTACCTTCCTGAAAGCATTGGCAGCAGAAGGGATCAAGCTGAGTACTTATATTCCCCAGGGACTGCACAAAGAACCCTGGACTAAAAATATCCTGACACAGAAAGTATATCAGAAAATGTTTGAACCTGCCAGATTGCAGAAATTTAGTAATGAATTAAGTTGTCCCAATGTGGATAAAATTCTGGATTCGGTAGTAATGATCTGGGCTTCAGGGCCGCTGCTTGGAACCAGGCAGGATATGGATGATATTGTCAATGCTATCATGAAGGTTTATGAAAACAGGGATCAGTTGAAATCCATTTAATAAATAAGTCCTGCAGTATTCAAGTATCCAGCCACAAAGTAAAATAACAGGGCAAGTGACCGGGTGACTTCTTTTAGTTTGATTTTCACTCATCTGAACAAAGTCACCCGGTCACTTTCGCACTTGTTACATAAGAGGTATAAACCGAACGGCTCTACGAATATGGTTCTTAAGACTTTTCATCGCTAAGACGTTCGGTTTTGTTTGTATATTTGTATTGAACTTAAACTTTTATTTTAATGAAAAGAAATACTCTTTTAATTGTTCTTATTGCCTCCTTTTTTCTGACTTATGTCCCAATTGCTAATGCCCAGAATAACGCGTCAGGGAGTTGGAAGGCTGGTTCTGCACGAGTAATCATTACCCCTCAGAAGCCGCTCTGGATGGCTGGTTATGGAAGCCGCACTCACGTTTCTGAAGGTGTCCTGATAGATCTTAATGCCAAGGCTCTGGCTTTGGAAGATGCCAAGGGCAATAAGGTGGTTTTGATTACAGCGGATCTTTTAGGATTCCCGAAAAACGTTTCTGACCGGATTAGAAATGGAATTGAATTAAAATATGGCTTAAAGAAATCCCAGATTATTCTGAACGGTTCACACACTCATTCAGGCCCGGTGCTTTCTGACGCTCTTACCGATATCTATCCTTTTAATGAACAGCAAAAAGAAGACATCAGGAAGTATTCTGATAATCTGGAGGGAAAGCTGATTAATCTGGCGGGTAAGGCCCTCAAGTCAATGGCTCCCGCCCAGGTTTATGCCCAAAATGGGATTACCCGTTTTCAGGTTAACCGGCGAAATAATACAGAGAAACTCTTAACTCCTTTCACTGAATTGAAAGGCCCCAATGATTACTCGGTTCCGGTGCTCAGGATTACCGATAAAGCGGGTAAGCTGAAGACCGTAGTTTTTGGCTATGCCTGCCATGGGACTGTGTTGGATCTTTATAAATTTTCAGGTGATTATCCTGGATTTGCTCAGCTTGCGGTTGAGAAAATGCATCCGGGAGTTAACGCGATGTTTTTCCAGGGAGCCGGAGCCGATCAGAATCCATTGCCCCGCAGAACAGTGGCTTTGGCTAAGCAATATGGAAATGAACTTGCCGCCGCTGTGGATCGAGTTCTTGGTGACGAGATGAAAAAACTTGAGCCTTCGATTTCAACCGCATATTCTGAAATAAATCTGACTTTTGCCACTTTGCCAACAAAAGAAGAGTTAACAAAAGATGTTGAGACCTTCAAAGGATGGGAAAAGAATTGGGCATCCAATCAGTTGAATCAACTTCAAAACGGGAAACAGATCACCTCCTATCCTTATCCCGTTGAGGTTTGGAAATTGGGAAACCTTCCAATTATGATCTTGGGGGGTGAACTGGTGATGCAATATGATCTGGATCTTAAAAAGCTGTTTGGCCCTGATATTTTCGTAATGGGTTATTCAAATGACGATATGGCTTATATTCCATCTGAAACTATCCTCAAAGAAGGCGGTTACGAAGGTGAATCCTCTCAGCGGGTTTACGGTTTGCCGGCTAAATGGAATTCTGACATTCAGGTAAAGATTCTAAGTGAGATGCAGAAAATTGCAGAACTGGCCGGAGTGAAGAAAAAATGATATGGTGATTTGCTGATGTGCTGATTGGATGATTTGCTGATGTGTTGATTTCAGTCTTTAAGGAGGTGAAATAATTTCTTTCTAAAACAAATCAATACATCAGCAATTTTTTCCTTTCACTAAACTTAGAAATCTCCGGTTTTAAGTTTGTAATAGAGGTGTTGCAAAATATTTATTCTTATCATGAACAAAATTAATAAGGAATGGCATTTAGCCAATAAGATGCCCAAAAATCCTTCAATCGAGCAAAAGATTATCTGGCATCTGGAGCATTCTAAAAATTGCCAGTGCCGTCCTCTGAGCGGAAAGATATTAGAAGAAATTAAAAAGAGGAAATTGCTTTAAAATATAATTCTCCTATTTCAACCTCCATCTTGTGCCCATCAAACATGCCTTTTCTCCCGGCTGATCGATCTGGTAGTATACAGTAAGAATTGTACCGTCTTCAAGTTCTACGGAGGAAGGATAACCCAGATCTCCGGTTCTGCTTTGGCTTAAAAGAATTTCATTTTCAATATCCCAGGTTTTCCCTCCGTCTTTACTCAGGCAGGCCCTTTCGCTGTAAGGTTCTTTCCTGACTCCGTATACAGCAAGGATATTCCCGTTTTTTAATTTAAGCAGATGTGCAGGAAATCCAAATATTGGAGTCTGATGAAGAATACTCCAGGTTTTCCCGCCATCATAGCTTTCAGACTGATGAAGATAACCATCTGCCTTATCCGTAGAATTATATCTTACCAAGGCAATTAAAGTGTCGTTTGAAACTTCAAGCGCATGTGGTTCCCATAAGTTCTGAACAAGTAATTCTGAGGGATTTGGAATAGTTGAGATTAAGTTCCAGGTCTTGCCGTCATCTTTGGACTCTTCAATAGCAATGGATTTTTTGTCATTAATGGTTCCTATGCCAACGTACAAAAGTCTATTGTCATGAAGTTCGATGGGACCATGCGGAGCTGAGGCTATTTGCCGGACAGGTTCTTCCCAGGTTTTCCCATTGTCTGTGGAACGTCTGGTCCAATTCCCAAGCCACTGCTTTTTGATGTCTTCACTGAGTTTTTCTGAATGCCTTAACCAATCAGGGTGTTTTTTGTATTGATCCGGTCTGTCAAATGCAAGGGAAGTAAACCAGCTGACCAGTAAGGTGCCGCTTTTTGTTTCCAGGATACCGGCATCGCGGTCATCAAGAGGAGTATTGTTGATGGTAACAGGGGCACTCCATGTAATTCCATTATCATGGCTCCGGACCATTTGAGTGATTCCGTAAGGGCAGATGTGAGCATCCCGGTTCCCCGAAAAAACAATCAGCAGCTCATTGTATTTTGTTCGGGTGATGGTTGGCCAGCCGATGTATCTGCCCGGTTCTTTGCATATGACTTTTGTCCCGATTATCCCGGCGATTGAATCCCGCTGGAATTTATTCCCCGGGTAACATGCTGATAAGGAGGCAATAATTACCAACAGTGAGATTGTTATTTTCATGAATTTCTTTTCCATTAGGTTTTATAAAATTATTGAAAATAATTAATACTTGAAACAGACGGTATTTGTACTTAACTATTTGATTGCTAAGTATATTTTCTTATATTGGAATAAAGTAAATATTTATGGCGGTTCTTGCTGAAGCGTTGAGTGTGATAATCAAGGATAGTTCCCTTCAGAATAAATATATTGGGGGGACTAAGGAATTTTTCAAAACTATTCCTAACAATACCTATTGTTCAGACGGTCAGATTCATCGCATAGGATTTATGAGGCCCAGGGATATAGAAGATTATGTCCGTAACTTGGAACACAACGGTTTGATCTTTCTATTTGAAGGGAATTGTATTGATATCGCGGTAGTAGATATGCTAAAAGGCCCAACCACAAATTGCAAATGGCTGGGATTCGCAAGACAGAAATTTTTCAAAGGCTCCAAACATTATCTGCATTCGGAGGAAGAATTTTCAATTACCTGGCTTTTGCCTGAAAATGGGGAGAATTCGATCCCGGTAGATTTTAATTATGAGTGCACTATTTCTGTACCCAGCAAATGGTCACCTGACAAAGCCATTTATGGGGATAATTTCATCCCTTCTGAAAAAGTGAACGAAAGTTTAATCGAAATTGGAAATGAAAAAGGACTTGTAAAGTATTACTATGCAGCTACAGGCCAATTTGTGTATATTGGGAAGCCAAAGATCATTTTTACCGATAATTCAAATAGGAATTGAGGTAATAATAATCAGGGGAAACAATTGATTGATGGTCATATTTGTAGTCATTGATAGTCATTAATAGTCATTATTGGTCATTGAAGTATTTTGGAATTACCGCGGAATTTCAATTTCCCAGCAGACTATAGAACAATCCTGATAGAACGATGGCGGTAATTACAACAAAAATCCAGTCTTTATGAATCAGAAATTCAATGAATGAGAAGATTACCCGTAATAATGGAGTGGATAACAAAACAATAACTCCTGATTGGATCACAGATCTGCTTCTCAGTTGCAGAACTCCTTTGAATACTGTCCCGATGTGCTTAAGCCTTTCAGGTTGTCCGGAGAATGTCCTGAAGGACGGCACTTCATTGGGATGCTGGATCAAAAACAGTATTCCTCCTGTTACTATCAATACAGAAGATAATAAAACCCCTAATCTGAGAATCAGGCTGATCCAAATTCTCATGTCCTTAAATGGCTTTTGTATCAATGCATTTTTCATTTATACCAATTTCGTTATCCCGTTGTAAATCATCTCTATGGCCAGAAGGACTATTACAATGGAAAAGAGGATCTTAAGATTCCTCGTTTTTGATGCAATTAGAGTCCTTGCACCGATGGCGGCTCCTACCAGAATGCCCAGTATTACCGGCATGGAAAGTACCGGATCGATGTAGCCCCTGCTAAAATAGATCCCGGCGCTTGCTGCGGCGGTTACCCCAATCATGAAATTACTGGTGGCGGAGGAGACTTTGTAGGGAATCTTCATTACATTGTCCATGGCGATCACCTTAAAAGCCCCGGAGCCTATTCCCAATAATCCTGAAAGCACTCCTGCAATAACCATTACAATAAATCCTCCGCCGACATTAAAAACGTTGTAAAGGATATGTTTGTTCCCCGAAGGATAACTTCCGTCAAGTCGAAGGAATGCGGTGATTTTATGTTCCCCGGCAACGGGTTCTCTATAGGGAGGATAGGTCTTTTCCCGGTTTATAAAGGAATTTACGGCAGAGTATAAAAGAACGATCCCAAAAATAATGGCTAAAGCATGTGTCGGTGCAATCAGGGCAAGCATTGTTCCGCAAATGGCTCCAAGGGTAGTGGCAATTTCCAGGAACATACCAATCCTAATATTCGTCACCCCTTCCTTTAAATATGCGATGGCTGCCCCCGAAGAGGTGGCAATGACAGCCACCAGAGAAGTCCCGATGGCGTAACGGATATCCACTCCCAATCCAATGGTTAGAAGCGGAATGATCACAACCCCGCCCCCTAATCCTGTCATAGATCCCAGTAAACCAGCAACCAGAGCTCCTGCAAAAAGTATAAGAAAAAGGGTAATCACTGTTTTAAAGATTGAATAATTCTTTAAAAACAATTATAAGAAATTAATGATTACGATGGGGGAAAAGTTTCGGGGCTCCGTAAAGACTTCAGACATAAGTGACTTGACCTCAATATTCGTGTATTTTGGGCATAATATTAAGTTGAAACCAAAGCCTGGATTAGGGGGTACTGCATTAGTGGATAGGATGTAATAGAAAATACGATTTCAAAATTACTTTTTCCCCTTGTTTATCCCTTTTTCAGGTAAAAATTTCCAGTATCTTTTAGGCATGTGCTGTTTTTGGAGCTTCAGATTTAAACGTTCCCTGATCGTAATGCTTTGACAATAGTCGTTCCACATCCGCATGTACATCGCTTCGTCTTCCTGTAACAGTCCGGAAGATAGGGTGCCGTTGAAGGTATTAAATGATTTTTCCGTCAAGGTGACTTCCTCGATGGTCTGGCGGTCGTAGAAAAATCCGTAATCTCGCCGGAGGTCATAGATCAGCCAAACCTGATCGGCAAAGCGGCTTTTGAACTGTTGCAATATCATGGGTAATACGTCGTAAGCGGGGCTAATGGGGGCAAAGTAAATGTCATCTCGTGTTCGCTGGAAGCGGACAAATTGCAACATTCGCATGGCTTCCTGCATCACTCTTCGGGCAGCTTTTCGCACCATCAAAACATCCGGATCTCCATAATTGCCGGTTACAGGTACCGGTGACGCGAAGGTCATCCGGATGAAACGGTAGAGCGCCATCTCAATTCCATTTTCCCCTGAAAGAAAGGCTGAATAAGGCATTTGCCGGGTCTCCGGGGTTAATTTCTTCTGCAAACCTTTCCATACACGATCAGCATGGATACGGTCGGTAACAATTTTTTCCTTACGGATAAAAAGAATTTCCTGGTGATTTGTCTCCGGGGAGATATTTACAGGTTCGATTTTTCGGCTGTAACACTCGAAAACTACTGATAAAAAACCTTCGAAAGTATTATCGTAAAGGAAGAGCATACTACAATTACGAATTTACGAATTATGCGAATTGACGCGGAGGATGTTATGGATGGTCATTGACGATTACTGTAGAGACGCGATTTATCGCGTCTTTATAACTGACGGCAGACGCGATAAATCGCGTTTCTACAGGCGATGTGCGGGTAGTTTCTGCTGCCGGTAGCTGTTTAATTTCACCAAACGAAAAAAGTTTGAGCTGGGTATCGGGTATTTTTTGACGCCGCGGTTTTTCCTCCTGCATAATTTGCCTGCGAAATGTTTCAGCGGGCCAGTTCCATATAGATGCCGGGAGTTTATTGTTGATAATGAAATATTTGGCGCGTTTCATTACCACGCCTATTCTGGTAAGATGCTGTGCGGTAAGTTTATGGAATTTTCGGGCTTCCAGGATCCGTTGGGCCGATTGTACTCCAATTCCCGGCACCCGAAGGATCATCTCATAACAGGCGGTATTTACATTGACAGGGAATAGTTGAAGATTGCGCAATGCATACGCCAGTTTCGGATCGATTTCGAGGTCGAGGAATGGCTGACTATCCGGTAATATTTCCTCGGCTTTGAAACGGTAAAACCGCATCAGCCAATCGCTCTGATAAAGACGGTTTTCGCGTACCAATGGCGGTGTTTTGAGGACAGGAAGACGTTTGTCATATTCATTTACAGGAACATAGCCCGAATAATACACCCGCTTTAACCGCTGTTCCTTGTAGAGATTCGAAGCCAGTGAGATGATCTGCCGGTCGTTTTCGGGCGTGGCGCCTACAATGAGCTGGGTACTTTGCCCGGCGGGAGCATACACCGGTGCGTTGCGGAATTTCCTGCGCTGCTCAATGCCCTCGAGGATGTTGTTCCTGATCAAGCTCATGGGCCTGTAAATATCATTATGATCTTTTTCAGGAGCCAGCCGTTTTAATTCAGGGTTAGTGGGAATTTCAATGTTCACGCTCAGCCGGTCGGCATATATACCGGCTTCGCGGATCAACTCGGAGCTTGCACCCGGAATGGCTTTGAGGTGAATATAGCCGTTGTAGCGTTCTTCGGTCCTGAGTTTTTTGGCTACCAGCAACATTCTCTCCATGGTATAATCAGGATTCCGGATAACCCCTGAGCTAAGAAACAATCCTTCGATGTAATTCCGCCTGTAGAATCCAATGGTAAGATCTGTCAGCTCCTGGGGAGTAAGCGTAGCGCGGGGACGATCGTTCGAACGGCGGTTGATGCAATAGGCGCAGTCGTAAATGCAGGAATTGGTCATCAGCACCTTGAGAAGACTGATGCAGCGGCCGTCTTCGGTGAAACTGTGGCAGATCCCGCAGCTCACGGCGTTACCGATCCCTCCCGCAGCATTTCCGCGGCTATTTCCGCTTGAGGCGCAGGACACATCATATTTGGCTGCGTCGGCTAATATGTTTAGTTTTTTCTGAACAGCTTCGTCCATAATACCGGATAATTCATTAACTTTACAACAAAAATACTAATATTATTAGCAATTAACAAAATTTACCGGTAAGAAATTATTTCGAAAGAAAAAAATACTGCAACAATGATTTTCCTGAAAGAAAACATGCGATACCTGCGCAAGAAGCACGGGATTACACAGGACGGTCTGGCCAATCAACTGGAAACCAAACGTTCGCTTATTGGATCCTACGAAGAGGGACGGGGGGTACCGAAGCTTGATATGATCCGGCGCATGGCAGAAATTTTTGAGGTTACCCTGGATGATTTGCTTTCTGCAGATCTTGAAAAGGAAGGGAGCCTCTCAGTAAAAACTGAGCAGGGACTGAAAATATTGAGCGTAGCGGTCACCCCGGAGAATGATGAGCGAATTACGATCGTTCCGGTGAAAGCTTCGGCGGGGTACCTGAATGGCCGTTCTGATCCGGAGTATGTAGGGCAATTGCCGCACTTTTCGATGCCTGTTCCGGAGCTTTCCCCGAACCGGAGCTACCGGGTTTTCCAGATCAAGGGCGACAGCATGCTGCCGGTGTCGCCGGGGTCGTACGTATTTTGTGATTTTGTGGAAGAAGCTTCCGATGTCCACGAAGGCAAAGCGTATGTACTGATCACCGCCGGGGAAGGAGTTGTCTACAAGCGCATCTACATTCAGAATGAGCGGGAGTTTTTGCTGAAGTCTGACAATCCTGAATATGAACCTTATACTGTTGAGATTTCATCCGTGTTGGAAATATGGCGCGCTTTGGGCTGTCTGTCTTTCGATCTTCCGGAGCCGGGGACCATGCATGTGCAGGAACTATCGTCGGTAGTCTTGAAATTGAAGGAAGAGATGCAGGAGCTGAAGAAGCCAAAGGGCAAAAACGGATAAGGAGCTATTCAAATTCATCTCTTCTCAATCGCTTTGAAATAAAGACTTCGGGAGATTTTTGCGACTTTTGCTACTTGCGACTTTTGCTTTTACATTAGATTTTAAGGGTTTTAGGTGGATGATGGTTCCGGAATACTGAAAGCATTCGATTTACCGTTATGGCAGTAATAAACTGTGGAAAATCTCAAATTCGGTTAAAATACAACCTTATTTGCCGCTTTAGCAGTAAAAATCACCATTAAATTGTTGTTTTTATAAAATATTCTCTATTTTTACTGCTATAAAGGTAAAAAAATGGAGTTTATTTTAGCTGAGGTAATTAAAAAACATCGAAAGGCAGCTCGATTAAGCCAGATTCAGTTGGCTGATATGGCTGGTGTAGGAAAAACCGTGATTTACGATGCCGAGAAAGGGAAAGAATCTATTCAATGGGATACTTTGCAGAAAATCTTTAAGGTTTTGAATATCAAAGTCAGATTCACAAGCCCTTTAATGGATAATTTACAGAATGGAAATGAGAAGAGCTGAAGTCTTTGTAAATGGTGTAGAAGCGGGAATATTGACTGAACTGGAACCAGGGACAGCCTACCTGTTTGAATATCCTGAAGGATACCAGGGATCATGGATTTCACGGACAATGCCTACCAGCGCACGGACGTATCGGTTTAATAAATTTCCTCCTTTTTTTGATGGATTGTTACCCGAAGGAATCCAATTGGAGGGATTATTAAAAATAAAAAAAATTGACCGGAACGATTATTTTTCTCAATTAATAGCTGTGGGAGAAGATATGATTGGAGCGGTGACTATAAAAGAAATACCGCAATGAACCGTTGCCCCATTACTTATTTGCCTTGCGGAGAAAAGCGTTACAGTGATGCAGGACTCAGACTATTGTCAAAGGGCCTCAAAGGATTAAAGGAGCTGGAATATTCAGCCGAAGAGCAGCGTAAGGAGGCTTACAACCGTGCCTCGAAGATGTCCATTCAGGGAATTCAACCCAAACTGAGTGCCTTGCTGAATGTGAAGGAAGAAAAATTTGAGTTGGTGGATAAGGGTGGAAAATTTATCCTTAAACCTCAACATGCCATCTTCCAACAGATGCCTGAAAATGAAGATGTGACGATGAAGATGGCAAAAGAAGCGGGGTTGGAAGTACCTCTGCATGGTTTAATCTGGTCCATTGATGGTACCTTGACCTATTTCATTAAACGGTTCGACAGAGCTGGAAGGAGAGAAAGAATTCCGGTAGAAGATTTTGCCCAGTTGGCCGGATTAAGCCGTGATACGAAATATAATTCCAGTATGGAGCAAGTGGTTCATCTGATTAATGAATATTGCACATTTCCGGCCCTTGAGAAATTGAAACTGTTTAAACTCACCCTGTTCAATTATCTAACCGGAAATGAGGACATGCATTTAAAAAATTTTTCAATCATCACCCGGGAAGATAAAGTTACGCTGTCTCCTTGTTATGACCTGCTAAATACTACCATAGAATTTAAGGATCAGGAAGAGGAAACTGCATTGCCGGTTAGGGGTAAAAAGAAGAATCTGACACGGAGTATGCTGATTAACTATTTTGGTAAGGAGAGATGCGATCTTACGGATAAAAGTGTTGAAAATGTTTTAAGAACTATTTTTTCTGCCATACCCAGGTGGAAGGAACTGATTGAGATTAGTTTTTTGTCCGCAGAAATGAAAGAGAAATACCTGTATTTGTTGAATTCCAGATTAGAAATTCTTCAGTTAAGGTGAATAAAATAGCAGATCCGGGGAAATAGACTTTGGGGATAGTTTACCTTAATCCCCCATGAAGAAATTCCTAAAGGAATTGAAAATGACGGAACTTTAGACTTCGGGGAGTCATTAAGAAACATCGTTAATGGAGAGAGAAATCAGGTTCTAAAAAGGCGATGAGAAAATGTGACGTGACTAAACAGACAACCGTTTTCTATAGGTATTCAGAGACAGCCATATATACATCATCACAATTCTCATTAAAGAACAATGGCACGGTTTACAAAACTGCGCTCACGAAGGGGCTCCTTAATCTCTTGGCAATCATAATCAAATCTATTGTAATTTTACCATTTGATTCAATGTAATTCTGACGAAAGTTAGTATCTATTGTAAATCCATTATTGATTAAGGCTTTTTCTAATTCCTTTTGCTTATGATAATTAAAGTATATTTTCGAATCTCCTGTAAAACTTGTTGATTCAAATCCAGCTTTGGATTCATCTCCTTCCATTGTGCTAATATACAATACTCCTTCCTGTACTAATTTTTTTGAACAATCAGAAATAAGTTGATATGTATCTTCTTTTGAGAGGAAAGGCAGGCAAAATGAACACATTATTGAATCGAACTGAATATCTAAAGTCTTTATTTCTCTTACGTCCATTACCCTGAAGTCAACTCCACTTACCGTTCTTTTGGCAATATCAATCATTCGGGGCGCTAAATCAATAGCAATAATTCTGGAATCCCGAAATCTTTGTTTTAAATATCTGGTGACATTTCCGGGTCCGCAAGCAAGTTCTAAAATGGTTGGTTGTTTATTTTTTATCAAATCACAGAATTTATCAATATGAGCCTGGTATGAATCAATATTTATAAATCTTTGCGCGTATTCGAAAGCGAATTCATCAAATCTTTTTACTGAAATACTGAATGTGTCCATTTCCCTTTTTTTAATGAGTTATTTCTGATCATATTTTATCCATGCTGCACAGGGGTAAAACACCGTATTTTCCTTTAATTAATAAATCAATAGCCTCTTTTCGCTTACTTTTCTATTTTGTCTCCTGATATCGCTATTCATATAACTTCATCGTATAATCCTTTGATGTATGAATCCAAAAATGAACAATTCATTTATACACAATGTACTTGAAATCATTTTTGCATGATATTTTAATCTTTGATAATCTTTATTTTTTGTTAAATTATTTATTCAAATTTCATATTTAAAATGATTCAGATAGAAAAATCTTCTTAACCATTGGGCAAATAGTTCCTCATTTACCAATGTTTGTAAAGTGAGGTCAGATATCTGTTTCTTATTTTGAATATCGTCCAAGTTTATTAGGTTTTAAAATGCATTATAACACCTTATAAAGGTAATAAAACCTTTGGCTTGCTTAACTTTACTTATAAGTCAGCAATCAATGATTCATAGGGAATTTTTAATTTGTCATGCAATTTACGAATCATTTCCAGGGTCAATTTACGTTTACGGCTGAATATCTCTGAAACCCGGCTTTTATACCCTATTATTTCAGCCAAATCACTCTTACTCAGATCCATTTGTTCCATGCGAAATTTAATTGCCTCTATTGGATCTGGTGAACCTATCGGATAATGTTCTTCTTCATATCTTTCGATCAATATGCTTAGTATCTCAGCTTCATCTCCTTCAGGTGAATTAACCGGAGCATCAAATATCGCATCATACCTTTTTAAGGCTTGTTGATAATCAGTTTCTGTTTTAATTACTCTTATATCCATGATATCAAATTTCATCTGCATTTATATTATCATAATCATTATGCGTGCCAATGAATCTTACAAATACCCATTGTTGCAGGTAATTTATCTTTGTAATCAATCGGTACCTGTTACCACAAATATTAAAAACGACTCTTCCGGATTTTAGGATACTTACTTTTGGATACTCATTTCTAATATCGTTTGGACTTCTCCATTTTGCTTTTGAAGCCTCTTTATACCAGGTTTTGAGCTGTTCTTCCGAGTCAGAATACTTTTCCCAAAATTCCCGAGGTATCTTTTTGGCAATTATTCTCATCCCTGTATCTAAAATCTACACAGTAAAAATAATCAAAAAGTTACCATATTGGTAATTTTCGCAAAATTTTTTTAGTGCATTTTTGCTAAGTACATGACAAAAAACTGAATATATCGATATCATCCTGAATGAAAGCGTTTAACAGCACTGTTGCAATATAAGTTAATCCATATTTGAATATACTCTTAGCCTTATTGCCGTGCTTCTTGACCTTGATCGGTTTGACGTATTTGTGCAAATAATCGCCCACCACATATGCCCAGGTGAATGCGACCATCACCAAGGCAAATAATTTTTCAATTCGTTCAATATCAGTTAAGTGTGTATCTTCAATATTGAACCCACTTGTTTTTAATGCTCTGAAAGCAGTTTCAATCTGCCATCGTTCTTTGTAAATTTCCAGGGCATCTTCGGGTTTGTTGAACGAGATAACAATCTGCAATTCAGGTTTTCCTTCCTTGTCCTTAACTTTCGACGCCGAGAGATAACACAGTTGGTTGTTCAGATACACAATTCGGTGATTCACCCGGCAACCGTTTAATGGCAAATCAGCAAATAGCCAACAGGCTTTAACTCGTTTGCCATTGTGAGGCTGCAGCACCCAAAAATTCTCGCGTATGCGGATATAGTAATGAATCCTGTTCCGATTCAGATATTTGATCCAATGTTCGCCAACAAACTCCCGATCAGCGGTCAAACAATCCAGCGATTCAGATCCAAACAAATTGATATATCGTTCAATCAATTCAATCCGTTCATTAGTATTTGAATTACCAAATTTAGGCAACAATCTGAACAACAACGGGAAAGCAACTCCATGGTAAATAACCGCGATCACCAATACATTAATATTCTGCTGTCCAAACTTCCAATTCGTTCGGTCCATTGCCAGGCGGAAAGGTGGTTTATGAGGCAATAATTTGAATATCAACTTAGCAATCACGTCTGTATCAAGCCAATATGAAGCCATAAACCTTTGGATTCTCCGCAAAGAAGAACAGGTTGAAGCACTACAATCAAACGCTGTAGCCAACTTCTCAAAACCAACAGTTTGCACTTTACAAAGTGCACTGATCATTAAAACAAAGAACTTTACTCGTGCCAGATTCCAACCAGATTGTTCATGGAAAATGGAAACTAATTTACTACTTTTAGACTCTGCTCTGGGTGTCATTATCCTTACTAATTGATGTGGAAATCTTTCGTAAGATACTGATATTCAGAGTTTTATCCAAATATTTTAATACTTATTTTACTGATAATCAACTATTTGTATTTTTGTCATGTACTAAGTACTGCGTGATATACCTCTTTCTTTAATGTATTTACGTCTAAATTAATTAGCGGATCAATCCAAAAAATAAAAAAGTCAAAAATGTAGGGAACGGGTAAAAATCCGGGGTGAACGCGAATTTTTGAATTTCAAAAAATGATTGTTGGAAGTGTAAAAACGGGTAAAAAAAGCGTAAAAAGTAACTTATAATGGTTACACAGAGGTCACAGAGGGAATTAACCACGGAGGAAAAGTGATGAGTGATGAGATATAAGTGATGATGAAGTATGGAAATTCTTCCTACCGGCTAAAGTCTAAGAACACAGAGGTCGGCAAGCCTTCTGGGTAGCTAATCATATTACCCACCAAACTTATTAACCTGAGTTTGGAATAAGGAATATTAAAAAATATTTGGCAAAAAGCTTAGGAGCAAAGAATTAAATTGAAATATTAAAATTGCCACAACAGCTTATGTTAATATAATAAAAATTTAACAACCTAAATATCAGATAATAAGAGCCGATAATTTGATCTTTTGTATAAAAAAGTAGGAAGAGTAGGGAGAGGGAAAGTAGGGAAATAATATGTTTAATTTAACATTAATATTACGGGTGGGTATGAGAAAGTGCCCATTTTTAATGAGCTACTGCATCGTTTCCTTTTTTCAGTTTTAAAAATTTTAAAGAAGGCGATGGGATCAATTCTCCGATTCCAAGTTCAGGCCAAATGCTGTTAATTTTTTCAATAGTTTCCACAGAAGATAATACAGGATTGGGCCAATCCCTGGAGAAATTATCAAATTCTCTTGTTTTACGGGTACCATTTATAAAAAGATGGGGTGATTCGTCAGGATGAGTTGGTGCAATGACTAAACAATCCCTCTGAGGATCAATATTTCCAGAAGCATACCAGCTTACTGCTTCATAATTTTTTATATCAAGTTCATGATCAACAAAGAGAATAAACTTCACCCCAAGTATCTCATCCAATAAAAGCAGGTTATCCACTATCTCTTTAAAATATTGTTTTTTATACTTTTTAATCCCAAATATCAGTAAAGATATTCCCTTATTCAGGAAGGAAGAATTGAGGGAGATTATTCCCGGAATCTGAGTAACTTTCCCTTTCAGCTCATCCGGGTCAACAGTTAATGACATACATTTAGTTTTTTCATTGCCTTTGTCTGTGGCATCAATACCCATTTTGGAACCATAGGCAAACTGCGAGGAGGAGTGATCAAGAACATCCATCGGTCCCCTGGAAAAGAAAATATCACGTGCAGGATCAACTACTTCGGACACGTGCCGAGCAAGGCTCTCATAATCATGTATATTGCTATACTGGTCTGTTATAATCATGATTTTATTAAACATCATCTGTCCGGCACCCCACATGGCATTCATCACTTTTTCTGCCTGCCCGGAATATGAATTTTCTATTGCGGCAATCGTCAGGTTATGTGCCACACCTGAGGGTGGAAGTTCCATATCACGAAGTTCCGGAATCATGGATAATTTCATTGGAGACAGGAAAATTCTCTCCGTTGCCTTTCCGATCCAGGTATCTTCCTGGGGAGGAATTCCTACAATAGTGGCAGGATAGACGGCATTTTTACGATGAGTGATGCAGGTGACATGAAATTTCGGATACCAATCAGCCAGGGAATAAAAGCCGGTATGATCGCCAAAGGGACCCTCCCAGGCAAGTTCTTCCCGGGGATCAACATATCCCTCAATTACAAAATCAGCGTCAGCAGGGACCTCCAGATCATTCGTAATACATTTTACCAGTTCAACTTTTTTGTTTCTCAGAAAGCCTGCCAGCATGTATTCATCAATATTATCGGGGAGAGGAGCAGTCGCCACATAGGTATAAGCGGGATCACCTCCAAGAACGACAGAGACAGGCATTATTTTCCCGACTTTTTTATAACCAGCATAATGCCTTGCACCGGTTTTATGCTTGTGCCAGTGCATCCCGGTGGTCTTTTTATCAAAAACCTGCATGCGATACATCCCCACATTGCGGATTCCGGTTTCGGGATCGCGGGTAACCACGCAAGGAAGGGTTATAAAGGGGCCGCCGTCGGCAGACCAGCATTTCAGAACAGGTAATTGCGTTAAGTCCGGCGATTCCATTATGATTTCCTGACACTCCCCTCTCCTGCCCTTTTCTTTCGGCATCCAGGAAGACATACGCGATAACAGGGGCAGGGTTTTTAATTTATCCAGGAAAGTATTTTTGGGTTCAGAAAGGTCCTTAAACAATTGTTCAATTTTCAGACCAATCTGATCAAGATCATCATATCCCAGTGAGATGGTCATCCGTCTTTTAGAACCGAAAGCATTGATCAGCAAAGGAAAACAGGTCCCGTTATTTTCAAAAAGAAGAGATTTTCCTCCGTTGTTGTTTTTTGAAATACGATCCACTATTTCTGTTATCTCTAAATCAGTGCTTACCGGATGAGAAATTCTTAACAATTCCCCTCTTTTTTCAAGAACGCTGATGAAATCTGCTAAACCCCTGTATGACATAAAAGAATTTTGGGAATAAAAATAGGGGATTTTTATCCCCCATTTCTATATTGATATGAAAATTTCTGAATTAAATACCTGCTTTTTGCTGAAACCATTCTAGAGTTTCCGAAGAGGGCCGTTCAATAGGGAGATTATACATGCGATCCCAAATCAATTGAGCCAATACCCCAAGTGCCCGGCTTACTCCAAACATTACCGTATAAAAGAAGGATTCACTGATTCCATAATGATGCAGAAGAGCTCCTGAAAATGCATCCACATTGGGCCACGGGTTTTTAACTTTTTCGAGAGACTTTAGAATAGGTGGAACAATTTCGGAGAGCATGTTAACAATATTGACCAGTTGATCGTTTTGGATGTATTTGGTCGCAAAAGTTTGTTGTGCAGTAAAGCGTGGATCAGTGACCCGGAGGACCGCATGACCATAACCAGGTATTACTTTCCCTTCAGAGATCGTGCGATGGACATAAGCCTTAATTTTTTCACGAATTACTTTTTCTTCACTGCCATCTCCGATTTCTTTGAGCATTTCAGAGATCCAGTACATGACTTCCTGATTGGCATATCCATGTAAAGGGCCAGCTAATCCAAGCATTCCAGCGGCATAAGAATAGTAAGGATTACTTAACGCAGAACCAACAAGATGAGTGGCATGAGCAGAAACATTTCCTCCCTCATGATCAGCATGAATACATAAATACATCCTGAACAGACGATATATTTCTTCGCTATCATAACCCATCATGTGGGCAAAATTAGCAGCCCAGTCAAGACTTCTGTCAGGTTCAATAAAACTTCCATCCTTAAAGCTACGACGATAAATATATGCTGCAATCACAGGCAATCTGGCAATCAGATTCATTACATCCTCGTAGGTTGTATCCCAATAATCGTTTTTATTCAATCCCTGGCGATATGCTTTCTGAAAAATTGAGTCAGTTGCCATAGAAATTATTCCCGTACTGAATTGAGTCATCGGTTTACTGGAAGTAGGCATAGCCTCTATGACCTTTATAACATGATAGGGTACATGACTTCTGTTTAACCATTCTTTACTAAGATACATTGCTTCATCAAGAGTTGGGATTTCTCCTAACAACATCAGGTAGAACAATCCTTCAGGAAGAGGTTCTCCTGTAGGATCAATTTTAGGTAACAAATTATTCAGTTCAGTAATTGAATATCCTCTGTACCTTATACCACTTTGGGGATCCAATTTAGAAGTCACTGTAAGCAAACTTGTGATTCCTTTCATTCCCGTGAGGATCTGATCAATATTTACAGACTCTACAGTTACATCGCCGAATTCATTAATAAGGCGCTTTACAATAGCTCTTTCTTTTTCTCCCTTTTCCAGAAGTTTTTTCTTGATAAAATCCATATTTCATAAATTATTTGATCAAATATAATATTCATATAGATATTTTCACATATTTCATAAAAATTATCACAATTACAAGCGAACAATAAATTTAAAAAAAAATTACGAATTTTTGACAAAAAAAAAGGGTAGCCATTGGCTACCCTTTAATATATAAAACAAACAGTATTTTAATTGTCTTTATTCCTTAGCTTCAGCAGATTCATCCGCATTATCTACAGGTTTTGCTTCAGCGGCAGTTTCTACCGATTTTTCTTCAGCAGATGTCACCTCAGGTTTTGTCTCAGCAGGCGCTTTTTTGGCTTTGCTGCGTGAACGACGTTTCTTGCCTGTTTCTTTCGTGGCTGTGCCAAGCATATTTTCATTATAATCTACCAGCTCAATGATGCACATTTCAGCATTATCACCAAGGCGATTACCTGTTTTCAATATCCTTGTATAACCACCTTGTCTGTTGCCAATCTTTTGTGATATATCCCGGAAAAGTTCAGCTACAACATTTTTACTCTGCAATAAACTAAAAACCTCGCGTCTGTTTTCTGTAGTATCAGTTTTTGCCCTTGTAAGAATTGGCTCAACTACCTGACGCAATTCTTTAGCCTTGGCAAGCGTAGTAGTAATTCTTTTATGCAAAAGCAAGGAGTTCGCCAAATTTGAAAGCAGGGCTTTCCTGTGTGAGCTTGTCCTTCCTAAATGGTTAAAACTTTTTCTATGTCTCATTTGTATTAGTCCTTGTCTAATTTATACTTACTGATATCCATTCCGAAACTAACTCCCAGGTTTGCTAACAATTCATCAAGTTCGGTTAATGATTTTTTACCAAAATTTCTAAATTTCAACAAATCGTTTCGGTTATATGCTACAAGCTCACCAAGAGTCTCTACATCAGCTGCCTTTAGACAATTAAGAGCCCTGACGGAAAGATCAAGATCTACCAACTTGTTTTTAAGAAGCTGACGCATATGAAGGACTTCTTCATCAAATTCTTCATTAGCAAATTTCTCATCTGTATCAAGTGTTATTTTCTCGTCTGAGAAAAGCATAAAATGATATATTAAAATTTTTGCAGCCTCTTTTAGAGCATCTTTGGGATGTATTGACCCATCGGTTGAAATTTCAATAACTAATTTTTCATAGTCAGTTTTCTGTTCAACACGATAGTTCTCTATTGAATATTTTACATTCTTAATAGGAGTAAAGATGGAATCAATCGGGATAAGCCCAAATTCTTCTTCTACCGGCTTATTCTCAACACCAGGAACATACCCACGTCCTTTTTCAATATTAAGCTCGATCTGAAGTTTAACATCCGGTTCCATATTACAGATTACCAGCTCTGGATTCAATACGCGAAAGCCTGTAATAAAATTATTAATGTCACCAGCTTTAAACTGATCCTGTCCAAAAATAGTTACCGATACTTTCTCATTATCAAAATCATCAACAACTTTTTTAAATCGAATTTGTTTCAGATTAAGAATCATGTCGGTTACATCTTCGATGACACCTGGGATTGTTGAAAATTCATGTTCAACCCCTTCGATCTTTATTGTTGTAATCGCATATCCTTCTAAAGATGACAGCAATATCCTACGTAAAGCATTACCAATGGTAATACCATAGCCAGGCTCCAAAGGACGGAATTCAAATTTTCCGACCTTATCGTCTGATTCAATCATTATCACCTTATCCGGCTTTTGGAAAGCTAAAATTGCCATAAAGCTAAATTTATTATGATTTCGAATACAATTCGACTATAAGTTGTTCCTTAATGTTTTCAGGAATATCCTCCCTGGAAGGGACGCTTAAATATTTACCGGATTTTACTTCATTATCCCATTCAAGCCATGAATATTTATTATGACGATTGGAATCTAGCGCATCAGTAATAGCAACCAGAGATTTTGATTTTTCACGTACTCCAATGATATCACCAGGACGAACAGTAAAAGAAGGAATATTTACAACTTCACCATTAACAATAATATGTTTGTGGGACACAAGTTGACGTGCTGCTGCCCGACTCGGAGCTATTCCAAAACGATAAACTACATTATCAAGTCTGCTTTCGAGAAGTTGCAACAAAACAGTTCCTGTAATACCTTTTGCAGAATGAGCTTTATCAAATATATTACGGAATTGACGTTCCAAAACTCCATACATATATTTTGCTTTCTGTTTTTCTTTAAGCTGCGTACCGTATTCAGAGACTTTCTTTCTACGTTTGCTGTTTCCATGCATTCCCGGAGGATAGTTTTTATGCTCAAATGCTTTATCCGGTCCAAAAATGGGCTCTCCAAATTTCCTTGCAACCTTTGATTTAGAACCAATATATTTTGCCATTCTATTATTATTTCTTTAAAGTTACTAAATTAATTAAACTCGACGGCGTTTGGGTGGACGACAACCATTATGTGGAAGTGGTGTAACGTCAACAATTTCAGTAACCTGAATTCCAGCATTTGCAATCGCACGGATAGCTGATTCACGACCATTACCAGGTCCTTTTACATAAACCTTTACTTTTCTTAACCCAAGATCAAAAGCAGTTTTTGAACATTCTTCTGACGCTGTTTGAGCAGCATAGGGGGTATTTTTCTTTGATCCCCGGAATCCTTTTTTTCCTGCAGACGACCACGAGATAACTTCTCCGTTATTATTGGTGATCGAAACAATAATATTATTAAAAGAAGATGATACATGAGCCTGACCTACAGCCTCAACATTTACAACTCTTTTCTTTGATACTCCTGTCTTTTTTGCCATTGCTGATTATAAATTATTTAGTGGCTTTCTTCTTATTTGCTACAGTTTTCTTTCTACCTTTTCGGGTCCTGGCGTTATTCTTAGTACTCTGACCACGAACAGGTAAACCAAGACGATGACGTATACCTCTGTAACAGCCAATATCCATCAACCTTTTTATGCTTAATTGAAATTCAGAGCGCAATTCACCTTCCACTTTATAATTTTCAGAAATTATCTTACGGATAGCACCGAACTGATCATCATTCCAATCACTTACTTTGATGTCTTTATCAACGCCAGCCATCTCAAGGATCTTTTGTGAACGGCTTCGTCCAATCCCATAGATGTAAGTTAAGGCAATTTCGCCTCTTTTATTATTTGGTATGTCAACACCAACTATACGAGCCATATTCTATTAAATTAATAAATCGTTACAAAATTAACATATTATCCCTGACGCTGTTTAAATTTCGGGTTTTTTTTGTTTATCACATAAAGTCTGCCCTTTCGACTGACTATTTTGCATTCTGCGCTACGTTTTTTTATCGATGCCCTTACTTTCATTGTATATCATTTTAATTTTTGTATCGAAAAGATATTCTTCCCTTGGTCAAATCATAGGGAGACATTTCCACTTTGACCTTATCACCCGGCAGGATTTTAATATAATGCATTCTCATCTTTCCTGATATATGGGCGGTAATTACATGACCGTTTTGCAATTCTACCCGGAACATTGCATTAGACAATGCTTCAATTATTGTTCCGTCTTGTTCTATAAAGGCTTGCTTTGCCATGTATTAAATATAACTTCTAATTTTTTAATTTACTCTCAAATTCTATGCAGACAGTTAAATCTTGGTTAATTTACAAATTCCTTACATTATGTGCAACGAAAACTAACTGTACATCAAGATTATTCAATATTTAAATTCCAGAACGACCTTTGATTCTACCAGATTTTAGAAGACCGTCATAATGACGCATCAAAAGATGACTTTCAATTTGTTGAAGAGTATCAAGAATAACCCCTACCAAAATTAAAAGAGAAGTTCCTCCAAAAAAGGCAGCAAATTGTGAATTCACTCCAAGAATTCTAGCAAAAGCAGGCAGAATGGTAATTATCCCGAGAAAAATGGAACCAGGTAAAGTAATCCTTGACATTATAGTATCAAGATACTCTGCAGTTCTTTTACCAGGTTTAATGCCAGGAATGAATCCACCATTTTTCTTCATATCATCAGACATCTGATTTGGATTAATTGTGATGGCTGTATAAAAATAAGTAAAAAGAATAACCATCAGAAACATAACAAAATTATACCAAAATCCACTGTAATCAGAAAATGAAGTAAATACCTTTGCCATCGTTGAAGAAGAAAATAATCCAGCAAAAGCAATCGGTACAAACATAATTGCCTGCGCAAAAATAATAGGCATAACTCCTGCAGCATTAACCTTTAAGGGGATATATTGCCTTACACCGCCATACTGACGATTTCCAACAATCCTCTTAGCATATTGAACAGGCACTTTTCTTATTCCCTGCACCAGAAGAATTGTGGCTGCAATCACCACAAGGAAAATAACAAGTTCAACAATCATCATGAGAAAACCTTTACCTTGTTCAGCCAACCTGCTTGCAAATTCCTGAACAATGGCATGAGGTAACCTAGCAATAATACCTATCATAATGATCATGGATATTCCATTACCTATACCTTTATCGGTAATTCTTTCCCCGAGCCACATAATAAACATGGAACCAGCAGCCATCACCACCGTAGCACTAATATTAAATGCAAAGGCACCCATTACAAAAGCATCCGCAGGAAGTTGACTCCTAAGATTTGCTAAATAGGCCCATCCTTGAAACAAAAGAATTACTACCGTAAGATACCGGGTCATTTGATTGATTTTCCGACGACCAGATTCTCCTTCCTTTTGTAATTTCTGAATATAAGGTACAGCAAATCCAAGTAGCTGAATAACAATCGAGGCACTGATATAAGGCATTATTCCCAGTGCAAATATCGATGCATTTGAAAAAGCGCCTCCTGAAAACATATTCAATAAACCAAGAATACCTTCTGAAGTCTGACCTCTTAAAGCTTCGAAATTTGCAGGATTAGGGTCAATACCCGGAAGTATAACAAATGACCCAAAACGATATACCATTACTAATAATAGAGTGATCCCCAGACGGATTCTGAGGTCCTCTATTTTATATATGTTCTTAAGAGTCTCGATAAGTTTTTTCATCAGGTCTAGATTATTTCAGTAGTTCCTGCCAATGATTCAATTTTACTTTTTGCACTTTTTGAAAAAGCATGCGCTTTAATATTAAGCTTCAAACTCAATTCACCATTGCCAAGGATCTTAACTTTATCATTTTTACCAATAAAACCAGCGTCAATCAAAGATTGAATATTGATATCGGTAACTTTCTCCTTTTCTGCGAGTGATTGCAAAGCACTAAGATTTATTGCTTTATATTCTACCCGGTTAACATTCTTAAAGCCAAATTTAGGTAACAAACGTTGTAAAGGCATTTGCCCACCCTGAAATCCAGGTTTTGATTTATATCCTGAACGGGATTTAGCTCCCTTATGCCCACGGGTAGATGTGCCACCATAACCAGAACCTTGTCCACGACCAATCCGTTTTTCCTTTTTGGTAGATCCTTCCGCAGGTTTTAAATTATTCAATTCCATAAATAAGAATTTTATTCGTTTACTTCTTCAATTCTAACGAGGTGAGGCAACTTATTAATCATACCCATTATTTCCGGTCTTGCTTCATGCTCAACTGGACGATTCAATTTACCGATTCCAAGTGCCTTGATAATCTTTTTCTGAGCTTTTGATGCTCCTATAGAACTCTTATATTGTATTACACGAATCTTTTTCATTTTCTCTATTTATTATCCGTTAAATACTTTGTCCAGCGTAATACCCCTGTGTTCAGCCACTGTATAGGCATCTCTCAAATCGAGCAATGCAGAAAATGTAGCTTTTACCAGATTGTGCGGGTTAGATGAACCCTTTGATTTTGCCAGTATATCATGTACACCAACACTTTCAAGAACAGCACGCATAGCACCCCCCGCTTTTACTCCAGTTCCTGAAGAGGCAGGTTTAAGAAGAATATTAGCACCACCAAATTTTGCTTCCTGCGCATGAGGAATGGTTCCATTAATTATCGGAACTTTAACAAGATTCTTCTTGGCAGCATCAACACCCTTAGCGATTGCGGAAGTAACTTCACTGGCTTTACCAAGACCCCAGCCTACAATTCCGTCTTCGTTACCAACAACGACAATTGCAGAGAAACTAAAGGTTCTACCACCTTTGGTAACTTTTGTGACACGATTAATTGCGACTAATCTGTCTTTAAGCTCAAGATCGCTGGTTTTTACTTTTTTAATATTTTTGGCCATAATGCTTAGAATTTTAAACCTCCTTCACGGGCTGCTTCAGCAACCGCTTTTACACGTCCATGATATAAATAACCCCCACGGTCAAATCTTACTTCATTAATTCCTGCAGCTAATGCTTTTTCGGCTGCCAATTTTCCAACTAAGGCAGCTTTTTCTGTTTTATTTCCTTTAGCCGAGGTAATATCTTTATTTCTGGAAGATACCGCCACCAGGGTTTTTCCCGCAACATCATCAACAAACTGCACATAAATCTGCGTATTGCTGCGATATATACTCATACGGGGAACCTTTTGTGATCCTGAAACCACTTTTTTAATGCGGTAATGGATTCTTTCTCTTCTTTCTGATTTTGTAAGAGCCATAATTTAAAATAAATTATTTTTTAGATGCTGATTTTCCAGCCTTACGACGAAGTTCTTCGCCAACAAATTTAATCCCTTTACCTTTATAAGGCTCTGGCATACGGAAGGACCTAATCTTAGCAGCAACATGTCCTATCAATTGTTTATCAGAACTTTTCAGAACGATGATAGGATTAGATCTTTTATCCGTTATTGCTTCCACTTTTACTTCTGGTGGAATCTGTAGATAAGTATGGTGAGAATACCCTAACACCAAATCTAATATCTGGTTCTGAGCTTCAGCACGATATCCAACACCAACTAACTCCAATTTGGTTTCATATCCTTTGGATACCCCGACTACCATGTTGTTGAGCAATGAACGATACAACCCATGCATAGCCTTATGACGTTTCTGCTCTGTTGGCCTTGAAACAGTGATCAGGCTATTTTCTACTTGCACATGAATGTCAGAATCAACTTTCTGATATAAAGTTCCAAGCGGACCTTTAACTGTTACAAGATTTTCATTATTTACGTTTATTGCTACTCCAGCGGGAACATGGATAGGTAATTTTCCTATTCTTGACATTGTTTTTCCTCCTTATTAATAAACATAGCATAAAACCTCGCCACCTACATTCATTTCTTTGGCTTCCTTATCAGTCATAACACCTTTGGAAGTAGAAATGATGGCCATACCTAAGCCGTTTAATACACGAGGTAAATGTTCTGTATCACAGTATTTCCGAAGTCCTGGTTTCGATGCACGTCTTAACGATTTAATCGCAGGAGTTCCATCGGACGGATGATATTTCAGGGCTATTTTAATACTTCCCTGATAATTTGCTTCATCGTCGAATTTATAATTGAGAATATACCCCTTTCCTTTTAGAATTTTGGTAATCTCTTTTTTAATATTCGACGCAGGTATTTCCACTACTTTATGTTTTGCCTTAATGGCATTACGCAGTCTGGTTAAATAATCTGCTACGGGATCAGTCATTTTGTAATAATTTTAATACGATTACCAACTAGCTTTTTTAACTCCAGGAATTAAACCGATAGAAGCCATTTCACGAAATTGAATACGTGATACTCCAAACTGGCGCATATAACCTTTTGGACGGCCTGTCATCTTGCATCTGTTATGCAATCTGATAGGAGAAGAATTACGGGGTAACTGACTTAATCCTACATAGTCTCCTTCCGCTTTCAGCCGGGCTCTTTTTTCAGCATACCTTTCAACAAGTTTGGCGCGTTTTACTTCGCGGGCTCTTAATGATTCTTTAGCCATAATATTTAATTCTTTTTAATGTTTTTGAAAGGTAAACCAAAATTCTTCAAGAGCGAGTACCCTTCTTCATCAGTCTTGGCAGATGTAACAAAAGTAATATTGTAACCATTCATTTTTGTTACTTTATCCAGAATGATTTCCGGGAAAATAATTTGCTCTGTCACACCTAATGTATAATTTCCACGGCCATCCAATTTATCACCTATACCTTTGAAATCACGAATTCTCGGCAAAGCAACATTAATCAGTCTTTCCAGAAACTCATACATTCTATCACTCCGTAAAGTAACCCTTACTCCAATGGGCATCTTTTTACGAAGTTTGAAATTTGCTATATCCTTCTTAGATAACGTTGTAACAGCTTTTTGACCAGTAATAGTAGTAAGCTCTTCAACTGCAACTTCTACAATTTTTTTATCTGCAATAGCTGCTCCAACTCCCTGGTTAATTACAATCTTTTCCAGATAAGGAACCTGCATAATGGATTTATAGCCAAATTCTTTTCTCATTTGCGGAACTATTTCTTCCACAAATCTCTTTTTTAATGTTGGTACGTATGCCATTACTTAATCTCCTCCCCTGACTTTTTTGAATATCTAACAAGCTTACCATCCTTATCAAGACGCCGGCCAATTCTGGTGGGTTTTCCTGTCTTAGGATCTTTTAACATCAAATTTGAAATATGAATTGGCGCTTCTTGTTTAACGATACCGCCCTGAGGGCTTTTAGAATTAGGCTTAGTGTGCTTAGACACTAAATTTACCTTTTCCACAATAGCACGTGACTTTTCATGACTAACTCCAAGAACCTTTCCTTCCTGTCCTTTTGAGTCACCAGAAACGACCACTACTGTGTCTCCCTTTTTAATATGAAATTTTTTCTGCATTGCTTTATCTGTTAAAGTACTTCAGGAGCTAATGAAACAATTTTCATAAAGTTGTCGCGAAGCTCACGGGCAACAGGTCCAAAAATACGGGTTCCACGCATTTCTCCGGCTGGATTAAGCAAAACTACTGCATTATCATCAAACCGGATATAAGAACCGTCTTGCCTGCGCACTTCCTTTGAAGTCCGTACAACAACAGCTTTAGAGACCGTTCCTTTTTTCATTTCACTTCCGGGAATCGCATTTTTAACAGTTACGACAATTCGGTCGCCAACTGTAGCATACCTTTTTCGCGTACCACCTAATACCCTTATTACAAGGGCTTCCTTCGCACCGCTATTATCGGCTACTGTACATCGTGTTTCTTGCTGTATCATGGCTACTTAGCTCTTTCTATAATTTTTACTAGTCTCCATCCTTTACTCTTAGAGAGAGGACGTGTTTCCATTATCTGAACGGTATCGCCAATGTTGCAATCATTTTTCTCGTCATGCACATAGAATTTGGTAGTACGGTTTACAAACTTCCCGTAAATAGGATGTTTTTCCTTACTTTTCTCGGCAACGACAATGGTTTTATCCATTTTATTACTTACAACCACCCCGATACGCTCTTTCCGAAGATTTCTGTTTTCCATTGTCATATTCATTTTTCTGATTGGCGTTTACGCAATTCTGTTTTCAGGCGAGCGATGTCTTTCCTGGCAAACTTTAATTTCATCGTATTGTCAAGAGGGTTAACGCTGTGATTTAGCTTCATGCGCACCAATTCCCCGGCAGAAGAATTAATTCTTTCGATGATTTCAGATGTTGTTAATTCTGTAATTTCAGACGTTTTCATTACTCAATAATTGAAGATTCAACAAAATCGCGTCTCACAACAAATCTGGTAGTAACCGGTAATTTCTGAGCTGCTAACCGCAATGCTTCTTTTGCAAGATCAAATGGAACACCTTCCACCTCTATTATAATACGTCCTGGAGTAACTGTAGCTACAAATCCTTCAGGAGCTCCTTTCCCTTTACCCATTCGAACCTCTGCAGGTTTCTTGGTTATCGGTTTATCCGGGAAAATACGAATCCAAATTTGGCCCTGACGCTGCATGTGACGCGTTACTGCAACCCTGGCTGCCTCTATCTGGCGCCCGGTAATCCATGCTGTCTCCAGGCATTTTATTCCAAAAGAGCCAAACGCTAACTGATTCCCTCGTTGAGCGATTCCTTTAAGTTTGCCCTTTTGTACTCTTCTAAATTTAACTTTCTTTGGCTGTAGCATCTTTTTTTTGCTTTATAGATGGTTAACAGACTAATTTACTTTTTTACGTTTCTTAAATCCACCTTTACCACCAGCTGGTGCAGGCCGATTAGAACCACGTTGCTGCTGAACGGATTGTCCTACATTCGGCGATAGATCACGTTTACCGTAAATCTCGCCTCTGCAGATCCATACCTTTACACCTATTAAACCGGTCTTTGTCAATGCCTCTCCAAGTGCATAGTCAATATCGGCTCTTAAGGTATGTAAAGGAGTACGTCCATCTTTATACATTTCTGAACGAGCCATTTCGGCTCCGTTCAAACGACCAGAAACCTGAACTTTAATTCCTTCAGCTCCCATTCGCATTGTAGAGGCTATTGCCATTTTAGTTGCACGGCGATAGGCGATTTTACCTTCAACCTGTCGGGCTATATTATTTGCAACAATCTGTGCATCAAGCTCCGGCCTTTTAACCTCGAAAATATTGATTTGAACTTCTTTTTTTGTAATTTTCTTAAGTTCTTCTTTCAATTTATCGACTTCCTGACCGCCTTTCCCAATAATAATACCTGGTCTTGAAGTATGAACGGTGATGGTAATAAGTTTCAGGGTACGTTCAATGATAATTTTCGAAACACTTGCTTTTGAAAGCCTAGCATTTAAATATTCCCTGATTTTCTTATCTTCAACCAGCAAATCACCAAAATCATCACCTCCGAACCAATTGGAATCCCATCCTCTGATGATTCCAAGCCTGTTAGAAATCGGATTAACTTTTTGTCCCATATTATTACTTGGTATTTTCTTCTACAACATTTTTACTTGCCAGACGAATTGTAACATGATTAGAACGCTTTCTGATACGATGACCGCGTCCTTGAGGAGCTGGACGTAAACGTTTCAGCATACGTCCTGAGTCAACAAAAACTTCCTTCACATACAAATTACTTTCTTCCAGTCTTACGCCCTCATTTTTTGTTTGCCAGTTGGCAATAGCTGAAAAAAGGAGTTTCTCAACTTTTCTCGAAGCTTCTTTAGAAGAGAACTTCAAAACATCAAGTGCACGATTCACAGCCATTCCACGAATCATATCAGTAACAAGGCGCATCTTACGCGGCGAAGTCGGGCATTCACGTAATACAGCCTGAAATCTTTCCTTTCTTGCTTCATTAAGCACTTCAGCGCTTTTCTTTTTTCTCGAACCCATCTTGGTACTTTTTACTTCAATTAAACTTTTCCGCGATCATTTACTTCTTCTTATTACCACCATGCCCCCTGAAAGTTCGGGTAGGAGAAAATTCTCCCAATTTGTGTCCTACCATGTTCTCAGTAACGTAAACAGGGATAAATTTCTGACCGTTATGAACTGCAATAGTATGACCAACAAAATCAGGTGAAATCATGGATTGTCTCGCCCAGGTTTTAACAACCGATTTCTTATTGGTTTCATTCAGAACCAAAATTCTCTTCTCAAGATTGAAATCAATAAAAGGGCCTTTTTTTAACGAACGACTCATAATCTTTCTTAATTAATTGATTACTTTTTCCTACGTTCAATAATATACCGGGTTGAAGCTTTTTTCTTCGCACGGGTCTTGTAACCCTTTGCAAGTAACCCTTTCCGTGAACGTGGGTGACCACCTGAGGCACGTCCTTCACCACCACCCATTGGGTGATCTACAGGATTCATTACAACACCGCGAACACGCGGACGGCGTCCAAGCCAACGGCTTCTACCTGCTTTACCTGATGCCTCCAAACCGTGGTCTGAATTGCCAACTGTACCTACAGTAGCACGACATTTAACAAGTATCATTCTCGATTCTCCGGAAGGAAGTTTTATGATTGCATAACGTCCTTCTCTTGAGGTTAACTGTGCATATGTACCTGCTGATCGAGCCATGATACCTCCCTGTCCAGGATGTAATTCAATATTATGAATGATTGTACCAAGAGGTATTTTAGCTAAAGGAAGGGAATTTCCGATTTCTGGGGCTACATCTTCGCCTGAAAGAACTGTCTGTCCAACTTCAAGACCGTTCGGTGCAAGAATGTATCTTTTCTCCCCATCGGCATAAATCAATAAAGCGATTCGTGCAGTCCGATTAGGATCGTACTGAATAGAATCAACTTTTGCAGGAATACCATCTTTTTCTCTAATGAAATCCAAAACACGATATTGCCTTTTATGCCCCCCACCTATATACCTCATTGTCATTTTCCCGGAGCTGTTACGGCCGCCGGTACTTCTCATGGGCTTTAACAACGATTTCTCAGGTGCATTGCCAGTAGTGATATTGTCAAAGGCACCTATTACTTTGTGCCTTTGCCCCGGAGTCACTGGTTTTAATTTTCTAACTGCCATTTCTTAGTTTAGATATTGCTATAAAAATCAATACTTTCTCCTTTGCTTAAAGTAACAATCGCTTTCTTATAAGCGTTTGTTCTACCAGAAATTACACCACTTTTGGTGAACCGTGATTTTATTTTACCGGAATACACCATCGTATTTATAGATGTAACTTTAACGCCATAAATTTCTTCTATGGCCTTTTTGATCTCAAGCTTATTAGCCCTTTTATCAACCTTAAATCCATATCTGCCAAGTTTCTCAGATAAATGATTCATTTTCTCGGTCACTAAAGGCTTTACCAAAATATCAACCATATGTTTTAGGCATTTAACTTAAATAATTCATCCATTTTCGCAACAGAACTCTCTACCAACACAAGTTTCTTGGCATTCATGATTTTATAAGTACTTAAATTAGAAGTAGTTATAATTTCAACGTTCTGCAAATTTCTGGAGGACAAATATAGATTTTTATTTGCTTCCGATAGTATAATTAATGATTTTTTATCATTAATTTTTAGATTATTCTGAATATCCACAAATTTCTTAGTTTTTGGACTTTCGAATGTGAAATCTTCCAGAACCACAATATCATTTGCCTTAGCTTTATAACTAAGAGCTGATTTCCTTGCAAGCTCTTTCAGTTTCTTATTCAATTTGAAACTATAATCTCTTGGTTGAGGTCCAAATATGCGACCACCACCGCGGATTGTTCCAGATTTAATACTACCCGCACGAGCTCCACCAGTACCCTTTTGACGTTTCAGCTTTCTGGTAGAACCTGAAACCAAACTACGGTCTTTAGATGCATGCGTTCCCTGACGCTGATTGGCAAGATATTGTTTCACGTCGAGATAGATCGCGTGATCATTTGGCTCAACCGCGTAGATTGCTTCGTTCAATTCTACGTTTCTTCCGGTTTCCTGCCCTGAGGTATTAAGGATTGCGATTTCCATTACTTCGTGATAATTAAATATGATCCATTAGCCCCGGGTACGGAACCTTTCACTATCAAAAGATTATTCTCCGGGATAACTTTCAGAACTTCGAGGTTCTGAACAGTAACTTTGTTTCCACCGGTACGTCCTGCCATGCGCATTCCTTTGAAAACGCGGGAAGGATAAGATGATGCAGCGACTGAACCAGGAGCGCGCAACCTATTGTGCTGACCATGCGTTGATTGACCAACACCACCGAAACCGTGACGTTTTACAACACCCTGGAAACCCTTACCTTTTGAGATTCCGGAGATATCAACAAATGTAGCAGGCTCAATGAGATCAACCAATACAACATCTCCAAGTTTTACATCCTCACCAAATTCGTCAAATTCAACGAATTTTTTCTTAGGACTTGTACCAGCCTTCTTACAATGGCCGATTTCAGGTTTAGTCGCATGCTTTTCCTTTATCTCCTCGAAACCCAACTGAACCGCACTGTAACCATCTTTTTCAATAGTGCGAATCTGGGTCACGGGGCATGGACCAGCCTCGATCACAGTGCATGGGATGTTTTTCCCCTCAACACTGAATACGGAAGTCATTCCGATTTTTTTTCCAATTAATCCAGACATTTTTTACTTGTTTATCAAACTTTAATTTCTACTTCGACACCACTAGGCAACTCAAGTTTCATTAAGGCATCGATTGTTTTGGCTGTGGAACTGTAAATGTCGATCAACCTCTTGTATGAAGATAATTCAAACTGTTCCCTTGATTTTTTATTTACAAAGGTAGATCTAAGAACAGTAAAAATTCTGCGGTGGGTAGGAAGAGGGATAGGCCCACTCACAACAGCCCCAGTTGTTTTTACCGTCTTAACAATCTTTTCAGCCGATTTATCAACCAAATTGTGATCATACGATTTCAGTTTGATCCTGATTCTTTGACTCATGATAAGAACGTGTTTTAATTATAATAAATCTGTTCTGCCCTTTACATTCTCTAGAACACTCAAGGCAATATTCTTTGGCACTTCTGCGTAATGTGAGAATTCCATTGTCGAGGTTGCACGACCTGAAGACAAAGTTCTCAGGACAGTGACATATCCGAATTGTTCAGCCAACGGAACAACAGCTTTAATAACTCTTGCACCGAATTTTGCATCCATGCTTTCAACATGTCCGCGACGACGGTTTAAGTCAGATACAATATCTCCCATATATTCATCCGGTGTGACTACCTCTACCTTCATAATAGGCTCCATCAGAACCGGTTTTGCTTTTGGAGCAGCATTCCTGAAGGCTTGTTTTGCAGCCAGTTCGAAAGAAAGTGCATCCGAGTCAACCGGATGGAATGAACCATCAAAGAGAACAACTTTAAGATTCTCAATTTTAAATCCTGCAAGAGGACCATTTGTCATTGCATCTCTAAATCCCTTTTCAATCGGAGCTATAAACTCACGGGGTATTGTTCCACCTTTAATCTGATCGACAAACTGTAATCCCTTGACACCATCGTCAACCGGTCCAAGTTTTATATAGATATCTGCAAATTTACCACGTCCACCAGTTTGCTTTTTAAATACTTCACGCAATTCTACCGTGTTTGTAACAGCTTCTTTGTAGGCAACCTGAGGTGCTCCATGGTTACACTCTACTTTAAATTCCCTCTTTAAACGGTCAACAATTATTTCAAGATGAAGTTCACCCATTCCACGAATAACAGTCTGACCACTATCCTGATCTGATATTACCTGAAACGTAGGATCTTCTTCAGCAAGTTTTGCCAACCCATTCGAAAGTTTGTCCAGATCGTTTTGTGTTTTAGGCTCAATGGCAATTCCTATTACGGGCTCCGGGAAAGTCATTGATTCCAGTACTATTGGATGATCAACATCACATAAAGTGTCTCCTGTGCGAATATCTTTAAATCCCACAGCAGCACAAATATCGCCTGCTTCAATCACTTCACGGGGTTGTTGCTTATTGGCATGCATCTGGAATAAACGTGAAATACGTTCCTTCTTCCCGGTACGCGTGTTCAATACATACGAACCAGCATCAATTTTTCCGGAATAAACACGGATAAAACAAAGTCTCCCCACATAAGGATCCGTTGCAATTTTAAATGCTAAGCCAGCAAGAGGCTGATCTACTGAAGGTTTTCTCTCAATTGTTTTGTCAGTATCGGGATCTATGCCATGAATCGAACCAATATCAACAGGACTTGGAAGAAATGCACAAACTGCATCCAGCAAAGTCTGAACTCCTTTATTTTTAAAGGAAGAACCACACAACATCGGAATAACATCTCTTTTGAGAGTTGCTTTCCTGATGACCGTCAACATTTCATTTTCAGTAATGCTTTTCGGATCATCAAAGAATTTTTCAATCAGTTTTTCATCCTGTTCAGCAACAGATTCGATAAGCTTTTCGTGCCATTCATTGGCAAGCTCAACCATATCAGCTGGTATTTCAGCAACATTATAATCGGCACCTAATGTTTCGTCATGCCAATAAATGGCTTTCATTTTAATCAGATCGATTACGCCAACAAAAGTCTCTTCAGCACCAATAGGAAGTTGAATCGGTACAGGATTTGCTCCGAGCTTTTCTTTAATTTCATTGTAAACATTAAAGAAATCGGCCCCTGACCTATCCATCTTATTGACGAATGCAATCTTTGGTACTCCGTATTTTTCTGCCTGACGCCAAACAGTCTCGGACTGTGCTTCAACACCTCCGACAGCGCAAAATGTGGCTACTGCACCGTCGAGTACTCTCAAAGAACGTTCAACCTCTACAGTGAAGTCAACATGCCCTGGAGTATCTATTATATTTATTTGGTGAATTATATCGTTATATTTCCACTCTGTAAAAGTAGCAGCGGAAGTAATTGTAATACCACGTTCTTGTTCCTGCGCCATCCAGTCCATGGTAGCGGCACCTTCATGTACCTCACCCATACGGTGAGTTTTACCGGTATAAAACAAGATCCTCTCTGTGGTAGTTGTTTTACCCGCGTCAATATGCGCCATTATTCCAATGTTCCTGGTATGTGTAAGATCCCTTTTTGTCATCTATTAATTTAATCTAGCTAAAGCTGTAATTTATAATTATTAAAAACGGAAATGAGCGAAAGCACGGTTTGCTTCGGCCATTCTGTGTGTATCTTCTTTCTTTTTATATGCTCCACCCTCTTCGTTGAATGCGGCTATTGTTTCAGCAGCAAGCTTCTCAGCCATGGAATGACCTGTACGTTTGGAAGCAAATAATATCAAATTCTGTATAGAAATAGCCACTTTACGTTCCGGGCGTATTTCCATTGGAACCTGGAAGTTCGCACCTCCAACTCTTCGGCTTTTTACCTCAACGGCAGGTGTAATATTCTGTAATGCCTTTTTCCAGATATCAAGAGCAGAAAGTTCATTGTCTTTCAGCTTTTCCCCTACCGTCTTAATGGCATCGTAGAAAATCTTGAAAGCTACGGTTTTCTTTCCATCCTTCATTAAACCGTTAACAAATCTGGTTACCAGAACGTCCTTGTAAACTGGATCAGGTAAAATAATTCTCTTTTTTGGTTTTGTCTTTCTCATCTTAGTTTTCTTTGTTTGTGTTATTCGAATCGGCTGTTGACATGTCTTCAGTTTAGATAGCCTGCTCACGGCAGGCCCTTACTCAACCCAACCACCCACAAATAACTAATTCAATTCATTTATTTTTTTGCTGCTGCTGCTCCTGCTTTAGGACGTTTTGCACCGTATTTTGAACGACGTTGTTTACGGCCTTCAACACCAGCTGTATCCAAAGCACCGCGAATAAGGTGATAACGTACTCCCGGAAGGTCTTTTACACGTCCGCCACGAACAAGAACAATGGAGTGTTCCTGCAGATTGTGACCTTCTCCTGGAATATAAGCATTTACTTCTTTTTGATTAGTCAATCTCACCCTTGCTACTTTACGCATAGCTGAGTTTGGCTTTTTAGGTGTAGTCGTATAAACACGAACACATACGCCTCTTCGTTGAGGGCAGGAGTTAAGTGCCGGAGACTTACTCTTATCTTCGATGCTGGTTCTCCCCTTACGTACTAACTGTTGAATCGTCGGCATAAAACGTCTTTAATTATTTTATTTACAATAAATTACTTGCAAAAAATTGCTTTGTAAAAAGGTTTTATTCCATCCTGAAAGTTCTGATTTTTACACTGATTTTAAATATCAATCGCTTCCAAAATGGACTGCAAAAGTACACAATTTCAGATTAAAACAAATACTACGTTGAAAAAAAAACGTTTTAAATTAAAAGTTTTACATTCATTTCATTTATGTCTCTCTATCTGACTTCAAAATTTCTCTCTTTCTGCCTGTCTCCCCACATAATTATGACTAAACGCTTGCATTGAGACACTACATTCAATTTACATTTTTTATTTCATCACAACACGAAGAACTAAGTTTTGGTTTTATTGAATGTATAAAAATGGAGGTGAGCTTTAAAATTGCAAAAATTGTTCTTTACTGACTAAATCTTCTTTCCTATCTCAACCCTTTCTTTAAACAATGATTTTATAGGGTTAAAGATGCGCTGGATCAATCTTAAATCATCTGTTATTATTTCAGCTGTTCCTTGTATCTCATTATTGAATTCAAAAGTCTTTCCGTAGGTTGATACTAATCCATTGGGGAGATCTACTTCAAGCGCATAATAGTCATTAGTCGGAACTTTGGAAATCCGATTTACCCTGCCTTCCACCATACCGTATTCCATGTAAGGGTAGTTATCAAATTTAATATTGACCTTCTGGCCCGGTTTTACTTTCCCCGATCCGATCCTGTTTAACTGAACTTTGCCCAACAATTTTGATTCATGTCCCGGAATGACGGTGAATACCATTTCACCTTTTGAAACGTTTTGATTTTTACTCCAGAACTTTGATAAAGTAACCTCTCCCGGTATTGGGGTTTTTATTAAATAATTCAATTCCCAAACGTCAATTGCAGCCATCAGGTTGTCGTGGCTTTCGGTTAATTGAAGCTGATAAGCTTTCGCCCCCTGTTCTGACTCGTTGACTTTATCAATAACGGCCTGATCCGCTTCATTGATTTTAAGCTGAGTTTCTGCAAGAGTCGTTCTCATCGCTTGAAGTTGAGACTGATCAGTCAGGAAAGTTCCCTTTGATTGTTCAAATTCCTGACGTGAAATAACCCCTTTTTTGTAAAGCAGCGAATCCCTAAGAAATTTATTCCTGGGCACCTCAATTTCAGCTTCCATGATTTTCTTTTGCTCCTGCTGCCGGTCGTAATAAACCTTTGACATCCGGACCTGGTCTTTCAAAGACCTTATCTTTTGTGGATAATAGTTCCTTTCCGTAAAACTTAAGTAATCAGTATATTTTTTCAAAAAATCTGTATAAACTGTCTGAATGTCACCCAAGGCATAATTATCCCGAAAATTTATTTTCAAAGAAGGGTCAAAACTCTGCATAAACGGATCCAGCTTCTTAAGCTGCAATTTCAAATCAGAAAGATCTTGATAGGTGACAGGACTTTCCAATCTTGCCATCAAATGTCCTGATTCCACCTTCTGTTTATCTACTACATAAATTTCTGAAATCTTTCCATCAACCCTGGCCAGCAATTTTGCTGGCGGATTTTCTGAGGTCACAACAATGGGAGCTACCACATAATCAGGATATTTAAATAACCAGCTTCCAATGATCAGAATGATCATAACGGTATAGAGCAAAGTGATCCCATTCCGGGTGATCCAGGAAGGAATTCTTCCCAAAATGTCCTGAACCTCTTCACTCCTTATTTCAGCTTCTTCAAGATTTCGCGGCATACCAGATTTTCTTGTGCTAATTCTTAATTCTTAATTGTCTATGTTCCAAGTTCTAATTGATTTTTAACCAATTTATAATAATGTCCTTTCAGATTAATCAGATCTTCATGCGTACCATTTTCGACAATTTCACCTTTATCCAAAACAATGATCAGGTCTGCTTTTTTAACGGTACTCAACCGGTGAGCGACCACCACCACTGTTCGTCCCTGGTAAAATGATTCCATATTTTCCATGATAGCTCTTTCATTGTTGGCATCCAACGCATTAGTGGCTTCATCAAAAAAGAGAAAATCAGGCTTTTTATAAACGGCTCTTGCAATTAAGATCCTTTGTTTTTGTCCCTGACTCACGCCTACTCCCTCCTGCCCTATTTTGGTATTGTATCCCATCGGAAGCGATTCGATAAAATCTTGAATATTGGCTATCCGGACTGCCTCAAGAAGTCTTTCCCTGTCAACTTTATCATATCCTACGGTGATGTTATTAAGGATGGTATCGGAGAAAATAAATCCGTCCTGCATCACAACCCCGCAACGTTCACGCCACATCCTGACAGAAAAATTTCTCAGCTGAATGTCCCCGATCATTATATCACCCGAAACCGGGGGATAGAATCCCAACATCAGCTTTATTAAAGTGGTTTTACCGCTGCCGCTCATTCCTACAATTGCCGTGGTTTTTCCGGAAGCAATTTGCAGATTTATATTTTTCAAAACCATGGGAGACCTTGGCCCCTCGTACTGGAAATGGAGTTTTCTGACATTAATATCCTTTCTTTCCGGGAACAGTGTGATCTTCTGTTCTTCCGGAGTTTCCTCATCCTCTTTAAGATGAATCTCATTCAATCTTTCCAGCGAAATCTTTGCGTCCTGAGCTGTTTGAATCAATCCCATAAGCCCTTCAATAGGACCGTTCATCATACCGATGATATAAGAAACTGCAACCATTCCCCCAAGTGTCATCTGACCATCAATCACAAGTTTGGCCGATAAAAAGCTGATGAGGATATTCTTCAGCTGATTGATGAATCCCGATCCGACAAGCTGGGTTTGTGCCAATGAAAGACGGCTGATGTTGACATTGAACAATCTTGCCTGGATTCTCTCCCATTCCCAGCGTTTTTGTTTTTCACAGTTGTTTAGTTTTACTTCCTGCATCCCGGTTATCAGTTCAATCAATTTCCCCTGATTTTCCGATAACTGTTTAAATCTTTTAAAGTCCAGTTCGCGCCTTTTATTCAGGAAAAGGACAATCCAACCTACATACAGGAGACTGCCTAAGAGAAATATTAACAGGATCTGCCAGCTATAGATAGCAAGAACAACTGAAAAAATGACAAGGTTAAACAAAGAGAAAAGAACATTCAGGGATTGATTGGTCAGAAAATCCTCCACTCTGGTGTGATCACCGATCCGCTGGAGCATATCTCCAATCATTTTGGTATCAAAAAAGCCGATGGGCAGCTTCATCAGCTTGACCAGGAAATCTGAAATCAGGGATATATTCAGTCTGGTGGTCAGATGCAAAAGGATCCAATTCCGGATAAACTCTACAAAGGTCTGAGAGACAAATAATACAAGCTGGGCAATCAGGACAAGAGTCACAAAGCCCATATCCCGGTTATTGATTCCCACATCCACCATCGACTGTGTCAGAAATGGGAAAATCAACTGGAGCAAACTTCCTAACAGTAATCCTAAAATCAGCTGGCGAAGAAATTTTTTATGCTGTTTTAAGTAAGAAAAAAGATATTTAAATGAGGATTTATCAGGTTTCTCCTCACTGATATTGTAAAAATCAGGAGTAGGTTCCAATAAAAGGCATAAACCTTTAGCTGCAGAAGGATCTGAACTATTAGTCCATCCTTTCAAAAACTCGGGTACGGTGTATTTAATAATTCCATAAGCCGGATCGGCAACGTGAACCTTCCCTTTTTTAACCTCAAAAACCACCACGAAATGATTCTCTTTCCAATGAACAATGCAAGGCAAAGGCACTTGCTCCATTAATTGCTCAAAATTAATCCGTGCCCCGATGGATCTTAGCCCGATGGATTCAGCAGCATCTGATATTCCCAACATTGAAACGCCGTTACGCGTAAGATAACTGCTGTCACGAAGCCTCTGCAAAGAGAAATTCTTGCCATGATATTTAGCAATCATCCTCAGGCAGGAAGGGCCGCAGTCTGTCGCATCCAATTGTTTAAAAAAAGGGAAATTGCGCATCCGTTCAGTTTAGTTACGTAATCTTTAACAATGGCAAATTTAATAGTATCCTGTAGAATTTGATCCGGGAAATGAAAATTTTTACTACCTTTGATATAGAGCGAATTTGATTCAAATGAAGATTTTGGCTACATTTTTATTGCTGGTGGTAATAAATATATCTCCACCGGTTGCCAGATCACAGGATCAACAGGTTGTCCCTTACACGTTGGCAGATCGTGACCGCGCCATCAGGATGGAAGCAAGAATGGAAGCATTAGAGGCAAAAATGGATGCAAAATTTAGTGCTGTGGATACTAAGTTTGATGCAATGAATACTAAGTTTGACGCTATGTTTGACTCTGTGAACAAACGTATCGATTACCTTTTTTGGATGATGGGAGTAATGGTTGCACTAATTCTTTTCATTTTAGGATATATAATCTGGGACCGGCGCACCGCGTTAAAACCTGCACTTGATAAAGCTGAGGCTGCAGATTACAGAAGTTTATGCCTTACCAGGGCTCTCCGGGATTATGCCAAAGATCATCCGGACTTAGCCAACTTTCTAAAAATTCATGGATTACTATAGATCCTATAGTATAAGGTAAAACTAAATCCCCCTAAACATTTACAGCTTGAGCTGATGAGAGACTTTCTTGTTTCATAGAAAATAATCTGGTTCCTCAGCCAATAATCTAAAAAATCAGCAGTCATCTGTATCAATCCGTGTCATCTGCGTTCATTTCTTTTTAATTAAACGGTATTGATTCTTAATTTTTTATCTCACGAAACAGGAAAAACACCAACTATAATATTCTAATAATGTGAGTTTTAGGCGATGGAAAAAGAAACGATCATTCAATCCTAACTATTTAAAAGTTGGAACTCATTAAATAATGTTTAATTTTGAAACTTTGGGAGGTGAAAACTATAGACTGACGACTGTAAATTGTACATTCTGGATTAGAATCTAAGTTCGAATAAGAACAGGTATTTAAACTTTAAGCCTATAGTTCATAGCCTAAAGCATTAAAAAACGATAACCTATTTTATTTATATAACTAAATTTTGACCAATGAAAGTATATCAAACAAATGAAATCCGGAACATCGCTTTAATCGGCAATTCCGGCGCCGGGAAAACCACCCTGGTGGAGGCCATGCTCTTCGAGGGTGGTGTAATTAATCGCAGAGGCGATGTAAAAAGCAAAACGACAGCATCGGATTACAGTATTGTAGAACAGGAATATGGCAACTCTGTTCAGGCTACGGTGCTTTATACAGAATTCAACGGACTGAAATTAAATATTATCGATACTCCAGGGATGGATGATTTCGTGGGAGGTGTAATTTCCGCCCTCAGCGTGGCAGACACCGCTTTAATGGTCGTCAATGCCATCAATGGAGTGGAAGTTGGAACAGAAATCTCCAACCGCAATGCCGAGAAATTCCATAAACCAATGGTAATCCTGGTCAACCATCTTGACCATGAAAATACCAACTGGGAAAATACGATTGAATCGGCTAAGACGACTTTTGGCAGTAACCTGGCGATTGTTCAATATCCCCTAAATCCAGGTTTAGGCTATGATAAGGTGATCGATGTCATCAAGATGAAAATGCTTCAATGGGCTCCTACCGGAGGTGCTCCACAGGAACTGGACATTCCCGCTTCGGAGAAAGACAAAGCAGAAGAGCTGCACAATCAATTGATTGAGCTGGCCGCTGAAAACGAAGAATCCCTGATGGAACTTTTCTTCGAACAAGGATCATTAAGCGAAGAAGATATGCGAAAAGGATTGAAGATTGGTCTCATCAAAAGAGGTATTTTCCCGGTCTTCTGTACTTGCGCTGCCTTGGATATGGGAGTTCGCAGAATAATGGATTTTATCTGCACGGTAGCTCCACACCCGGGAGAAATGCCGCCGGCTGAAACTGTTGATGGCAAAAAAATCAACATGGATTCCAAAGGTCCTGTTTCCGCCTTCGTTTTTAAAACAGCCCTTGAACAACATGTAGGTGAAGTGACTTATTTCAAGGTCATGTCTGGTACCTTAAAAGAAGGGATGGACCTTGTCAACACCACAAAAGGATCTAAAGAACGTATCTCCCAGATTTTTGCCGTTGCCGGGAAAAACCGGACTAAAGTACCTGAAATGGCAGCAGGCGATATTGGCGCCACGGTGAAACTGAAGGAAGTAAAACACGACCATACCTTGAGTGATAAGGATGCGGATATTAAATTTCCTCCTTTAAAATATCCTGCTCCGCGTTTCAATATTGCTGTTAAGGCCGTCAATGAATCGGAAGAGGAAAAAATGGGAGAATACCTGCACCGGCTATCAGAAGAAGATCCGACTTATCTCATTGAATATTCCAAGGAATTAAAACAGATCCTGATCCATGGCCAGGGTGAATATCATATCAATACCTTAAAATGGCATTTCGATAACGTCTTTAAATTGGATATTCAATTCATAAATCCAAAGATTCCCTACCGGGAAACCATCACTAAGGTAGCTCAGGCAGATTACCGTCACAAAAAACAATCCGGGGGTTCCGGCCAGTTTGGAGAAGTTCACTTGTTAATCGAGCCGTTTGAAGAAGGAATGCCAAATCCGGAAGCTTACAAAATTGAAGGAAAGGAAATGAAGGTATCCTTACGTGGTCAGGATATTACCCCACTTCCCTGGGGCGGGAAATTGGTTTTCTGCAACTGCATCGTGGGAGGTTCGATCGACGCTCGTTTCCATCCCGCTATTTTGAAAGGGGTCATGGAAAAAATGGAAGAGGGCCCTCTTACCGGATCCTATGCCCGGGATATTCGCGTGATCATTTACGATGGAAAGATGCACCCGGTGGATTCCAATGAAATCTCCTTCCGTCTTGCAGGCCGTAATGCTTTCAGCATGGCTTTCAAAAAGGCAGCCCCTAAGATTCTGGAACCTATATATGATGTGGAAATCCTTGTACCTTCTGACCGTATGGGTGATGTCATGAGTGATCTTCAGGGTCGCCGTGCTATAATCATGGGAATGAGTTCTGAAAAAGGCTTCGAGAAAATTGTTGCCAAAGTTCCGCTAAAGGAAATGAACAAATATTCTACCGCTTTAAGTTCCATTACCCAGGGACGCGCAACCTTCTCTCTCAAGTTCGCCAGCTACGAAAAAGTACCGGCTGAAATTCAGGAAGAGTTGCTTAAAGCTTACGAAGCTGAACAGAAAGAAGAATAAAAATCATTTTACTTCTATGATAACTGCCTGGTCCTCCGACCAGGCAGTTTTGTTTTCCACCATCAACCGGACACTGAACCGGGAAGTTCCCCTTCTTGTCCGCACCATACCTTCTCCGGGGTTTGTGTATGGTTCCTGTATGGTTTGTGTATGGTTCCTGTATCAAAGCATACAGAAACAATACAGGAACTTTACAGGAAACATAGCAAAGCCAGGAAGTTGGTAAGGGGTTATTTACACCGGCTAAAAAACAACCCGCCTGAAATTCTTTTATCAAAATTATATTGGCTATTTTTGAAGCAAATGATTAAAAATTCAGCCTTATGAAACGATCATGAGAAAATCTTTCTCACAAAGGGGCATGATTATTGGGGAATTCCATATAACCATTAATAAACAAATTATAAACATATGAAAATAAGATTCATCGGGGCTGCACGAGAGGTTACCGGCAGCAAACACCTGATTACACTCGATTCGGGAAAAAAAATACTGCTCGACTGCGGGATGTTTCAAGGTAAAGGTCAGGAAACAGATCAGATGAACCGGGATCTTGGTTTTGATCCCAAAGACATTGACCACATCATCCTGAGTCACGCCCACATTGATCATTCCGGCCTGATTCCCTATGTTTGGAAATTGGGGTTCCGGGGATCCGTCATCTGTACCAATGCGACCCGCGACCTCTGCGCCATCATGCTGGCTGACTGCGGCTACATCCAGGAGAATGATACCAAACAATTCAACAAAAAAAGAGCCCGGCAAGGCCTTCCCCCTGTAGAACCAATCTACACCAGGGAAGATGCCAAGTATGCCATGGAGCTTTTTATCGGGGTAGACTACAACCGGAAATTTCAGATCAATCCAGAGTTAAAGGTACGGTTCACTGATTCCGGACATCTTTTAGGAGCTGGAATTTCATTGATCGAAATTACCGAAAACGGCAAGACCACTAAAATAGCCTATACCGGAGATATTGGCCGGCCCACCAACCGGATACTCAAATCACCTGATAAATTCGCCCAGTGTGATTATCTGATTGCAGAATCTACTTACGGGAACCGTTTGCACACTCACCTGCACATTGCCGAAGAAGACCTTCTAAAGGTAATGACAGAATCATGTGTGGAACGAAAAGGGAAACTGATCATCCCTTCGTTTGCCATTGGCCGTACTCAGGATCTGGTTTATGCCTTGAATAAATTCTTTGAAGAAGGGAGGCTTCCTAAAGTAGATATCTACGTGGACAGCCCATTGGCAGTGAATGCGACGGACATCTTCCGTTTCCATCCGGAATGCTTCAACCATAATGTAATCAAGCTGATGGAGACAGACCCCGATCCATTTGGATTTAACTCCCTGCATTACGTCCGCAGCACAGAGGACTCCAAAAAGCTGAATAATATCAAAAAGCCCTGTGTTATCATCTCTGCTTCGGGCATGATGGAAGCCGGACGAATCAAGCATCACCTTGCAAACAATATTTCAAATCCCGCCAATACCATCCTGGTGGTCGGCTACTGTGCCCAAAGGACTCTTGGTGCCCGCATTGTCAATGGTGATAAAATAGTATCTATCTTCGGAACAAAATACCCTGTCAATGCCACGATAGAGAGGATTGAAGCTTTCAGTGGACACGGGGATTACAGCGAAATGCTTGATGTTCTGAATTGTCAGGATAAGTCGCAGATAAAAAAAGTATTCCTGGTACACGGAGACCTGGATGCTCAGAAATTCTATAAGGAAAGAATGCTGGAAAAAGGATTCAGTAATATAGAAATACCTGCCCCGGGGGAAGAGTATGTATTAAAATGAATGACACAAAAGAGAATAAAAAAAGGCAGTACCTTACTTGGTGCTGCCTTTTTTTAATGGATACATTAATTATTTTGATTCCCTTGCCATTTTTAAAGCACTGGTTGTAATGTAATATTTTGTGATCATGTTCTGAACTTCCAGATCAGGTACTTTTCCTTCTTTCAGCCAGCCAAGATATTTTTCGGTAACCTGTGCAAAGTGGGCTTCATGGCCAACCTTATAACTCTGGGGAATTACTACTTTCCAGGTGTTCTTATTTACTTTTTCAAGAGTCATTCCTGTTTGAGGCAGATCCTGTACCACTGCTTTTTCAAGATTTCCGGCAAATAATCCAAGGTCTGCACCCTCATTGGCTATAATATATAAAGTAGGATCAAATTTTTCTTCAGGACCTTGTTTGATCAAAAGGCTGCAGTTAGAACCCCGCATAATCGAGTAATGAGTATCACCGCCACCTGCAGGAGCTTTGAATCTCCACTCAACGGATATCTTTGCAACAGCACCTTTTATTTTGTAAACCATCTCTCCGTTGGCAAAAACATTAAGTTTTCCATCTTTCACATCTTTAGTAAGGAAATCAGGAAATTGATCCTGCTGGGTAACATCCTTGAATTCATCTTTGGTGATAATGGTAGGCCAGTGCTTTGCGGAAAGCATCTCAATATCTGTTTTCTGAATAGCCTGATTCGGGAAACATTCCCATTGTACAAGATCCACGAGATGTGTGGTTACATCCACAATACCTTCACCCTGTTGGTCGGTATCAAAATACCATGCTGGTCTGATTAACGGACTGCCTGCAACACTTTTATAAAAATGATGAACACTGATCGTTTCTACAGCCGGCTTTTCCGGAGTACCTGGCTGAAGCGTACCAAAAATTTCCGGAAGCTGAGACAGCTCTTTCTGAATATTGGAAGTTATTTCATAACGTTCAGTCATAATGTCGGATAACAGCACACCCTTTTCCTTCGCTGTTTTAAATGCATCTTCCAGTTCAGCAAACTTTTCAGGAACAATCACCATGGGTTTGTCAGAGAAGACATTAAGACCAGTATCTACCGATTTTTTAATGTACTCTGTTTTAATACGGTTGTTACCGGCGATCACTACCACGTTACCTGGCTTTTCTGCAAGCATCTTGTCAAGATAATCTGCTCCGGTGTAAACCTTTTCAACCCACTTTGTCGGATTTTCAGCCCGGGTATTAAAGCCGTCAATTCTTTTCAGGTGCTCCTTAACGTCAAATCCATCGGGAGCATAGACATAAACTTCAGGACTTACCTGATCGTACATGTCCTTCTGAACCAACGATGCATGGAAATGCCCCGGATCCAATGTCATTAACTTCACTTCTCCTTTTGCTCCGGTGAAAGAAGATTTCGAAGCTGTTTGTTCACTTTTTTTGGTCTTTCCCCCACCGCAGGAAACGAGTGTCGCTGAAGAGATTGCAACCATAACTAAAATAAGAGATGTTTTCATTGATAGTTAATTTTGTTTTGATATCAAACCTCTTAACCAGGTTCTGAATATTGAAATTAAAGTAATAGAATATTGTATAGCAGGTTAAGATAATTTTTCCAAAAATAAAAATATTTCAGGCAATTAACAGATTATATCAATAAATTTAAACCTTAGTTTTTTTATTTCACGATCTGTATTGCAAGTACTCATCCTTATTGCTTCTAATTTCGAACTCACCTTATTAAAACAAATTCATTTTTCCCGTACACATTAATAAAGTTACTGCTGTTCTTAATTGGTAACATGATCAATAACCATATCTTTGTCATCCGGAACATGAGGAAAGTAAAACTCTATATAGCAAGCAGTATTGACGGGAAAATTGCCCTGCCTGATGGAAACATCGACTGGCTGAATGATTTTAACAATCCTGATCAGGATTATGGATACAAAGATTTTCTCGATTCTGTCGATATAACCATCATGGGAAATAAGACCTATCAGCAGGTTTTGAGTTTTGGTAAGGAATTTCCCTACCGGGATAAAAGAAATTACGTTTTTACCAGGAATACCGGATTGATAAAGGATGAAAATGTGGATTTTGTATCGCGTGATTATCTTTCCTTTATTCATGCTCTAAAAAACGAAACAGGTAAGGACATCTGGCTGATTGGCGGAAGCAAGGTAAACTCCTTCTTTTTAGCAAATAATTTAATCGATGAATTGATCCTGTTTATAATTCCCGTCCTGCTTGGAGATGGAATTCCTCTCTTTGAAAAACCGGGTGTGCTAACTGAAGCAAGATTGGCCGGAACCAAATGTTACAGTAATGGCGTAGTTGAATTAAAATATAACTTTAACAATGCGTAAATACTTTTTTCTATTCAGCCTTTTATTATTAATCATAGTACTTATCGTCAGTTGTATTTTCAAATCTCCATTGGTTTACAAGCGTATAGCTGGAGCTGCCCAGGGAACTACCTATCATATTACTTATGAAACGGCTCAGGAAAATGATTTTAGTCCTCAGGTTGATTCAATACTAAAGGCATTTGATCTGACTTTCTCGGAATATATTCCCAATTCAATTATCAGCCGGATCAACAGAAACGACTCTACTGTTGAAATCAATGAAATGTTCGAAGTTGTTTATAATAAAGCGTTGGAAGTGTATAAAGAAACTGACGGTGCCTTTGATCTTACCATTGCCCCTCTTGTAAACGCCTGGGGATTCGGTCCCGGCGAAAAAAGAGAGAAGGTACCCAACATTGACAGTCTGAAGCAATATGTAGGCATGAATAAAATAAGAATATCCGGGAAGAAACTGATTAAGCAGTTGCCTGGAATTACGCTGGATGTGAATGGAATAGCCCAGGGATATTCGGTCGATATTGTCTGCGATTTTTTTGAGAAGAAAGGGATCCGGAATTATATGGTTGAGATCGGTGGAGAGGTTCGTGCAAAAGGGGAAAATGATAAAGGTAAATTGTGGAGGATTGGTGTTGACAAGCCTTCTTATACTGATCAGCCCGGTGCAGAACTTCAGGCCATTCTGGCTTTGGATAATAAATCAATGACTACGGCCGGAAATTACCGCAATTATTTTGAAGAAAATGGAATTAAATATTCGCATATCATTGATCCTCACACCGGGAAGCCAGTTAAAAACAGGCTGTTAAGTGTAACTATTGTTGCCAGGGATGCACTTACAGCCGATGCTTATGATACGCCCTGTATGATTTTAGGTCTTGAAAAAACAAGGGAACTTCTGAAAAAACATCCTGATCTGGATGCCTATCTGATCTTTAATGACGAAAAAGGAAATTATCAGGTTGAATATACCAAAGGAATCAAAATTGACGAGTAACGCCGATCATCAGAAATCATTTTTTGCATTCAACTTTCCCTTGGGACCCAAATTATTTTAAAACATAATATCCGAATTTATCTTATCTTTACTAAAGAATTTATCTTTGAAACGTAACTCAGGTTTATTGTCAGTATTAATTTTCTGTGGTTATTTTAATTGGTTTAATTTATGGAAGCAAATCTGGATCCCAAACTTGCAGTATTGATTGATGCTGAAAATGTTCCGTATTCAAATATCAAAGAAATGCTGGCAGAAATTGCAAAATACGGTACTCCTACCTTTAAAAGAATTTATGGGGATTGGACAAAACCCACCGCATCAGGCTGGAAATCAGTCTTATTGCAAAACGGTATTACACCCATCCAGCAATATTCTTATACCACCGGTAAAAATGCCTCTGATTCGGCCATGATTATCGATGCCATGGATATACTGTACACCGGGAAGGTCGAGGGTTTTTGCCTGGTATCCAGTGACAGCGATTTTACCCGTTTAGCCACCCGTCTTCGGGAAGCCGGAATGAAGGTTTTTGGTATCGGTGAGAAAAAAACTCCTGTTCCTTTTATTGCAGCCTGCGATAAATTTATTTATCTGGAAATTCTTAAACCTATAGAACTTATCCCGAAAACGACCGTTGTTCAGAAGAAAAAATCTACAGCAAAGTCGAAGAAAGCTGTTGAATCAAAAGAAAACTCCATCAGCCAGGTCAACAGGGAGCTTATCAGGGTGATTTCTGACAGTATAAACGATCTGGCAGACGAAAACGGATGGGCTTTTCTGGGGGATTTGGGGAATCTCATCCTTAAGAAGCAGCCGGATTTTGATCCGAGAAATTATGGTTTCAAGAAGCTGGTACCATTGATCAAAAGTTTTAATCAGTTCGAGATTGACGAACGTGAATCAGGGAAGAAAAATATTACGTTGGTTTACGTTCGAACAAAATGAAACAATAGCGGTTTATTAGCCGGAAGGAGAAGAAATGAAGACCATAATTTTCTGCAAAAAAATAAAAACTGATTTTCTAAATACAGTTAAGATTATTAACTTGGAAGAATAACTTTAAATAAGCATAAATTCTTATTCTAAAAGAAACTATCTTTATATTTGCTCTTATATCTATTGTTTGGTAATGAAAAAAGTAAAGTTAAATATCCTTGGATTATCCTACAGTCAGACGCAAACCGGAGCTTATGCACTCGTACTGTCTGAGGTTGAAGGAACAAGAAGAATTCCCATTATTATTGGAGCAGTGGAAGCACAGGCCATTGCAATTCAGCTTGAAGGATTGAAACCTCCAAGGCCTTTAACTCATGACCTCTTCCTCAATGTGGCCCTTGCGTTTAATATTTCTGTTGTTGAGGTGTTGATTCATAAACTTGAGGAAGGTATTTTTTATGCCGAAATAGTATGCGAACAAAATAAAAACCGCATTCGGGTGGATTCCCGTACTTCTGATGCAATTGCCCTTGCGCTGAGATTTGAATGTCCCATTTATACTACGGAAGAAATCATTGAAAAAGCAGGCATTATAATGGAATTTGAGGAAGGAACCCCTGAAAACGAAAATATTGAGCAGACTGAAAAGAAGCCCGAAAAACAGGGCCATACAAGTTATGTGGAATATTCACTTGAGGAATTAAATGATTTGCTGGATGCAGCCATCGCAGAAGAAAATTATGAAAAAGCCTCTAAGATCCGTGACGAGATCAAAAAGAGAAAAGCTTAACTTTTTTGATTGAAATCACTCTCATCAGAACAAACCCCTTATGAAACAATATCTTGATCTTCTTAAACAGGTCCTTGAGAAGGGAGAACCCCGTCACGACAGGACCGGCACGGGGACGTTAAGCATCTTTGGATATCAGATGCGTTTCGACCTTTCCGAAGGTTTCCCTGTAATTACCACCAAAAAAATTCACCTGAAATCAATCATCCATGAATTGCTTTGGTTTTTAACCGGCGATACCAATGTCCGTTATCTTCAGGAAAACGGGGTAAGGATATGGGATGAATGGGCGGATAAGGATGGAAATCTTGGCCATATTTACGGTTATCAATGGCGCAGCTGGCCTTCACCCGACGGAGGGCATGTGGATCAGATTTCAAATTTGATCAACGATATAAAGAATAATCCGGATTCAAGACGCCTGCTGGTAAGTGCCTGGAATGTCGGGGAACTGGATAAAATGAATTTACCCCCTTGTCATATCCTCTTCCAGTTTTATGTGAACCGCGGGAAACTATCTTGCCAGCTTTATCAGCGAAGTGCAGATATCTTCCTGGGAGTTCCGTTTAACATCGCTTCCTATGCCTTGCTGACGATGATGGTGGCCCAGGTGACCGGATTAAAACCCGGTGAGTTTATTCACACCCTTGGCGATGCTCATATCTACAACAACCATCTCGAACAGGTGAGACTTCAGTTGACAAGAGAACCATTCCCATTGCCAACCATGAAGATCAATCCGGATGTGAAGGATATTTTTAGTTTCAAATACGAAGATTTTGAACTCATCAATTATCAAAGTCATCCTCACATTAAGGGAGAAGTGTCAGTTTAAAAAATAGTTCGTTCCATTCAGATTAATTACCATGATTTATCCTAATCTCGCTATAATAGTAGCCATTGCCCAAAATTTTGCAATAGGGAAAAATAATGAATTGCTGTTTCATCTTCCCAATGATCTGAAGCGATTCAAAAGATTGACGCAGGGACACCCGGTCATCATGGGAAAACGGACCTTGTTCTCTTTACCCAACGGTCCCTTGCCATCACGACGCAACATCGTTATTACTGACGTTCCGGGAGAAATGTTCAAAGGCTGTGAAACCGTATATTCAATTGATGAGGTAATCAATCTTGTGAAAGAGGAACCAATCGCCTTTGTCATCGGTGGTGGAATGATTTACAGGCAATTTTATCCTATTGCCGGCAAATTATTTCTAACCATGGTACACAAAGATTTTAAGGCGGATACCTTTTTCCCCGAGATCAATTTTGACGAATGGAATGAAGTAAATCGGGAGGACCTGCATGACGGGAAAAACGGTTTCGACTATTCCAATATAGATTTAGTCAGAAAATAAAGGTCAATCTTCGCCGGTCAATAGCTTTCCCAGGTTCTCAAATCTTGCGTTGTAATCATCTATTGATAACTGTATTATCTCAAGGGCCTCATCCCGGTCGTAAACATGGGTGATGACCGATTTCTTCTCCTCTCCCGGAAGGTCCTTGTAAGTCAGAAAGTAGTGTTTCAGACGATTGATGATGGGCTCAGGAACGTCTTTGTAGGAAACAAAGTGAGAGTAAACAAAGTCATGAACCATCACGGCTATGATTTTATCATCGGCATCATTCCCGTCGATCATCCGGAACCCTCCAATTGGTTTGACCGTGACTAAAATATCCCCGTGATGAATTGATTTCTCGGTTAAAACCACAATATCCAAAGGGTCGCCATCGCCTTTAACCCCTGCTATCCCTGATTTCTCAGAACAGAAATCACCAACCCTTTTGCCGCAGTAAGTCTGGGGAATGAAGCCATATAAGGCAGGGCAAACACTCGAATATTGCTGGGGCCTGTCAATTTTAAGATATCCGGTGTCCTTATCCACTTCGTATTTGACAGTGTCTGTCGGAACGACTTCAATAAAAGCGGTTACTTTTTCAGGAGCATGGTCCCCTATAAAGACGCCGTGCCAGGGGTGCGATTTATAACGCAGTCCCATCAATCTTCCAATCGGATCTGAAAACTTGTCGGACATCTGTGATTTTTTCTCATCCAACAATTTGCTTAGTCCTTTTGTTCCAGGTTGTTTGTAGTTTTCAAACGACCCGAACCCCCAGTCTCCGGTTAATTGAAAAAGAATTCCTCTATCCGGTTGCTGAATGACAAAAGAGGTCCCTCTGATTCAGAAATTTTAGGCTCCTGGATTCAGATTGATCCCGTTATTTCGTTGAGCCTGTTGGAAAGGATTCTCCTTCCTCAATCATGGCAATTAACAGTGGTCCAACCCCGAAACCGTCAATTCCTGAATCCTTTTTACGTCGGGCTTTCTGTGGACTTCCTGTGGACTTTCTGTGGACATTGTGTGGAAATTATCACACAATGCCCATTGAAGATACAAAAAATGTTGGAATAAGCTTCGACGATGGCATGTCTTGTCCCATAGGAAAACTGATTCCATTTGATCTTTTAATGAACATATTTCTGTTGTAGTCTTACCCGAAAAGAGAAAGAAATATATTATGATCTGCAAATTCTTCAAATCGTGCCGGGTTTTTATTTATCTTTGCCACATCAGGGACGTTAGCTCAGTCGGTTCAGAGCGCTTGCCTCACACGTAAGAGGTCACTGGTTCGAATCCAGTACGTCCCACAACAGTATACCACCATTTTACACCCACTCCACTAACCTTCGCGATCAAGGCCGCCTTAGTAGATGGCTTCGCCAAGGTGCTCTTGTTTGATGGAGGAGGGCTCCATTGTAATTCCTCGAATTTCTACCTATTGATGGGAAGTGCCACCTCCGAAAAGAGCATCATCCAAAATTCACTGACTCACAACGTAGTCCGTATGTGGAAAAGTTTTGAAAAATGATCAATAGTAACAAATTTGTTACTATATTTGTGATGCAATAAAAAAATGAAGGTATTATGCCGGAGGTTTTCAGAATGTTTGGAATGCGCTTTTTCTTTTTTTGCCAATGAGCATTTGCCTATACATATTCACGTTCAGAATGCAGATGGAAGGGCTAAATTTCAAGTTTCACCAAAAGTGAAATTGTTATTAAACAAAGGATTAAAGCCGTCTGATATAAAACTGGCAGAAGCCGTCATTGAAGAAAATGAAGCAATCCTTATTAAAGCATGGGAGATATTTCATGGAAAAACAGAGTAATTTGAAAATAGAAAAAGTATGGTTTGATGACGAAAACATCTACATCCTTACAAATGACGGAACACGTAAAAGTCATCCCTTACGTTGGTTTGACAGGTTGTGGAATGCAACCCCCGAACAACGCGCACGATATGAACTGGGAAGTTGGGGAGATTCTATTCATTGGCCGGAATTGGACGAGGATTTAAGCCTTGAAGGTTTTTACACTTTCAACAAGGATGAAATAGAAAAACAACAAAACGAGGTGTCGCGTGTGTTCGGCCAGTTCCCGGAAATAAACATTACACAGTTTGCCGCACAAGTTAAAATTAACCGCAGTCTGCTGGCAAGTTACATATGCAACGAAAAGAAGCCTGGAGCCAAAAATAGAAAACAAATCGAAGCAGCTTTACATAAACTTGGCAAAGAGCTTTTAGCTGTAAAATTGTAATTTTTTACATTTCATTAAATTGCTATAAAAAAAGTAACCCAATACTGGGTTACTTTTTTTGTGGTGATATTAAAGGGCGTAAAAAGAAAATGGAGTTTTTACATGATTCGGGTAAGTAGCAAATTTAAAGGTAACACAAATTCCCGGGTACTTCACCTGATGAAATTCAGATAAAATTACATCTGGCCTCCCGGTTCAGATGATCCTGTCGTTTGATCCGATCTCCCTTCAATTTTTGGTGTGTTTTGGGAAATCATCTGAGATAACCAGGCATTGAAAAGGTTGCCGGTTGCTCCACCCTCACCACCTTCCACCAGGATCTGGGGAACGATCTGGATTTTACCGGCCGCTATCTCCTGCATAAGTTTGATGATTGCCACATTCTGTTGACCGATGGCCTCTTTCTGGGCTATGTAGGCCGCGGCAATACCGTCGCCCTCAATCTTGCTTTTGTATGAATTGCCATCAGCTACCAGTATGGTGGATTCTTTAGTCCCCTGAGCCTGAAGAATCATAGAGCGCCTGTTGCCGTCAGCTTCCTTAACCTTGGCCTCAGCCCTGTCATTATTGATATCTATCGATAATTTGGCATCGATGACATCTTTCTGTTTATCGGCCCGGGAAGCTTTCTCCATGACCGCAATTCGTTTTTCCTGGGCAAGAGCCTCCTGGTCATACTGGGCCTGCTGCTGATTGGCAATCTCCTTCCTGGTCTGCGTTTCCAACAAATCCTTCGGGACATCAATGTAAGCAATAAGCAGGTTTTGAGCCTCCACGTTATATTCCGAAAACTTATCCTTCGCGTGAGCCAATGCTTCGACCTGCAAATCAGTCCTGCTTTGGAAAAAGTCGATTGCTTTTTTATCTCCGGCCTTATTTCTGAAAGATGAATCAATCAACGGATGCACGATCTGATCAATCAGGTTGGCTACTGACCCGAACCGGGCTATAATGAAAGCCGCGTTGCCCGGTTGAATCCGGATCACCATCCGGACATTGACTTCCAGCAAAAAGCCGTCTTTGGAAGTCACCTTCAAGGGATCAAAACTGTATAAAACCCCGGCAGCTTTAGCCTCCGATGGTTTAACTCCCTTTACCTCCGTTCCTATCCTTCCCTCGCTTGCCCAATCGATCGTAACGGCGGAAGTAGGCACCTGATAGGCTGTGAAGGCAATCGCATTCAGATTATATTTACCGGGCGCAATTGGCTCTTTCCAAATGCCGCGGGTGTATTTGTTGGTTATCAGTAATTTCTCAACATCTTCACGGATCGGACCGCCAAGTTTTCCTTCACCGGTAGTTGGACTGGGTCCTTCAGATGGCTTTTCCAGCTCTACCCCCACATTGGACCTGATTACTGCCACGTATCCAGGAAGGACCTCAGCGACATCTTCAATTTTAATATCAAATAAGTTCGGATTGATGAAATAGATTCCCGGCTGCAAAGTATCCAGCTGCGGTCCCCTGTAACCTTTGCTATCGATAAAGAGTTGTCCGTTCTGATATGATTTATGGTCTGCTTCAGTGCCGTCAGCATTCATAGACTTCGGGGCGATGACATAGCCGGTCGGTAAGGGAATACCATCTTTGGCAACGGCGATACCAATGGTATTCTCATTTATTTTTACCGCAGGAGCTTTCGTAATATTAAACAGTCTGGAATTGATCCGGTAAGTACCAGGACGCAGAATTCCAACCTGTGGGCCTTTCTTCCCATGATTGGCAAGAAACATTTCTGCATCCTGAAACTGATTACATTCTACTTCGTCAGCCAAAACCCTGCCTTTTGGGAGGGGCTCGCCATCAATCGATTCTACGATGCCCACACTGTTCACTTCCACCGTCACGACCGGAACTTTAGTGAAAGACCAGATTATCGGCATTCTCCAGTACAACCCAGGCACCAAGGTCTTTGCCCGAACCCCGGTTTCACCCTGATGGGCTATAATTTGTCCGGCAGGCATTTTTTTACCAAACATGTTTTTAGTCAGGATACCCACCTGATTCGAACCAATCAGACAAAAACCGTTTAAAATAAACAGCAGAAGAACAAAAGCACCTATACCAATAGCTATCCATTCAGTCGTCATGATATTTCTCCTTTCCTACTATTTTATGTTTTTAATTTTAAGGCTCAGAGCATTTGCACAGGCAAGTGCGTAAGCATAATAAATTTTATAAATATAGTACTCTTTAATTAATTATGAAAATATTACACTAAATACTGAAAATAAAATTTTAAAGCCTTGATAAAGTTGTTCCTCTGATTCTCTATAATCACAATGCGTTACCTTTTATTTTATTTACAACGTAGTAGTAACGGTATAACGGTAGGAAAGTAGTAAAATCTCCGGAGGCTTTGGCTACAAAGGAATTGAGCAGATTGTAAGAGTTTTACGCGCCCCAGCCTTCACGATCGAGGCTGCGGTAATGGATGGCTTCGCCAAGGTGATCAGCTTTTATGGAGGGAGCGCCCTCAAGATCTGCTATGGTGCGTGATACTTTTAAAATGCGGTCGTAAGCGCGGGCTGACAGACCTTGTTTTTCCATGGCTGTTTTTAATAATTGAGTTCCAGCCGCATCCGTCTGGCAGTATTTATGCAGCATCTTTGAATTCATCTGGGCATTGCAGTAAATACCTGTTTCTTTAAAGCGCTCTTTTTGAATTTCATTGGCATTGATAACGCGTTGCCTGACGGTTTCACTTTTTTCACCAGGAGACATTTGGGATAGTTCATTGAATGGCACCGGGACTACTTCGAGGTGGATGTCGATCCTGTCGAGCAAGGGCCCTGATATGCGGCTGAGGTATTTTTTGACCATCCCGGGAGGACAGACACAAGGCTTGGAGGGATGATTGTAGAATCCGCAGGGACAGGGGTTCATGGAAGCAACAAGCATAAAGCTTGCCGGGTATTCAATGGAAAACTTCGCTCTCGAAATGGTGATCATCCGGTCTTCGAGAGGCTGACGCATTACCTCGAGAACCTGACGTTTGAATTCAGGTAGTTCATCCAGGAAGAGTACCCCGTTATGAGCCAGTGAAATTTCACCCGGCTGAGGGAAAGTGCCTCCGCCGACCAGGGCGACGTCCGAAATGGTATGGTGCGGGCTGCGGAAGGGACGGGTAGTCATCAGGGAAGTGTCTTTATCGATCTTTCCCGCAACTGAGTGTATTTTTGTTGTTTCAAGGGCTTCCTTAAGAGTAAAGGGTGGCAGAATCGTGGGGATCCTCTTGGCAAGCATCGTCTTTCCTGCCCCGGGAGGACCAATCATGATCAGGTTATGTCCTCCGGCAGCCGCAATCTCCAAAGCCCGTTTTACATTTTCCTGTCCCTTTACATCGGAAAAGTCTATCTCATAGTTATTGACCTTTGACCTGAATTCTTCCCTTGTATCGATAATGGTGGGTTCAATTGGCTTTTTGCCGCTGAGGAAATCGATTACTTCCCTGAGATTTTCAGCGCCATATATTTTTAACCGGTCCACCACGGCGGCTTCCCGGGCATTTTGCTTTGGTACAATGAATCCATTGAAACCTTCTTCCCTTGCTTTAATGGCGATGGACAATGCTCCTTTAACGGGCTGCAGACCACCGTCAAGCGAAAGTTCACCCATCATCATGTATTGATTGAGATCATTCATGGTGACCATCTCAGAGGCGGCCAAAATGCCGATAGCAATGGGAAGATCGTAAGCTGAGCCTTCTTTGCGGATATCGGCCGGGGCCATATTGATGAGGATTTTCTTCCCGGGAAGTTTATAACCATTGAACCGTAAAGCAGAGTCAATCCGCTGCTGACTTTCTTTAACCGCATTATCCGGAAGCCCGACCATGTTAAAGCGGATTCCTCTTGAGACGTCGGTTTCAATTGTAATGGTCGTTGCATCAATGCCGTGTACTGCGCTGCCGAAGGTTTTTTCAAGCATAAGCACTAAAACTTAGGTAGTCTTTTAAAGATAAGACTTTTACTTGAATTAACATATGAATAGGAAATGAATTAACTAAAAAATAGTACATTTGAACTAAAATAAATAAAAAAAACCGAAATAACCAGATCGACAATGGAAAACAACTATGAATTCTCTGAAGCAATGTCCAAAAGGACAGACGATGAACTTATTAAAATTGTAACTATTGATAGAGACAATTATCAGCAGTCAGCTGTTGAAGCAGCAGAATATGAAATCAGAAATAGAGGCATAGATTTTTCAAGGGTTGAAGAAGTTAAATCTTCACTGATAAAAACTTCTGAAGAACAAAGAATTTTTGATTCTAATAAAGCCAAAACATTAATAAGATTTACTAATTACATTATTGATTCAATTGTATTTATTGTTGCTGATATAATTGCACTTAATATTGTTGTGCTTATTCTAAGACGATTCTCAGAAAATATTGATCATTCCACATTTACAATTCTTTTCTATGCTATAACCTTTATTTCCTATTTCGCATATTATGCCCTTATGGAGTATAAATATCAAAGGACACTTGGTAAGTTTTTAACTAAAACGATAGTAGTAACTAAAGATGGACAAAAACCAACACTTAATGATATCATCGGAAGAACATTTTGCAGATTAATTCCTTTTGACAATATTTCTTTTTTATTTACGAGAAATGGTTTTCACGATTATTTGTCAAGCACAATAGTTATAAAAGGAAACAATAATAACAAATCTGATATGTAGCAATAATGATATTTCTTCGGTCTATGCCGTCAGCATCAACTAAGCCCTGTACCGAACATGGTACGGAGATGGTATAGAGATGGTATAGAGATGGTATGGTCTGGGGGGGAGTATTTTCAGCTTTGAAAATAGATGTATTATCGCGAAAAATTCAGATTAGTTTAAAGAATGTGTTGTGTTCACAAGTTTGCCTTTCTTTAAACCCAAAATGAGTTATATTTGTCATATCATCTTGTGAAAAAATAAATTTGTGTCAGATATCATTCAGCTTTTACCGGATTCAGTTGCTAACCAGATTGCAGCGGGGGAGGTCATTCAGCGGCCGGCTTCTGTTGTAAAGGAGCTGGTTGAAAATTCCATTGACGCGGGAGCCACGTCAATAACCATTAACGTCAAAGATTCGGGACGAACCCTGATCCAGGTGGTGGACAACGGGAAGGGGATGTCGCCCACCGATGCAAGGATGTCGTTCGAACGACATGCTACCTCAAAAATAAGGGAAGCGAACGATCTTTTTGCGATCCGGACCATGGGATTTCGTGGAGAAGCCCTGGCGTCAATCGCGGCGGTGGCCGATGTTGAGTTACGGACGCGTGTTACAGGAAGCGAGTTAGGTACTTTTATTCATATGCTTGGTTCTGTTATTCAGAAACAGGAAACCACCAGCTGCGGAGAAGGAACCAACTTTTCGGTTAAAAACCTGTTCTTTAATGTTCCGGCAAGGCGCAAGTTTCTGAAATCAAACAGCGCCGAACTGAGGTATATTATTACTGAATTTCAACGCATTGCCTTAGCCAATCCTTTAATCGAATTTTCACTTTATCACAATAATTCGCTGGTTTATAATCTGCCGAATGAAAACACAAGGAAGCGCATCGCAGGCCTGTTTGGTAAAAATCATCTTGCCAGCTTGATCCCGGTGGAGACATCCACCACGGCCATCAATATTTCAGGATTTATCGGCCAGCCAAAATATGCGAAAAAGACCATGGGAGAGCAGTTCTTTTTTGTCAACGGCCGGTTTATGAAGCATCCATTCTTTCATAAAGCTGTTTTACAGGCATACGACAGGATACTTCCTCCGGAATCCTTTCCTTCCTATTTTCTTTATTTTGAAGTGGACCCGGCTACCATTGACATTAATATTCATCCCACAAAAACTGAAATTAAATTTGAGGATGAACGAACGTCATGGCATATTATTCATGCTTGTCTCCGGGAGGCTATCGGAAAATTTAATCTGATACCTTCCATTGATTTTGATCAGGCCGGGGCGATCGATATTCCTCTTCCTCCTTCCAGAGAAAGCGTGATAAATGCGCCTGAAATTAAAGTAAATCCATCCTATAATCCCTTTGATAATCCAAGTGAGAGAACGGAGGGAGGAATATCCGGGTCCCGTTACAGAAAGGAAGAAATTCCGGATAACTGGCAGAATCTTTACCAGGGATTTGAACGCTGGAATGGACCAGGGGAAAACGGTGAAGATAAATTTATTCAGCAGGAGGATGTTGATCAGAATGAACCTGTACAGCAGACAATTTCGGAGTACGAAAAGATTGTAAAGGAAAGCAATAATTTTTTACAGTTTAAAAATAAATACATCCTCACTCCTGTGAAATCCGGTTTAATGGTTATTGATCAACGAAGAGCGCACGAACGGGTACTGTATGAGAAATTCAAGAAGATCATGGATCATAATTTTTCATTGAGCCAGCGGCAGCTTTTTCCCTCTAAACTGGAACTGAACGCGGCCGACCGGGAGATTCTTGTCGCTATCGATGAGGAAATCAGATCCCTTGGATTCGAATTGAAAGAAGAAGAAAAGGGAATTTTTAGAATTGAAGGAATTCCTTCGTTATTGAGTCATTTGGATGCAAAATCTCTGGTTTTAAAAATGATTGAGGATTTTAAAAACAGGCCGATGGATGTAAGAGATGAGATAAAAGAACATTTGATCAGGTTATTATCCCAGTCTTCTGCCATCAGTTACGGGATAGCCCTGAAGCCTGAAGAGATTTCAGAGCTGTTTAACAGCCTGTTTTCCTGTGGCTCTCCCGCATTTTCTCCCTCCGGGAAGAAAATCATCAGTATTATTTCTTTTCAGGATTTCGAAAAACTCTTAAATTGAGTTTGAAACGGTTTCGATTCCTTATTTTTGCAACATAAATATTTTGATTTTAGAATTATGAATCAGTTTAGACCAACTTCCCCTTTTTCCATGCCTCCGGTTGTGAAGAATCTTATCATGATCAATATTGTAATGCTTGTTGCAACCTGGGCATTACAGAGTCTTGGCATAGATCTTACCGAGAAATTGGGTCTTTTTTACGTGGGTTCACCCTATTTCAGACCTTATCAGTTTATTACCCATATCTTCATGCATGGCAATTTTATTCATTTGTTTTTGAATATGTTTGCTTTGTACATGTTTGGCAAGGTACTTGAAATGGTATGGGGGCCGAAACGTTTTCTCATTTATTTCTTTGTTACGGGGATTGGCGCTGCTATCCTTCATTCCCTGGTCACTTATATGGAGATCTCTTCCATGGAGAGAGCTGCAGCTGCATTTTACAATACTCCCTCTCCCGAACTACTGGCCAGGTTTGTAAAATCTTATTACGGCCACCAAATACCCGAGATCACGGATATTATTAACTCCTGGTATGACAATCCCGCCAGTTCTGCTTTAGCTCAGAAGGGGACGGAATTGGTTCATCAAATCGCCCAAATGAGAATGAATGTTCCGACTGTCGGAGCTTCCGGGGCCGTGTTTGGGATTCTTCTGGCTTTTGGATATTTATTCCCGAATACGGAGTTGTTCCTTTTGTTCCCACCGATTCCAATCAAAGCAAAATATTTTGTAATCGGATACGGAGCTTTGGAATTATATTCCGCATTCACGCAATCCAACAGTGGAATTGCTCATTTTGCCCATCTTGGAGGCATGCTCTTCGGTTTCCTTTTATTAAAATATTGGGGAAAGAATTCAAGAAACTTCTATTAAAATGGGAATTGTTGATGAAATAAAGTTATCCTTTAAGAACGGTTCTTATCTTATCAAGCTTATCTATTTAAATATAGCTATCTGGTTAGCTATAAGACTGACTTTCGTAGGATATAGTTTAAGCGGTTCAGATGCCACATTATTTCTCGGATATTTTGCACTTCCGGCTTCCTTCGATCTTTTTATAAAGAGACCCTGGACCTTGATAACCTACATGTTTTTGCATTTCGAATTCCTGCATATTCTTTTTAATGTTCTCTGGTTATATTGGTTCGGCAAAATATTCCTTGAATATCATAATCAACGCAGACTCCTGAGTTTATACATCCTTGGAGGACTGACCGGGGGTGTTTCATTCATGCTGGCCTATAATTTGGTCCCTGTTTTTCAGCAATCTGTTTTGTTCACTCAATTAATGGGTGCCTCTGCGTCAGTAATAGCAATTGTGATTGCTATTTCTGTTTACGTACCGAATCATGTGATTTATTTACTCTTCCTGGGGCCGGTAAAAATCAAATGGATCGCAGTTATCTCAATCATCCTGTACATTATTGGATTATCGGGAAGCAATGCGGGCGGGAATTTTGCTCATCTTGGAGGTGCATTATGGGGTTGGATTTATATGTCGAGATTGGTTGCGGGACATGATATCGCCTCCGGATTCAACCGCATGATGGATAAATTATTTACGGTATTCAAACCGAGAAGAAAATTAAGAGTCAAGTACAATTATACGAATCCGGATTATAAGTATAACCGGAACAAAGTGGCACAACAAGACGAAATCAACAGGATCCTTGATAAAATCGGGAAATCCGGATACGACAGCCTGTCAGGGGAAGAAAAAGACACTCTTTTTAAAATGGGTAAAAAGAAAAAGTGAAAAAACTCATACTCTTTCTTAAAAAATCAGGATTTATCGTTAATGCTTTTTTTGCGGCATCCCTTTTACTCGCCTATATTGCCAGGTTGGTTCCCCCGGATGTTTTCTGGCCTCTCTCTTTATTCGGATTATCTTATCCATTTCTTTTGGTCTTCAATATATTCTTCCTGGTTTTCTGGCTGATCCAAAGATCCAGAAATTTTCTGCTGTCGTTTTTGATAATTTTACTGGGTATGGGTCAGCTCAATAGCTTTGTGCAATTCAAAGCTCATAAGAAAGATAAGGGAAACGGGATAAAGATTCTGACTTACAATGTCAATTACTTCTCTTACAATAAAAAGAATAAATCGAACAATAGTGACCATCTGATCGATTATCTGAGAAAATCATCGTCCGATATTATTTGTCTTCAGGAGGTTTCACTTGCCCAATCAGGGAAGCTTAGCGCAAAGGGGCTGCAGGAGGTTTTGCCAAACATCCGGTATTATCACCTGGCTCATTCGGTCTGGTTCGGGGGACCTATCACATTTTCACGGTATCCAATTGTTAATTATGGCGAAATACGGTTTGCGAACACTTCCAATATGGTATTGTTTTCCGATATCAGGATCAATGAGTCGCAAACAATCCGCGTTTATAATTGTCATTTTCAATCATTCCAGATAAAACCGGATGATTACACCATTATAGAGACTCCGACTTCCGGTTCAAACAAGACAAAGCTGAAGGAGGTTTTTCAATTAGGACATAAACTGGTAACAGCTTTTACAATACGGGCGGTTCAGGCCAGAACAGTATCAAAGCATATTAAAAGCTGCCCTTACCCGGTTGTCATTTGCGGTGATTTCAATGATACTCCCTGGTCATATACCTATCATACGCTGATCGATAATCTGAAGGATTCATTTGTCGAATCCGGTTTTGGAATCTCCAATACCTACAATGGGAAACTTCCTTCTTTCCGGATCGATTACCTGCTTCATAGCAAGGCGTACCGATCTTTCAGTTACAAACGTGACCGGGTACCTTTTTCTGATCATTATCCGGTTTCCTGCATCCTGCAAAAAGCCAATTAATCCCGATGAATTTGGAGGTTGGCTTCAATCTCTGACTTGAGGCAGAAACTAAAAACGGATCACCTTCAATAGTTGTGGAGACTTCCACTAGGCAAAAATTTTAGCGTCTGAAAAGGGGGAAGTTGGTTTCAGTCGTTTGCACCTGATGAGAAAAGCACTAATGCGTAGCATTAGTGGTAATTGTTCGCTTCCAGGACGTGGAAAAGAAACCAACCTTGGTCCGAACCTGGTACGAGGTTGGTACGGACCAGGTACGGGGTTTCTCAGATGATGTAAAGGTAAGGAGAAGTGTCGTACAAATTCAAATCATGAAACATTATGACGCGTCTTGACACGTTATGACATTTTTGATTATGCTGAGTTCGGTGTAATAAATTTGGAATTTGAAGCCTCACCGCGGATTAGTCAATATTTACAAAGAATTGAAATTCATTTTTTATGGGAATAATGTTAATGTTGCCCGGGTTTAAATTTTTATCTGTCCTCGAATTTTAACATTTTGTACCTAAAGGCACAACCTGGCTAAACAACCGGTTTGTTCTATAAACATTGAATGCCCAGGGGCATTTTGCTTGTATTGAATTTCTTATATCCAACTCGGGTTAATATGATACTATTGAGCCCACAAGTTTTTGATTTGATCCGTTTCCAGACTGAGGCAGGAACACTACTCCTGTTTCTTAAAAAGATTAAAGGCATAAAATTTTATTTTATGCCTTTAATCTTTTTCCTAATTTAATTTCTAGAGAAGAGCATCAATTTTGGATGCAAGAATCGATTTTGGAACCGCACCAACTTGTTTATCAGCAATTTCCCCGTTTTTAAAAAACAAAATGGTTGGAATATTCCTGATTCCGAATTTCGCTGCAGTGCCTGGATTATTATCAACATCCATTTTTGTAATGACAGCCCGGCCGTCATAATCATCAGATAGCTCAGCGACCAGTGGACTGATCATTCTGCATGGTCCGCACCATTCAGCCCAGAAATCCACCAGAACAGGCTTATCCGCCTGAAGCACTAACTCTTCGAAATTATCATCAGTTACCTCTAATGCCATGGTAAATTATTTTAAAATGTTTATAAAAGTTAGGATTCTTGGATTGACAAAATTACAAATTAATTGATTGTAAAAACGATTTCAGGATTATTTTGCAGATAAGCTTTGAGATCGGAACTTAATCCAACTCTTTTGGTCCTGGAAAAAAGATCGAGTCTTATATTTGATGAAGTATCCTCAACGACAAATTTCAACAGGGAGTTCCCATGTGACTTTGAAAGCTTTTCATACAATTCATCCACCATCTTATCGGTAAGATTTTCAGCAGATAATGTTATCTTCAAACTATTTGCTTTTTCAGCTAATTCCTGCAGTAGATCAATTTTATGAATTTTAAATTCCAGTTGATCGCTTCCCCTCCATTTAGGTTCTACTTTACCTTTTACGAGCAGAAACAGCCCCTTTTTACAATAGTTCCCAAAATTAACGAAATCGTTACCAAAGAACATGAATTTATAAGTGCCCGCGTAATCAGTCAATGTCAGAGAAGAAAATGGCTTGCCGTTTTTTGTAATTCCTTCCTGCGTTTCAGTAACAATTCCGGCCAAAGTGATTTCTCTTCCAGTTAAATTTGCCAGATCCCCGTTAAAGTCAGCTAAAGTTAAATCTTTTGTACAATAGCTGTTGATTTCCAACTTGTATTCGTCCAAAGGATGAGAAGAGAGATAGATGCCAATCAGATTTTTTTCTTTCTCAAGAGCGACTATTTTAGGCCATTCCTGCACTTTAGGAACCACAGGAAGTTTCACTTCTATTGGTTGAAGATTTCCGAACAGAGAAGCCATGGAAGAAACTTTTTCTGATTGGATACGATTCCCGTATTTAATCAGAGATTCAATGAATGTGGTCCCGTCTCCGTTGTCGGCAAAATACTGGGATCTTGTAATGTCCGAGAAACTATCGAATGCTCCGGCCATTGCCATTGCTTCGAGATTTTTTTTGTTTACGGATTGCAGGTTTACTCTTTCAACAAAATCAAAGATGCTCCTGAAATCTCCATTAGTTTCTCTTTCCTTTATAATATCTTCGACGGCTCCTTCCCCAACTCCCTTGATAGCCGATAAACCAAAACGAAGTCCACCGCTTTTATTGACAAAAAACTTTGAACGTGATTCATTAACATCCGGCCCCAGGACGGGAAGCCCCATGTTTTTACTCTCATCCATGAAAATAGAAATTTTATCCGAGTTGGATAAATTGCAGCTTAAGACCGCCGCCATAAATTCAGAAGGGAAATTGGCTTTCAGATAACCTGTCTGGTAGGCAACGTACGCATAACAAACAGAATGTGATTTGTTGAAAGCATAAGAGGCAAAGGCTTCCCAATCTTTCCAGATTTTTTCTATTAATTCTTCAGGTTTCTTTGATAGAGTTTTACATCCTTCCAGAAAAGGAGGATTTTCAAGACAACCAGCAATAAATTTAGCTTTCAGTTTTTCCATTAATGGGAGATTCTTCTTTCCCATGGCTTTACGCAATGAATCAGATTCACCCCTGGAAAATTTTCCCAATGACCTTGATAACAGCATCACCTGTTCCTGGTAAACAGTAATACCGTACGTTTCCTTAAGATACTGTGCCATCATCGGATGGTCATAAATGATTTCCTCTTTCCCTAATTTGCGGTTTACGTAATTGGGAATGTATTCCATTGGCCCGGGCCGGTATAGGGCATTCATGGCGACAAGATCCTCAAACCTGTTTGGCTGCAGTAATCTCAGCCATTTTTTCATACCGGGAGATTCAAACTGGAAAACAGCGGTTGTATCTCCCTGGCTGAACAAATTAAAGGTTGCCGGATCATCAATAGGGATTGTATTAATATCCAGATCAAGTTTCTTCGATAACCTGATGTTTTCAAGACATTCCCTTATAATGGAAAGAGTTTTCAGTCCAAGGAAGTCCATCTTCAGCAACCCGATGGATTCCACAAAATGTCCGTCGTATTGTGTAGTAAACAAATCTTCGTCTTTGGTGGGCATAAGAGGAAGATGTTGATCCAGATTATCCCTTCCAATAAGGACACCGCAAGCATGTACGCCATACTGACGAATACATCCTTCCAGAGTTTCCGCAAAATTGAGCGTCTTGACAATTAACGGATTTTCTGATTTTTTCTCAGCCTCCAATGCAGGATTTTCTGCATAGGCAGCTTTTAATGTGATTTTTGGTGTATCGGGTACCATCTTTGCCAGACGGTCAGCTTCCGATAATGGTAATTTCAATACTCTTGCTACATCCCTGATCGCCATTTTGGCAGCCATTGTACCAAAAGTACAGATATGGGCAACTCTTTCCCTTCCGTATTTTTCCTTAACCCAATCAAGTACCATCTGTCGTCCGTCATCATCGAAATCAATGTCAATATCCGGCATTGAAATTCTTTCAGGATTTAAAAAACGCTCAAACAGCAAATCGTATTTTAAGGGTTCCACATTTGTTATTCCTATTGAATAAGCAACGGCAGAGCCTGCAGCAGATCCACGTCCAGGTCCGACAATTACTCCCATTTTCCGGGCGGCAGAAATAAAATCCTGTACGATGAGAAAATACCCGGGGAATCCCATTAATTTAATGGTGGAAAGTTCAAAGTCAATCCTATCTTTTACTTCGTTTGAAAATCTTTCCCCGTAACGTTTATTTGCTCCATTGTATACCAGGTATTTCAGATAATCTGATTCGAATTTTACCCGAAGCGCTTTCTCATATCCTCCCAACCTTTGATAGCCATCCTTAAATTCTTCCATTAAAACTTCTTCAGGATTGTCTTCCCTGTATTTATCTATGGATCCAAATTCTTCAGGGATTGGGAATTGTGGCATTATCGGATGAGAGTCGAGTTCAAAAAACTCAACTTTATCGGCTATCTCTTGGGTGTTTTCCAGGATTTCAGGTAAATCAGAAAAAACAGCATTCATCTCGGCAGTGGTTTTAAACCATTCCTGCTTCGTGTAACGCATCCTGGTAGGATCATCAAGATCTTTACCTGTATTCAGGCAAATCAGCAAATCATGGGCATCCGCATCCTCTTCATTAGTAAAGTGGACGTCATTAGTAGCTATAACCTTAACATGATGCTTTTTAGCCAGAAGCAGGATTTGCTGATTAACTATTACCTGACTCTCGTAAACATCGGTTGGAAGTTGAGGATCTGTCGTTTTGTGACGCTGAATTTCAAGATAATAATCGTCTTTGAAGATGCTTTTGAACCACAATATAGCATTTTCGGCTTCTGAAATATTGCCTTTTAATATTAACTGGGGAATTTCACCGCCCAGACATGCAGAAGAAACAATAAGCCCTTCCTTGTATTTCTCAAGGAGACTCTTATCGATTCTGGGTTTATAGTACATCCCTTCGTTACTGGCGATGGTTGCCAGTTTCAGGAGATTCCTGTACCCTTTCTCATTTTTGGCCAACAATATAAGATGATCCCCGGATCTGTCCTCTTTTTCACTTTTATCTTTAAACTGAATGCCTCTGGCAGCTACGTAAGTTTCAACTCCAAGAATAGGCTTAATTTCGTTTTTTTTGCATTGTTCATGAAACTCCTTTATTCCATACATTGTTCCATGATCAGTAAGAGCCAGGGAATTCATTCCATCCTTTTTAGCTTTTTTTACTAAATCCCCGACCGCTGCAGCGCCATCCAGAATTGAATATTGGCTGTGTACATGTAAGTGAATAAAAGGTGTCATTAAGTTTATATAATGTAGAAGAAGGTTAAAATTACAAAAAACTACTGCAATTGTATCGAATCCTTTGAAACGCTTAAGGCTTGTAATTGTTGATGTGCAGCAGATTCAAAGAGGAGAGCATCCAATTCCACCGTAAATGTGCCGGGTGAAAAGGAGGTAAATGTACTAACGGGAAACTGAACCCTTAATGGATTTAATTCATAATAACTTTTGGCAGGAATCACTTCAGTGTTCCCTTTCACAATTCTGACCTGATATCCCTGGGCTTCATTTACCGGATTCCATTTTAACACAATGAATTGTCCATCGGCCGATCTGTCAAAAGAATCAATTTTTGCAGGCAAAAGAGAATTAGCTCCAAGAGTGTTGGTATAAGTCGTCTGAGTCTTGTCTTTGAAAGTAACGCGATAGCTGTATAAACCTGAGCCAGGCAGAGAGGTACTGAAATCACCGGAATTAATGGAAGGATCTTTAAAAAAAGATATTCCGTCATCAACCTTGGAGGTAAGTAACAAGGTGTCTCCCTGAGGATTCTTTACTGAGACCTGACTGATCCCATTATAAGAGAACACAGAATGTGCAATTCCAAACAAAGTATCTCCCTGGTACACGATGCTCTTTATGAAAACATCTGCAGTGGCCTTGTTTGTCACTGTCGTCTTTTCACAGGAGGAAAAAACAAAGATGATGAAAAGCAATAATAGTATGTAATTTGATCTATCTATCCGCATTTCAGGAATAGTTAATTTCACATCTCACAAAGTTAATAAAAACATTGCCCGGATTATATGAAAAAAGGAGATACAAAGAAGTATCTCCTTTCTATTATTGAACGAGCAGGTATTACAATACAATCTGCGTTGTTGTGGTACTTGCAGATTCAATTTTGCCATCATCTAATGACTGATATTTAAAAGCTGCCAACTCTATTGTATAGGTTTGTGTACCATTTAAATAAGATGAAATCAAATAAGTAGGAATTTCAATATAATTATCGCTAGTGTTGGCTAGTGAGAATAAGTTTGAATTATATATTGCTGTACCGTCTTTACTGATAAAATAACGGTAATATTCGGCTCCCGTCAGAGGGTCCCACCTCATCATTAATTTCGTTCCATCATCTGATTTAGAAAGCGTTGTGATATTTGGCGGAGCTATGCAGCCTGAACCAAGAACATCGGTAACAGTTTTTTCCACCCCATCATCAAATCTGACAGTATAAGTATAAGTACCCGATGGAGGCAAGGTTGCACTGTAAGAACTGTTAGTTGTGGGTTCGAGGTAAAAAAGTGTATTACTGTTATCATATGTGCTCAAATGACCTATAGTTGCATCTGGCATGCTAACAGTAACTGTTGCAATTGATGATTGCCCCAATACATAATGTGCAAGGGCGTATTCAATTTGTCCATCCACTGACATGGATTTTACATAAACATCAGCAACGGCATCGTCAACCCGTTTATCTTTCTTACAGGCCATCAAACCTAATAACATTAATAAGATTAATGCCGGTACTTTAATCATGGTTTTCATTTCAAAGTTTATTTAATTAATATTCATTTATTTCATTTTTCAATACAGAAGTTCAGATTGTATCTAAAACAACAAAAATAACAAATATTTTTTGTTATATTATAAATCAACATCAACAGATGTATAGCTGATTGCCTGCATATAATTTTTGTTCGACTCACGTTTTACACCCCGGATTTCAAAAGTGATTGTTCCTGGTAACCAGGAGGAAAATTGGCTGAGGTATTGTTGGTAAAACGAAAGGGTGGCATTTGGATATTCCATCCAGGGTAAAATTTCATTATGCCCGGAAGAGATTCTCAGTTGATAGGCGTCAGCGCCACTCACCGGGTTCCACTTAAGCCGGAGGATTTTACCATCTGGCATCTTGTAAAGTGAGTCCACAACAGGTGGAAGAAGATAATCACTGCTGAGGGTATTCGTATAAACTTTTTGTGTCCCATCGGCATAATTTACATGAAAAGTATAGATTCCAGATGGAGGAGGTACGTGACTGTACAACTCTGTGGTCAGAGACGTATCTTTTATAAAAGATAATCCATCATTGTTTTGATCCGACAATGTAATTGAAGATCCGTTAGGAATATCAACGGTCACTCCTACCATCTGAGAGAAAGAGATCACGGAAAAAACCGCACTATAAGAATCTGTGTTGTTATATTTTTGTGAACGGACAAAAACATCGGCTGATGAATCGTTGTATGTTTCCACGTTATTGCATGAACAGATAACTAAAAGGCTGCTCATAATTGTCAATAAGATGTATTTTCTCATTCGTTTAAAGCTTTATTTATTTCGGTAATTAATGATAAGATGCAATAAATTCTCCAAAGGTGGTTTTTTTATATTTTAACACCTAACTTTTCGTTGTTAAAAATATTAAAAATGAATATTCGTTGAGTATTTCATTTTGAAATATGGAATAAATTATTTTTCAATAACAAACCTACTATTTTTATCAGATTTATTATTGTATCTTTGCCTCGCAATTAAGAAATTTCAATTTAACGTAAAACGTTATGTCAGTAAAGATTCGTTTGGCGAGGCATGGCCGTAAACAACATGCCTATTACCACATTGTGGTAGCAAACAGCAGGTCACCACGGGATGGTAGGCTTATAGAGAGGATTGGATCGTATAATCCAAACACTAATCCTGCCACCATCGATCTTGACTTTGATAAGGCCTTGACCTGGCTTTCCAATGGAGCCCAGCCCACAGACACTTGCCGTAAAATTTTATCTTACAAGGGTGTTTTATTGAAAAAACATCTGCTTGATGGGGTAAAAAAAGGAGCATTTGATGAAGCTGCTGCTGAACAGAAGTTCCAGAAGTGGCTGCAGGAAAAAGAAGCAGCAATCCAGGCCCAAAAAGACAAACTTGCAGCAAGTTCTTCCGATGAGAAGAGAAACAGGCTGAAAGCAGAATCTAAAGTTAACGAAGCCCGTATGGCTGAGATAGCCAAGAAGAATGCTGAAGCTGCTGCAAAAATTGCTGAAGAGAAAAAAGCAGAAGCAGCAGCTGAAGCTTCAGAAGCACCGGAAACACCTGCGGAAGCTTAAAAATAATTTCCGGAAAGAGATTTCAAAGGCGATGAATTTCAGATTCATCGCCTTTATTTTTCCTCCGTCCCGGCAACCACGCAAATCATAGACCCGGGAGAAATATATCTTTGCGCAAGATCCCTTAGCTGGCCTGGTGTGGTTGTTTTAATAGTTCTTATCAAACGGTCATAATACTCGTACCCCAAATTAAATTCATGCAAGCCTGCAAAATTATGGGCCCTGGAAAATGGCCCGTCAAAATCTTCAAGGATTCTGCCCAGCAAATAGTTTTGTACATTTTTCAGTTCCTTTTCAGGAATTAATTCTTCACAGAGCCTGTTCATTTCATGAAAAATTTCTTTTATGGCTTCGGAAGTTTTATCTGCTTTTACCTCGGAGAAAACCAGCAAAACTCCTTCATGAACAAAAGAAACCGGTGAGGATTGAATCGAGTAAGTGTACCCTTTGTCTTCCCGAAGATTGGACATCAACCTTGAACCGAAATACCCACCGAGAATGGTACAAAGAAGCTGAAGGGCCGGATAATCGGGATGATTCTTAACCGGGAAATGTTTGCCAATACTAATTGCATTTTGATTGGCACCTTCTTTCTCAATGAATATTTTTCCTTCTTTCGGGATTTGATTTTCAAAATTTAGTTCTCGCCTTTCTTTGGCAGGTATTCCCCAGGATTTTCCGAAGATTGAAGAAATCATGTTTTCAACCTCTTTATCAACGTGACCAGAGGCAATAATAGTGGTGCGTTCTGAAGCGTAATATTTTTTATAATGTTCCTTAGCTTTAGCTAAAGAGACAAGATCATAACTATCCGGCGATGGGACTGGCGCATAAGGATGTTCATCGCTGAACATGGCTCTTAGAAAAGAACGCTGAGAAATTATTCCAACTTTTTCAGCGTCTATCTGGGCCCTTTTTTTCCTTTTTTGCCTTACTATTTCAAATTCATCTTCAGGGAAAGCTGAATCACTTATAATTTCATATACCATTGGCAACAAATTTGCCAGATGTTTCTTAAGTGAAAGCAGAGAAATATAATTGTTGTCGTAATGAGACTGGGAAATGAATTGTGCACCATAAAAATCAAATGTATTGGCGATTTCGGATGCAGTAAATCGTGAAGTCCCTTCCTGAAGCATGGATGCTGCCATCAAACTTTCAAGTTTGGATTCAGAATACCAGCTACCGGCGCGAAATGTCAAATCAATTTTTACAACTTCCTGTTCACCTCCTTCCATGACAAATAAATCGGCACCTCCACTTAATTTGAGATGAGAAGGTGTCTGGTATTCAATTCTTTCAAAGCTATGTAATTCGGGAGGAGTTTTTCTGTTCAGTGTCATCGGTTATTGTTCCTTTTTATTTGAATAGTAATTTAACGTATTCCGATTTCCTGGTCTGAATAGTTTTTGGGCTACCAGGAGTATATCATCTGTTGTTATCCTCTCGTAATTAATTGCCTGATCGTTTATAAGGCCTGCATCACCAAGAATTTCATAGGAAGCAAGCTGAATAGCTTTTTCGAGGTACCCAATTTCATTAAAAAGAAGGTCTGCTTCAACTTTATTTTTTACTTTTTCAAGTTCATATTCAGAAATCTTTTCCTTTGCGGTCAAAAGAATTTCATTGATAAGGGCTTCCTGGGCATACTTGAAATCTACATCTTCAGCGATCTTGCCGGTGGCTACAAAAAGACCCGGATCATTCTCCCCACTCAAAAAAACATCGGCTTCTATGAATAATTTCTTTTCTCTGACTAACTTTTCTTCGATTCTTGATGAATTTCCATCTGCAAGAATGTCAGAAAGCAAATCTGCAACGTAAAAATCCTTTTCATTACGGGCTCCCATGTGCCAGGCAATATAAAATGTATCAACCGGCACATCCCGATACACGGATTCAGTGCGGTCCTCAAGCTGAGAAGGTTCTGGAATTATAACAGGATTAAGGATTTCCCTTTCGGGGATACTGCCAAACCATTTTTCTGCCAGTTGGAAAGCATTTTCAGAAGATATATTACCACTTATTACAAGGACTGCATTGTTAGGAGCATAGTGATGAAAAAAGAAATCCTTGACTTCCTGCATGGTGGCTTTGGCAATATGATCTACTTCAAGCCCTATTGTTGGCCATCGGTAAGGATGAACCTTGTAGGATAGATTTCTTAACAAGTGCCAGATATCCCCATAGGGTTTGTTGAGATTTCGCTGACGGAATTCCTCAATGACTACATTGCGTTGAACATCTAACCCTTTATTGGTAAATTTTGGGCCCAGCATCCGATCCGATTCCAACCACAGTGCTGTTTCAATATTGTTGGAAGGGACGGTAATGTAATAATTGGTAAGGTCATTGCTGGTGAAAGCATTATTGGTCCCTCCGGCCTGTTGAGTGTGAATATCAAAATTAGATACGTTTACCGATCCACCAAAAGTAAGATGTTCAAACAGGTGGGCAAACCCGGTTCTGTTGGGTTCTTCATGTTTAGAGCCAACATTGTAACAAACATTTACCGCAACAAATGGGGTCGTTTTGTCACAATGTACGATGACCTTTAGTCCATTATCTAGAATTTTCCTTTCAAATAATATCATCTTTCATCAAATTGAAAAGCAGAATTAGAATTTATTTCAGCCAAGGCACTTTTATATTCAGAAATAATGTTTTGCATTATCACAGAGGCAGGAAGAATATCTTCAATTAGTGAAGAAACCTGACCAATCTCCAATTCACCTTCGTTCAGATCTCCTTCATACATTCCTTTTTTTGACCGGCCTCTGCCTAAAAGAGTAATCAACTCTTCCAACGAGGCGCATCTGTTTTCAGCATCTGTTATCTGCTCAAAGAATTTGTTTTTAATCATTCGAACCGGGGTTAATTTCTTTAATGTCAGGTAGGTTTCCCCTTCCCCGATACTGACCACTTTATTTTTGAAATTTTCATGTCCGGAGGATTCATTTGAGACAGCAAACCGGCTTCCAATTTGCACTCCCTCGGCTCCTAAAATCATGGCGCTAAGCATAGCGCGTCCACTTGCAATTCCTCCGGCACTAATAAGAGGCAAGTGAACAGCCTTCCTGACCAAAGGAACTAATGTAAGTGTGGTTGTCTCCTCACGTCCGTCATGTCCACCTGCTTCAAAACCTTCAGCAACAACAGCATCAACTCCGGCTTCTTCACTCTTTTTGGCAAATAAAGCCGAAGAAACAACATGTGCTACTATTATTCCACGATCCTTTAAAAATGAAGTCCATTTCTTTGGTGATCCCGCAGAGGTGAAGACTATTTTTATTTGCTCCTCAACAATGACTTTCATTATCTGTTCCACGTCAGGTTTCATCAGCGGAACATTCACGCCAAAAGGTTTTTGAGTTGCAGCTTTTGCTTTTTTAATATGTTCCCTCAAAATTTCCGGATACATCGATCCTGAGCCTATTAATCCCAATCCTCCGCTGTTGCTGACTGCGGAGGCTAATCTCCAGCCTGAACACCAAACCATTCCAGCCTGAACAACGGGATATTTAATATTGAAAAGATCACAAATTCTGTTGGACATATTTATTTTTCACTAATAAACAAAGATACACATAATTAAGCTAACCTTCATTTGAAATAAAGCTTCCGGAGAAGGCATCGGATGAATTCAAATTATTATTAACTTTAAAATAAAAATTGAATATGAGTGAAAAGACTACCAACCAGGACAATTATTCCGATCAACAAAAGCCGGATCAAGAGAATGATTTATTTGAAAGAACAAAAAAAATTGCTGATCAGGCTGAGGGATATGCTACAAAGGCAACTGCCAAAATCAAGGAAAGCGAGACGTTCGGAAAATTAAACGATGCTTTCAGGAAAGTCAGTGATTATTTGGATGAGAAATCGGAAGAATTCAATAAAAGCGAATTAGCCGATAAATTGGAGGTCTTTAAGGAAAAGGCCACAAAAAAAACGGAGAAATATATTTCTAAAGCAAAGAAGGCAGGACAGGAAATGGCGGATGATCTTGATGAGGCAATTGATTTATTGAAGAAAAAGGGACAAAAACGCCAATAAACAAACCAGGAAATTAAGGAAACGCAAAGATAGTGTAATTCATCTGTATCCAAATTTCAGGTTGTCAATATAAACCCTGTTTCTGGCTCAATACTATTGTACACTGTTTGTATTTTACTGTACACTTACTGTACAAATTTTGTACAGTAAGTGTACAGTAAGTGTACAGAAAGTGTACAGAAAACATGGTTTTAGTACGGCCAAAATAGCTTTGAACTTTCTTTATTTCTCCTTTGATGTCGAACTCAGGTTAATCAATAAAAAACCCGGCAACTCAAAAGAATTGCCGGGTTTTATTTAATGTAAAGATCTTATTATTTATGATCTACTGAGTACATGTGAGAGATCAGATCTACCACTTTATTTGAATAGCCCCATTCGTTGTCATACCAGGAAACTACCTTAACAAAATGATCATTCAGACCAATACCAGCACCTGCATCAAAAATAGAAGTGTGTGCATCGCCAAGGAAATCATTGGAAACAACAGCATCTTCGGTGTATCCAAGAATACCCTTTAATTCACCTTCAGAAGCTTTCTTCATGGCTGCACAAATTTCTTTGTAAGGAGCAGCTTTTTCCAAACGGCAGGTAAGATCGACTACTGATACGTCAGGGGTAGGAACACGGAAAGACATACCGGTTAATTTACCATTCAATTCAGGAATTACTTTACCTACTGCTTTTGCAGCGCCGGTAGAAGAAGGAATAATATTCTGACCTGCGCCACGGCCACCACGCCAGTCTTTCATAGAAGGACCGTCAACAGTTTTTTGAGTTGCAGTGGTTGCATGAACGGTGGTCATAAGACCTTCGATAACTCCGAAATTGTCGTTTAATACTTTTGTAATTGGAGCAAGGCAATTAGTTGTACATGAAGCGTTGGAAACGAATTTCATGTCAGCAGTATATTTATCCTGGTTAACACCCATTACAAACATAGGGGTGTCATCCTTTGAAGGAGCAGACATGACAACTTTCTTTGCTCCTGCTTCAATATGTGCCTGGCATTTTGCCTTTTCAAGGAATAAACCTGTAGATTCTACAACGTATTCAGCGCCAACTTCATTCCATTTAAGGTCAGCTGGATTTCTTTCAGAAGTTACACGGATTTTCTTGCCATTCACTACTAAAGATCCATCTTCAACTGAGACTGTTCCTTTAAACCGGCCATGAGTAGAATCATATTTTAACATGTAAGCCATGTAGTTAACGTCGATAAGGTCGTTAATTGCAACGACATCAACACCTTTTTCTACTGCAGCCCTAAAAACCAGTCGGCCGATACGACCAAAACCATTAATACCAATTTTAACTTTAGACATAATTTATTCGTTTTGAGAATTATAGAAAGAATTGTACGTCTCTTAAATAACTTGCCAAAATTAACAAGATAAATTTAATATTATAGAGATAAAAAGGCAAATTGATTTGTCTTTACAAATTGTTAACAAAGGATCAACCTTTCTCTATTTTTTTACCCATGTTTGTTTAACGGAGGCTTTTTTGGGCTGATAACTGCAATCACATGACTTGCATTGGCTAAAGATAATGCACATCAGAATTAATACTACCGGGATTATTTTTCTTAGTTTCATCTGATTATAATTTGTTTTTTTAACGGTCAGATGGAACTCACTAATAATCATGCTACTCTGTGAGAAAGATTTTCTCATGGTCGTTTCATCTGTTTATAATTTGTTTTTCAATTGCCCGATGGGACTCGCCTATAGTCATCTCCCTGTGGGAAAATGATTTCTCATGGCTCGTTTCATATAAGCAAATTTAATAAATGTTTAACAAATCCAATTGGAAATGTCATGGTAAATCATTTTTCTATATTTGTAAAATAGAAACAAGAAGAAATCATGATCGAAAAATTACTGGCTCACCGAACCATCAGGAAATATAAACCATTGCCTGTCAATGAAACGCTGCTTTTAAAAATAATTGAGGCCGGATGCCGGGCATCGACTACAGGGAATATGCAGCTTTACAGTGTGATCATAATCCGGGACAAAGATAAGAAAAGAGAGCTTTTGCCTTGTCATTTCAACCAGTCTTTGGTAATGAGTGCCCCCGTTGTTCTTACCTTTTGTGCTGATTTCAACCGTTTCAACCAGTGGTGTGAATTGAATGATGCCGTGCCGGGATATGATAATTTTCTCTCTTTTTTTACAGCTGCAATTGATGCCCTTTTGGTAGCCCAGAATGTAGCTGTTGCTGCTGAAGGGGAAGGTCTTGGAATCTGCTATCTTGGGACCACCACCTATACAGCTGAAAATATTATTAAAGTTTTGAAGCTTCCCAGATATGTGATACCGGTAACTACCCTTACATTGGGCTGGCCTGATGAAGATCCGGAACAAATTGACCGTTTGCCTCTTAATGGCATTGTTCACTATGAACAATATCAGGATTATTCATCCGGTCAGCTTAAAGAATTGTATAAAGAGAAGGAAATGAGGCAGGATAACCGGAAATTTGTAGCTGAAAATCAAAAACAAACTCTTGCACAGGTATTTACTGATGTGAGGTATAAAAAAGAAGATAACATTGCCTTTTCAAAAATGTTGCTTAAGGTTTTGGAAGATCAGGGTTTTATGAACCAATAGAGAAAACTTTTAAGATGGAAAAGATCATTTACCGGGTTGCACCGAATTATAAATCATTGGATGCCTGGGTTAAACAGCTTCCGGATTATTTCACGGATCATGGGAAAACTATCTTTAAGTCCCGGAATGAAGTCAAGATATTTGAATGCGGGGGTCAGCTGCTCAATGTAAAATCCTTTAAAGTACCCAACTGGATTAATCGCTTTGTTTACGTCTATTTCAGAGGTTCAAAAGCTGAAAGATCGTTCAGGTACGCACAAAATTTTTTACGTCTTGGCATCTCCACACCTGAGGCTGTAGCTTTTATTGAATGCCACTCTAACGGACTTCTTAAAAATAGTTTTTATGTTTCACTCCATTGTCAATATGATTTTACACTTAGGGAAGTATTGAATTATCAGGTTCCTGGGCGTGAAGAAATTTTAAAACAATGGATTAAATTCACTTACGAAAAGCTTCATTTAAACGGCGTTTTTCATCTTGATTATTCACCGGGGAATACCTTGATCAATAAAATCGGGGATAGCTATGAATTCAATATTATTGATCTGAACCGAATGAAATTCCGGGAGATTCCCTTTGTCCTGGGATTGAAAAACTTCCGTCAACTTGATACAGATATAAAAACAATTGAATTCATTGCCAAAGAGTATGCAATGCTCAACGGGGAAGATTCTTCCGCAGCTGTCAGAAAACTGAAAGAGTTTCATCTTGCAAATGTTTCAAGCCGTCGAAGACACATGAAGATAAAGAAATTTATAAGGGGTATTTTCAGATCCGGTCGCGACGATTAATGACCTTTTTCAAATAGTATAACACGGGATTCTTGTACTTCAGAAGTTTCCAGGGTCTGCTGCTATGAGGTTGATGCATTACCGGCTGACTTTTTACTACATAATTATTGAATCCCATTTGTCTGGACTTTCTGGAAATATAAACATCGAACCAGTCAACGTTTTTAGGCAGATCATTAAAATCGAACCTGTTCAGAAGATTTTTGGTCAAAATAGTGCAACAAAAACTTACAGTCTTTGCTGAAGCAAATATCAAGGGTTTATCAATGGCCGTAGCGTAGTTGTAAGGAAAATTGATTTCTCCTGAATGGTTCACCGTGACGGCGCCGACGAGACCGGCTTCAGAAAGTTCTTCTGCCAGTTTATTCAATTCCAGGATAATTGACGGAGTCGCATAAACGTCCGATTCAACAATGGCAAGATTCGCATCATTTTCCAAAGCCATTTTTCTTGCCAGTATCAGCGTTGCTCTGTAGTTGGGGGAAGATTTTTTTACAAATTGTGCAAGACTGACGATATTGTAATTATATTTTGAAGCATTTATTTCAAGCCATCGTCTCGTTTCACGGGAGCTAAAATCATCAAAAATGTAATATGGAATTTCCTGGTTTTCGGCCCTTAGTGAATGAATAATTTGACTGGTGGTTTTTAAGGAGTCCTTTACAGGAGTTATGAGTATGGGATTTTTCACAAAGTACTCTGTTTAAATTAATCAGGAATGTATGATATTGGTTCCCAAGGCAGCCTTCTTGTTTCGGATCTTTAAAAGATCAAATTTTTGAAGTGAATTGTAAACTTCTTCGGCTTTAAGCATTTCCAGACATTTCGGTTCCGGATAAATACAAGGTTTCCCTCCATAAACGGAACATGGCCGGCACTTGAGACTGCTGGCCGGAATCTGAAGATGATATTCTGCCGGTTGACCCAAAGCATAAAATCCAAAAGTCGGGTGAGTCCCTCCCCAGATAGAAATAGTAGGTATGCCTGAAAGTGCAGAAAGATGCATGTTGGAAGAATCCATTGAAATCATCAGGTCCAGGTTTTTGATCAATGCAATCTCTTCGGATAAATTCAGATTCCCTGCAACAAGATGAATATTTGAACTATACTTCTGAAGTTCTTTCAATTTAGCAATTTCATCTTCTCCTCCGCCAAAAAGTAAAAATTCTGCTTTATGCTCACGGTTAATCAATGAAATAAGCTCTTTGAATTTATCGGTGCCCCATATTTTAGGTTTATGAGTAGCAAAGGGGGCAAGCCCGATTAAGATCGGGGTATTATTCACCGGTATTTGTGAAAGGAAAGACCCGGCTTTTTTTAAAGCTTCTTCAGAAACAGACAAGTAGGGAGGTTTCCCAATGTTCCCCTTATAACCAGCCTTATTGAAGGTGTCAAGATACCTGACAGAAGAATGTTTCAGATATCTTAGATATTTAGATTTCAGCAGGAATTTTTTCTCCTTTCTTCCCTTGTCGATAGTGAATACTGGTTTTCCGGATAATTTGAAGAAGGTGGATAATATTTTGGTTCGGATAACGCCATGAAGATCAATAACCGAAGAAAAGTCCTGTTTCTTTTTCAGATCCCTGTATAATCGGATCAGTCCAAAGAGACCTTTATGCCTGTTTTTCAGATCTGGGAAGAAAAGATCAAGACGGGGAATCCCATAAAAAAATGGTGCAAAAATACTCCTGGTCACAAGAGTGATCTGCAAATCAGGATTGGCATCCAGAACTGCACGGATAGCCGGAACAGTCAGGGATACATCACCCATGGCCGACAATCGCAACGCTAATATTTTTCTCACCATAGACTTAATTTTAAAATTAAGAATTTGTATTTCAATGGCGTTTAGTTAAGAGAATCAAATTGGATCGGAACACTGATGACACTGATCTAACGGATTTTCACAGATTTTACAATTAAATAAATAAGAAATAAATTAAAGATTTCCATAGATCATCTTCGATGAATTAGATAACCACAGATTTGGAAGCAATGATCCGTGATGATCTTGTCTCATCGAAGATGATCTGTGAGCATCAGCTTATTAGACTATAGCCTTTAGTCTGTAGGTTCATCTTTCTCCTAAAGTCTTAAGTCTAAATAAATCTGTGTTCATCCGTAACATCTGTGTCATCCGTGTTCCTATTTTCCTTAAATAAACGACATTGATTCGTAATTCGTAATTCGTAATTCTTAATATGCTTCGTAACTTTTTTCTTCCGTAAAATCAGATCCCGTAAGGTCATTTATTTTGCGTTTCACCTCTGATCTTTTATCATTGGTAAAATAGACTGATCTGGCGGTTTCAATAAAGTCATTATTGAACATTTTCTTTCTCTCGAGATCCCTGATGTGATCTTCGATATCCCATAACTGGCAGTTGATTTCATAAAGCTCACGATATAAAGGGTGCTGCTTATCAATAATCCTGCTGACAGCTTCATCCAGAACCTTGAATTCTTTTTCCAGATTTGCCAGTTTTACCGGATCATTGATCCGCTCTTTTTTAATCTCAATAATTGTAAGCTTATCGGCAATCTCTCCGTTTGATACCTCAATCTTCATAAATTAAATTTTGAAGCAAAGTTAAAAAAAAGTAGAGACGCGGCATGCCACGTCTCTACCTCCTGTTAAAATCTCTTGCGCTGCCCTGGGCTGTAGGCATTATAAGAATATCATCGATGTTTACATGTTCTGGCCTCGTTACCATAAAGAGAATAGTTTCCGCAATGTCTTCTGCGTAGAGGGGCGTCAATCCTTTGTAAACATTATCTGCTTTTTGCTGATCGCCTTTAAAGCGCACCAGTGAAAATTCAGTCTCCACCATTCCGGAACAGATCGAGCTGACTTTTATCCCATAGGGGAGAAGTTCTATGCGCTGAGCACGTGTAATAGCCTGTACTGCATGTTTTGAGGCGCAATAAGCTGCACCGTTTGAATAAGGTTCCTTCCCCGCGATGGAGGATAGATTAATAATGTGGCCTCTTTTTCTTTCAGCCATTCCAGCTGATACTTTGCGGGTGACATACAAAAGCCCCTTTACATTGGTGTCAATCATCCTGTCCCAGTCATCTGTCAATCCTTCATGTACCGGTCCAAGCCCTACTGCAAGACCGGCATTATTGATCAGCAGATCAATTTTTTTCCATCTGTCAGGAAGAGAATCCAGAGTTTTCTCAACCTGATCCTTTGAACAAACGTCAAAGCAAAGTTCCATAACTCCGGCACCCGTTTGGTTTCTTATTTCTTCCGCTGTCTGCTTTAACCTTTCTTCTCTTCGACCGGTAATCAAAACGTCAAAGTCATTAGAGGCAAGTATCATTGCGGTGGCCTTCCCTATCCCGGAAGTTGCACCGGTAATCAAAGCAATTTTTCTCATTACTATATAATTTTGTTTAAAATTTAAAAGAATATCACTTTTTTATTTTAATTTTTCGCCCGAATCGCAGCTAATTATTTTGCTAAAGTAAATTTTCTATCAGATTAATTAGATTAAAAAATACCAATCTTTTTCGTCTGATTTTTTAAATTTGCATAGTTTTAAATTAAACTATTTAAATATGTCAGGAACCGAAACCTTTACGATTGACCAGGTCGCTGAACCTGAGGATTTGCAGAGTGTTATTTATTCCATGGTTGCAATACCACATTTGTCACCTGTAAACATGTTCAATGATTTTGCCTCTCCGGTACCTGATCCTAACGATAATGGGACAGAGGATATTAATGAAGCCGGGATCTTCCAGATCGATGGTGAAAATAAATTGTACTCTTTAGTCATTTACGCCGATCATCGAAGATTGGCTGTCGACCCTTTTGTCGCGTCGCAGATAATTGTAGCAAAAGCCGTGAGGAAACTGGTTTGCTATGGAATAGAACCTCTGGCCATGAGCGCTTTTCTTAATAATGTGGATATTGCAAGCCCCCTGGCCCAGGAACTTGTTATCGCATCCCGTTTAGGCCTTGATGCTGCAGCTTCTGCATTTAACCTGCAATTTTCGCACAGAAAAATTAATTACGATTATTCCAACGATAACGGCTCTCTCCCGCCAACTCTGATTGTCAGTCTGGTGGGAAAATTAAAGTACACCGAACAGATACTTTCACCGAAATTAAAGAAAAAGGGGCACAATATTCTCCTGATCGGTCGCACCTATAATGATATCAATGCCTCAGAATACCTTGATCATTACCACGAAATCAAAGAATGGCCTCTGATGCATTTTAATCTTGCTGCGGAAAGCCGGCTGATGAATACCATGAAAGAACTTATTCAGAAAGATCTGGTTGTTTCAGCAAGTCCTGTGGGGATGGGAGGTTTATTCTTCACTCTTTTAAGGGATGCATTACCTGATAACCTTGGTTTTGACATTACCACGGATGCCGAAATCAGAACCGATGCTTTCCTTTTTGGTGAAGGAATGGGACGTGTTGTGGTCACCGTTACGGATGAGCAGGAAGATGATTTCGTCGATTTTCTTGTTTCCCGTCAAATTCCTGTCATTACTCTCGGACATGTGACCAAGGGCGAAATCAGGATTGATGACAAATCCTTCGGGTTTGTAGATAAAGGTATCACCAGTGAAATTGAAGCTTAATCCGGAATGGCTATTATAAAACCTTATCTCCATTCAGAAAAAGGAAAAAAGGAACAGGTAGCCGGGATGTTTGACCACATTGCTCCCCGGTATGATTTTCTGAACCACTTTTTGTCCTTTGGCATCGATAAAATGTGGCGCCGCAAAGCAATACGACTGCTTAAACCTTATTCACCCGTTCATATCCTGGATGTGGCTACGGGAACCGGCGATTTAGCTATTGAAGCCTTGAAAAGCGGGGCTTCCCAAATAACCGGCATCGATATTTCAGCCGAGATGCTGGCTGTCGGACAAAAAAAAATAGAGGAACTGGCCCTTGATGACCGGATTACTTTAAAAAAAGGCGACTCGGAAAATCTCGATTTTGAAGATTCTTCCTTTGATGCAGTGACTGTGGCTTTTGGTGTCCGGAATTTTGAAGACCTGCCAAAAGGACTTTCCGAAATACATAGAGTGCTGAAAAAAGGCGGAGTGGCTTGTATTCTGGAATTCTCTAAACCCAAAAAATTCCCTTTCAAACAACTTTATCACTTCTATTCTTTTTTTATTCTTCCTTATGTCGGGCGCCTTGTTTCGAGTGATCATTCAGCCTATCATTATCTCCCCGAATCTGTAAACGGATTTCCTGACGGGATTGAATTCCTGGGTTTTCTAAAACAGGCAGGATTCACAAAAACCAATCAATACCGGCAGACTTTCGGAGTGGCTACCATCTACATCGGAATAAAATAAATGGGGAAATCAAACAAATGTCTTATATTTAAATCGGAGTACTTTTTCTTTGTCTATTTTTAACCCATGATTTTCCCAACAGTGTCTGGTAAAAATACAATACGCTTTTTGATTTTAATCACTTTCCTCACGGTGAATAATTTGGTATTCGCTCAACGCCGGGGAGTCGATAATCTATGGTATTTTGATGACAGGCCTCTGCATTTTGGCTTTTATCTTGGAATAAATACAATGGATTACCGGTTTTCGCATTATGATGATGTTTATAGTAATCCCATTTTTCAAAATCCGGAAAATTCAGTTATTCGCCAGACAGCAGAGGCGGGGAACTATTATGAAAGGACAAAGTTCAGGGCTGAGGTATCTCCTCCTTCTCCCGGTTTTACGGTAGGTGGGGTTGCAAACCTAAGATTAGGCCGGGATCTTGATTTCAGATTTACCCCGGGGATGTCTCTTGGCAGCCGGAGTCTTGTTTATTCCATAAGAATTAATCCAGCAGTGCGAGCCCAGAATGATAATGTGGATGATAAAACCTACGAGACGATTCCTTCCGCTTACATTGATTTACCGGTTGGAATTCGATACAAGGGTTTCAGGCTTTATAATACCCGTCCTTATGTCTATCTTGGCGGAGCTTTCAGAAGAGACCTTGAAAACAAAAGAATCACCGAAAGCATAATTCATTTGACCAAAAACGACCTTTATGCCGAAGTGGCCCTTGGTCTGGATTCCTATCTCGAATATTTCCGCTTTACTGGTGAATTGAAATTTTCTTATGGTTTCAAGAATATTATCCGGCACGACACCACCGATCCAATCCCTTATTACGGATATATCTTTAAATCAATAAATTCGAATATCCTCACCTTGATCTTTTACTTCGAATAGAATTAAGTCATTTTATCAACTAAACCCAGAACCAGAAAGTTACCTCTTATTTCCACTAATTTTAGCGATCTGTTTCAAATCTTATTCCCGGCTTTGCATCTGATCCCCTCTATCCAGAAAAATCTTCCGTTAAAAAAGAAGAGCAACCCTCTTTTTCCCAATTCCCGATACTTCACGGAATTTGCAAAACCCTGTACCGTCTTCGGAGTTTGAATATACTTTCTATATACTTCCTATATAGTTTCTATATCAAATCATATAGAAAGTATATTCAAAACATATAGAAACTATATCTGAATCATGAAGATGGTACGAGGGGATCACGGTTAGAACCAGAACAAATCAGTTCGCCAATCCGGTACATTTGAATAATTTTATTTCGAATGTGGGTTCATTTGGGAAGACTTGTCAGGTTTGATTCTGATCCCTCAACGACTGTGGAGAATAGAACCTCCAACCTGTTCTAAAGTTTGGCCTGGTGCATTTTACTTACGGGTGAATATTATTGGCTGAAAAAACAGATTTATTTCATAACTTTCCAAAAGAATTTGATAACATTATTGTACAAAAAGGAAGTTGGGCCTATAGAATTAGTGATTATACAAGATATAACAGTATAGGTCAATGGTTTGAAAGTCCTGGTATGATAAATAGCATAAAAGGGGTTTATCAAATTGGATTAAATGACCAAGGAATTATTTTTCACAGAGCATTTATACCGTATTGACATTTATATCTTATTAAGATGTATAAGAACATATTATTTAAAAGCACGGATGGTCATGAGATAATTAGTTTTAGTAATTTCAAATTATCTTATGATAGCGATTATAAAAGAGTAGTCTACCAAGTAACTATTGATTTTGATTTTTTCAAGGCGAACACCTTTTTAGACGGAGAAGAATTTGATTTCATAAATATGAAGCAATCCCTTAAAAAACTGTATTTAAAAGAATGGGAATCTTTTATATTTAATCCAATAGGGGAACAATTTAATATGAAATTCACATTAGATAATGAAGAAAAAATTAAAATTCATTCTGTACTATATAATTTAATGTTTACCGGAAAACTGGAAATTGATTTCTTTTTAAATCGCAAAATTTTGCCTGAATTAATAAAGAATATAGATGATATTTTTGGGGACTGAAATGTGGGGGAATTAAATCATATTTTATTCAGTGATTCCAATGACTATGTTCTAAGACCGGGGAACAAATAAAAATATCTCATTTGTTCGATCCCTTGCTAGCGCGTTGTGTGTCCTGAAGTTGAGGACGAGTTAGTCAAGTTCTTTAACATGCTGTACAAGAGATGAAGGGATTCTGAGAGGAAATGATCCTTCGCTGGCGGTCTGCAGGGGCAGCCGGCAAACCACCTTGCGGTGCTGTGGACAAAAGCCTACGGTATTGAACGGACAAGGGAAAGGCTCATTTAATAGGTCAGGTATGGATAATGGAGATGAACGAGAGTAAACCGCTGATGAAGTATTGTGATAGCAACCCGTTGTCAAAACTATTGTCATCGTGCGGATGATAGGATAAAGCTTGGCGGTTATCCTCCCCGCTCCCGCACGATTGCATCCTCGATAGCGCGGGTCTGTGACCATGCTTTGTTATATCGATCAGAATTCTTGAAAGTAAGTCTTTTCGGATATTTTAATTCTGATGTTCTCTTCTTATCTTTGCTTGAGCAGAGCAAAACTTAATGAGCCGAAAATACAAGTTTCATAATCCTGAATGTGATGATGTGCTGATGCGGTGATAAGATGATGTGGTGATAAGAGGGAAAAATAGCAAAAGTCGCAAGTAGCAAAAGTCGCAAAAATATCTCCAGAGGACAGATAGAGATGGGGCAAGGGTTTACCAGCAAGGCTATCATCAAGGCTATACTTGATAATCCAAAAGAAAGCAGGAAGGAATGGCTGTTAAGTCAATTTAAGACACCCGATGGCTACCGGTTTTGGCGAACAGACAACAAACCAATTGAACTTTGGAGCAATGCAGTTATTGATCAGAAATTGGATTATATCCATCAGAACCTCGCTGCTGCGGTTTTGCAAACCGCAGCTTTTTAACCGCGTGATCTGTGATCCGCCCTGCCTCCTTGACTGCAGCGGAAGGAATCGTCGAATAGAGTCATCCGGTTCTGAGGTTTAGCCTGATGCATTTTGTTCAGGGCTGAATTTTATTCACAAATTTTAAAATTTTGTTTCTAAAATCATTTTGATATAATTTTGCGTTTCTCTTTGAAATAAATAATTGGAACTTAAGGAACTTTTAAAATATTATTACAGTCATCCCTCCGTCACCGGACTGGTTGAAATACTTTCTAATAAAAACAGCAATCGGATTTTTCTGAAAGGATTGACAGGATCTTCGGCTCCTGTGGTTTGTGCTGCTGCCCATCATTTAAATCCTTTTAAAGGCCTCATTATTTTAAATGACCGGGAAGAGGCTTCCTACTTTTACGATGATCTGAGTTCTCTTGGAATGAAAGAAGAGATTCTCTTCTTTCCCTCCTCTTATCTCAGAAATGTCGTAGACGAAAGGATTGACAGCGAGAATATTATCTTCCGCACTGAAGTTTTAAACCGTCTGAAACAAAACGGGAAACAATTTTTAGTGGTCTCCTATCCCGAGGCTGTCATGGAAAAGGTTATTTCCGAAAGTGCGCTCTCCAAGAATACGCTTCTGATAAAAAAAGGTGAAAAACTTTCTATCTCGTTTATTAATGAGGTATTGTACACTTATGGATTCGAAAAAGTGGAGTTTGTGTATGAACCCGGCCAATATTCTCTCCGTGGTTCCATTATAGACATTTTTTCTTTCTCCAACGAAGATCCCTATCGTATCGATTTCTTCGGCGATGAAGTGGAATCAATACGTACTTTCGATATTGAGGATCAGATTTCGAAGGAACTGCTGGATAAAATTTCCATTATTCCCAATATCCACGAGGGATTGAACGAGGAAAAGAGGGTTTCATTTTTCGATTTTGTAGATAAGAGCACTATAATCTCAGCCCAGGATTTCAACTTCGTTTCAGGACAGATCGAGGGATTGTATTCAGCGATGCTTGAAAAAAAATCAGATGAAGAATTAAATGATCTGATTATCTCTGAAAAGGAGTTCAAGCAGGGGATTTCTTCATTTGCCTGTCTTGAATTCGGAAGCTCAAAACATTTAAAAAATCCGGAGGAATTTAAATTCAATACTTCCCAACAACCGGTATTTAATAAGAACTTTGATCTTCTTGGCGATAACCTGAAGGAGAACCGTTCGCTCGGTTTCCGTAATATTATACTGTGTTCCAGTCCGAAACAGATAGAACGCCTTCATGCAATCTTCGACGACAGGGGCGATCCGCAAAAGCTGGACAGCCTTCCCTTTGCCTTGAATGAAGGGTTTATTGATCATGATTTAAAAATCTGTTGTTATACCGATCATCAGATTTTTGAACGTTATCATCGTTTTAAACTAAGATCCAGAAAATCGGCGCACCAGGCTATTACCATCAAAGAACTGAGTAAACTTCATCCGGGGGATTATGTAGTTCATATCGACCATGGAGTCGGGAAATTCGCGGGTTTGGTTAAAACTGAGGTAAATGGAAATATCCAGGAATCCATTCGTTTGGTTTACAGGGATAATGATTCTCTTTTGGTGAGCATTCATTCACTGCACAGGATTGCAAAATACAAAGGGAAAGAAGGTCGTGAGCCTACCATCAATAAACTTGGAACAGCCGCCTGGCAGAATTTAAAGAATAAAACCAAGAGCAAGGTTAAAGATATTGCCCGTGAATTAATCGCTCTTTATGCAAAACGTAAGATGGAGAACGGGTTTGCCTTTACACCTGATTCTTACCTCCAGGAGGAACTGGAGGCCAGCTTTATTTACGAGGATACTCCCGATCAGCTGAAGGCCACCCTTTGCGTCAAGGAAGATATGGAGAAACCTGTTCCCATGGACCGGCTGGTGTGCGGGGATGTGGGATTCGGGAAAACTGAAATTGCCGTCAGGGCTGCATTTAAGGCGGTGACTGATTCGAAACAGGTGGCGATACTGGTTCCAACGACTATTCTTGCCTTACAGCATTATAAAACATTTAAAGACCGGTTAAAGGATTTTCCCTGCAATATTCAATACATCAGCCGGCTGCGTCATTCCAAAGATGTGAAGGAGGTGATACAGGAAGTTAAAGAAGGAAAAATAGATATCGTAATCGGCACTCACCGATTGGTAGGGAAAGATATTAAATTCAAGGATCTTGGATTGCTGATCATTGATGAGGAGCAAAGATTTGGTGTTTCCGTAAAGGAAAAGCTGAAACAATTTAAAGTAAATGTAGACACTCTTACTCTTACGGCCACCCCAATACCAAGGACCTTGCAATTTTCACTGATGGGGGCAAGGGATCTTTCCATCATCAATACCCCACCGCCTAACAGATATCCCATCCAGACTGAGGTACATGTTTTCAGTGAAGATATTATCCGTGATGCTATCAATTACGAGGTTTCAAGAGGCGGTCAAGTTTTCTTCATCAACAACAGGGTTAATAATTTAGTTGAAATCGAGAACCTGGTCAACCAGCTTTGCCCCGGAATCCGTACTGTTATCGGACATGGGCAGATGGAAGGAGACAAACTTGAAAAAGTCATGTTTGACTTTATAAACGGTGATTTTGATGTATTAATTGGCACCACCATCATTGAATCGGGGTTGGATATTCCTAACGCAAACACCATTATTATCAATCATGCCCAGAATTTCGGGTTGAGCGAACTACATCAATTACGCGGCAGGGTTGGACGTTCCAACAAAAAGGCCTTCTGTTATCTTCTCTCTCCGCCGTTGAATGTATTAAATCCGGATGCACGGAGACGTCTTCAGGCCATTGAAGAATTTTCAGAAATCGGCAGTGGCTTCAATCTTGCGATGCAGGATCTGGACATCAGAGGAGCCGGCAACCTTTTGGGAGGGGAACAAAGCGGATTTATTGCTGATATTGGATTTGACGCTTACCACAGAATATTGAATGAGGCGATCCAGGAACTGAAGACAGAAGAGTTTTCCGAAGTTTTTGAGGACGAACATGAAGAAGCTTCGCGAAGTATCCTGGGAGTAAAATTCGTGAATGACTGTAACATTGAAACCGATCTGGAATTACTGTTCCCCGATGAGTACATTACAAGTATTTCAGAAAGAATGCTCCTTTATCGTGAGCTTGATAACATGGAAACAGAAGAATCCCTGCTTTTATTCGAGAAAAGCCTGATTGACCGTTTTGGACCCATTCCCCAGCCTTCCCAGGAATTAATGAATGTTGTACGTCTTCGTTGGATCGCAATTTCTCTGAATATGGAAAGGATCATCCTGAAGGAAAACAATATGCTATGTTATCTTCCATCAGACCAAGAATCTAAGTTTTATAAATCCATTTCATTTCAGAAACTTATGAACTGGATTGTACAAAACCCATCCATTTGCCGGGTAAAGGAAGCCAGAGGAAAATTAAGTATAATCTTCTCAGATATTACTTCCGTTAAACAAGCATTGGATTTCCTGAAAGATATTTCCGAAAAGATATTGTAAAAAAAAGAAGGAAACCAGTATATAAAATTAATGAATATGCGTTTACTTTCCTGATTGAGATTTCCCTTTGTCAAATGTTGTCATTAAATAGTCATTGATGGTCATTTATGGTTATTTGATTGTCATTAATTGTTTTTTTACCGCACAATGACTATTAATGACTACTAATGACTATTTTATGACACGGTCTGTAATCGTTAGGCAACATAACGGATACTCCTTTAAAATTAAGCAGTCTGGAAGGTTATTCTATTTTCCCGTTTGAATCTCCATTTTCATTTTCTTCATCATAGATCTCAACGATGGGTTCCTGAAAAGCCTTGCTTGCCAATCTCTTATCCAATGTAAGCAGCAAGGAAGGCAAAACCATAATATTAAAGAACATCGCAATGAAAAGGGTCGTAGAGATCAAAATTCCCAGTGCCTGTGTACCTCCGAATCCTGATGCAATAAACACACTGAATCCCAGTACAAGCACTATACTGGTGTAAATCATGCTGAATCCTGCTTCCTGCAGTGCGTTTAATGCAGATTCCTTAATATTTCCGTTTGTGAGTTTTAGCTCGTGACGGTAACGCGAAAGGTACTGTATGGCATTATCGACCGAGATCCCAAGCGCGATACTGAAAACTATAATGGTAGATGGTTTAATCGGAATTCCTGTGAAACCCATAATTGCCGCTGTGATAAGCAAAGGGATAATATTCGGGATCATTGAAACAAGAATCATCCTGAAAGATGAGAATAAGAAAGCCATTAATAATGATATCAGGATAATGGCAATAATGACACTCTCAAAAAGATTCCGGATCAGGAAATTGGTGCCTCTGGCAAATACCACCCCGTTGCCGGTGACCACAACATTATATTTTGCAGGATCGAAGACACTTTTTACCTGGGGAAGTATTACACTCATCAGTGAATCCATGTGGTGCGTTGGAACATCAGCCATCTGGAAACTTACCCTGGTGTACCTTTTAGTGCTGTCAATAAAAGAATTCATCAAATTAGTACTCTTCCCTTTTATGTTCTTCGGAAGATATCCCATAATAAATCCTTTCTCCATCTGGCTTGGAAGAGTGTAATACGTGGAATCGCCGCCATTATAAGACTGCCTGGCAAATTTAAACAGTTCAGCAATTGATAATGGTTTGGAAAATTCCGGATGAGTATTGATAGTATCTTGTAGCTGGCTTATTTTTTCGATGGTGGAACCGACAAGAACACCGTTTTTCTTTTTTGTATCAACGGATATTTCAAATGGCATTACACCACCAAAATTGTTTTCAAAGAATTTAAGATCTATATAAATAGGATCATCCTGTCGAAAATCATCCACTATCTTTCCAGAGGTTTTCATTCTGCTGATGCCAAATCCTCCGATGATCAGCAATAAAAGTGAAATGATGTAGATTAAATTGCGACGGGTACTGATCATCAGGACAATCTTGTCGAGGATGGCTGTGAATACTTTACTGTCAAGATGTTTTACATGTTTTTCTTCCGGAGGATTAATAAAACTGAAGATGATGGGAAGTAATAATATACAAAGCAGGTACTCCATCATGATATTTATTGAAGTAACGACTCCGAATTCCCTGAGCATCTGATTAGGAATCAGAATGAAAGCAGCAAATCCTAAAGCCGTTGCAGCATTGGTCATCAGAGAAGCAAAACCGATCCGTTCAACAACTCTGGTCAGGGCTTTGATTTTATTGCCGTGATTGCGATACTCCCAATGGTATTTATTGAGAATGTATATACAATTTTCAATCGCTATGATAACAATCAGGGAAGGTATTACACCTGTAAGTATGGTTATCTTGTAATGGAATAGTGCAGTGATACCCAAAACCCATACGATACTGATTCCTACAACAAGCAAGGATACAAAGACAACCCTCTTTGAACGGAAGAAAAGGAACATTATCAAAGCGGCGATACCGAGGCTCATCATGATGAACTGGAACAATTCGTGCTGAACCTTTTTCATGGTTACTGTCCTGATATAGGGCATCCCTGAATAATGAACCTCAACATTATTTTTGAGCTGATAACTCTTGGCGGTTTGTAGGATCTTTTCTACCAGCACAATGCGCCTTTTGTCATTCATCTTGCTTTTATCAAGCGTTATTGCCAAAAGTGTGGCATTGTTTTTAGGGTTATAAAGCAACCCTTCATAAAATTTAAGGCCAAGTATCTGCTTTTTAAGACTATCTACTTCAGCCTGGGAGGTAGGTCTCTGTTTTACGGAAGGAATAATATCAAACTTGTGAGTCCCTTCATTTTTATAAAGATTATAACCTTTTGTAATGCTGATTATTCCCTGGACACCATCGATTTTCTGTATGTCGTTGGCTAAATCATACCAGGCATTGAATTGCTTAAGAGAAAAGATTTCCGGATTTTTGATCCCAATAACAAATACATTGCCATCCTCGCCGAAACGTTTTTTAAATTTCATGTAATCAAGCATTACACTATCTTTCTCGGCCAGAATGGATGAATTCTCATAAGATAATTTTACATTTACAGCTTTGAAAGCCATAACAGCAGTAAACAATCCTATAAGGGTTAGGATTAGAACCCTGTTTCTGAAGATCGTTCTTGACAATTTTGTGAACATTGATGGGGTTGATGAATTTTGGCCAAAAATAATACAATAATAAATCACTCCCACCTTTTAGTTTGGCAGATATTCTATAAGTTAATGAAAGATTATTTTCTGTTTTATCATAGTCCCCTGGGATGGTTGAGGCTAAATTCTGATGGACACAGCCTGAAATCAATTGTTTTTGTTGATAATGCAGAAGATGTTGATGCTTTGCCAACACCGGAAATACTGATTAAGGCCTTGGCCCAATTAAAGGAATATTTTGAAGGAAGCAGGTTTAGTTTTGATTTGGAGATTGATCCGGAGGGAACCTCTTTCCAGAAACAGGTTTGGCGATTGGTTCAGTCAGTAAATTTCGGAGAAACAAAAAATTACGGCGACATTGCAAAAGAATTAGGTTCCCCAAGATACAGCAGGGCCGTGGGTTTGGCTAACGGGAAAAATCCTTTGCCCATAATTATTCCCTGTCACCGTATTATTGGAATTAATGGCAAATTAGTAGGCTATTCCGGCGGACTTGAAAGAAAAAAATGGCTTCTGATTCATGAACAGAAGTCTTTGGGAAAACTGCTATTTTAAATTACGAATCACAAATTTCTTCGGATACTTTACCGCGGGATTTAACGGATGGGCGTTCATCCACCCTGCAGGATAAGGATGTAATAAAAATCAACAATCAGGTTCTTCAGACAAGAAAAAATTCAACCGGAATATTTGGAATGAATTTTGTTGTTTCAGAGAGGATAATTATCATTAACAATTTAGACTCACTGTTTTGGAGTAAATTAATCTCCAGGGCAAAGGAGAAAAATGTGATTAAATGTGATTATAAAATATTATCTTTGTAATCCCCATTAGGGGCTGACCGGTTTTGACAGCGGGCAGAAGAGGTGCGTAAGCATGTCGGGCATTGGAAGTTGTCCCGTAAATCATAATTTCCGAACAAGTAATTGGCGAAAATAATTTTGCTCTTGCCGCTTAATCGAAGTAACAGTAGATAAGCTAATCCGGCATAAGATGCTGGAGTGAGACATCTCCCGGGTGCTGTTGTCCCGAAGCGGCCCGATCAGGAGGTGCAGTAATATCGGGGATAATCGGCTGGAAGCTCCGGTCAGCTGATGAAAATAAAGGAGATAAGGTGTGAATGGGTAGCCCTGAGCCAGCTCACATCCGACAATCAAAGATGGGATAAGCATGAAGAAAGCGCATTGCTTCCTCGTTTGGACCGGGGTTCGACTCCCCGCAGCTCCACAAGGCATTAAAAACGAACATCTTAAAGGTGTTCGTTTTTTATTTACCCCCCCACATTCCTCCCCAAAACGCCTTCGCTGGGGCGAATCTTTGCACAGCACCGTAAGGCGGTTTGTCGGCTGCCCCTGCAGACCACCGGCGAAGGATCATTTCTTCCCAGAAATCCCTTCATCTTTTGTACAGCATGTTAAAGAACTTACTTGTCCTTTCACTTCAGGACACACACCGCGCCAGCCAGGGGAAAATTTGTGAAAATTGACTTCCGGCCCGTTGATGAAACTCAACAGCAAAAAGTTTCGTAACTTGATCTAAAAACAGCAGTCATGTGCGGAAGATACATACTTACCGAAACGGTTGAAATTCTTGAAAAGCGTTTCAATGTCACGGTCCCGGAATCGGTCCAGATCAACCCTTCTTTTAATATATCTCCGGGGAAATTTGCGCCGGTCATTACCAATGAAAGACCTGAGGTAATACAGCTATATAGGTTTGGACTTACACCTTTCTGGTCGAAGAAATCGTCCATGTTGTTCATCAATGCAAGGGCCGAAGGGGATCAAAACCCTGAAGATGATCCAAATTATAAGGGAGCCAAAGGAATCATTACAAAACCATCATTCCGCAAACCTATCCGGTCACAGCGTTGTCTAATCCCTGCCGATGCCTTTATCGAAGGGCCCGCTGTTGAAAAGCTCAACAAACCTTATGTGGTATATCTTCAAAATAAGGTGCGGCCCTTTGCCATGGCAGGTATATGGGACCAGTGGACCAATCAGGAGACCGGAGATGTTATAAACTCCTTTGCAATCATTACGACGGTGGCAAATCTGTTATTGCAGAAGATCAACCATCCAAGATCTCCGGTAATATTGCATCCTGATCAGGAGCGGATGTGGCTTTCCAACGACCTGCCACTGGCTGAGGTTACAGGGATGCTAAATCCTTATCCCTATGAGCTTATGAATGCTTATCCGGTATCCCCTGCCATCAAAAATCCGAAAGCGGATGAACCGGGGCTTATACAACCTGTTGGCGAGAGAATAATGCCTGAATATGAGATTAAATCCTCACAAAGCCTCCGTCTTGAAGGAATGGGAAACCGCGGCAGGCATAAATTCTTATAAAAAATTACCTCCCGTTGCCAGGGGAGTTACTTAAAAATTAAGAAGGCACAGTTTACAAAACTGCGCCAGCGAGGGGAACGGTACAGCGTTAGGTGGGGGATCTTTGTAGAAATCGTTCTTTAAAAGTGCAAACAAGCAGCGTAGCTGCGGCATCTTATCATTTTAGATATCGCAGCTAACGCTGCTTCCTCCCTGCTCATGGGTAAAGGATTGCTCGATGTCAACGGCTATGGGAAAGGGGATCTCCTGGTTAAAATCCATGCCTGGGTTCCCACAAAACTTTCCTCAGAAGAGCGGAAAACTCTCGAAAAGCTTCAAGCCTCCCAAAACTTCGAATTTCCCGAAGGCCTAAAAAAGGACTTCTTCAATAAAGTAAAAGATATGTTTGATTGAAATAAAGAATAAAAAACATTATATAAGGATGCTACAAGGCATCCCTTTTTTGTATAATAAAAACATAACAGCGCTAAACCATCACATCGGCACATTGGCAAATCATCAACACGCAGGTACACCGTTGGTACATATCAAATCTCAATGTGTCACCATTTTAAATACAGATGTACCAGTACCACCCTGTTTTTTTCATCTGATTGTTATTTTAACACAGAAGCACCTATTCCGGTAAACCTAATTTTTTTAAAATATTTTATCGTGGCACATGGTACATTGGCCTCAATCCCTTTAAATCATTGACTTTAGTATGTACCATTCACGTACCATTATAAGATATTGAAGGTTTCATAATATTCTTGAATTTTTTGAAATAATTCTGTTAGTAGGTTTGTATCTGCAACATAAAATACTAATTTTGATTAAATATTTAATATTGATACTTAATGGTTTGAATTTGAAAAACTAATTTTTAAAATATGCAGCGTTAGCTTTTATTCCTGCAGTTGAAAATCGCCAGTTGGAAATGCATACAAGAATAATAAGTGAAACGCTCACGTCAAAGGCGTGGGCTTTACTTATTTGTATGCAGGTGTCTGGCGATACCTCAACTGCGGATATAGTTTAGGTTCACGCCCCTTTTTTGTAATAAACTTTAATTTACTAACAAATTACCTACTTAATAATGCTGAATCAATTCTAAACCTAAATTTTAAAACAATGAAATCTTTTTTCGTAGCGTTATTGATTTCTAATCTGGCACTGGTCTCTATGGGCTGCTGCCAGACAGCTCAGGAGTATTTTGATAGAGGAATTGCAAAAAGCGGGCAACAAGACTTCAGAGGAGCAATAACCGATTTTTCTAAATCAATAGAGCTGAATTCTAAAAATTTTACTGCTTATTTCTTCAGAGGCACAGCAATGATGCGAACAAATGATTTCAAGGGCGCTGTTGCTGATTTTAATCAAGTCATAGAGAATAGTCCCAAGTTTGCTGTAGCATATTTTCTTCGAGGTAGCGGAAAAGTAAGTCTCAAAGACTACAATTCAGCCATTATTGATTTTACTAAAGCCATTGCAATTGATCCCAAATATGCAGATGCTTTTCATTACAGAGGTAATGCAAAATATGAACTACAAGATTACAATGGAGCCGTTGCAGATTATTCAAAAGCCATAGATTATAAGCCTAATTATGGTGTTTTATTTTATCTCAGAGGTAGTGCAAGATTCAGATTAAACCAAAAAGAGAGCGGATGTTTAGATCTACATAAAGCTTTAGAGTTAGGCTACAATGAAGCATACGAAGTAATAAAGAAATACTGTCAATAATTTTATTTTTTCGATTTTATAACTGCAAGTCAACTTCATGGAAAATTGAAGTAAATAACTATTTCATCCTTATTTTAAAGAAATATGAAAAATCTATTCTTAATAGTTATGTCACTAATTTGTTTTTCAAGTTGCCAGAGACCAATTGGATATGAAGATAATTCAAGCGGCAAAAAGAAGTTTAAATCTGGTGATTATATTGGTTCCCTCAAAGATTTTAGAAAAGCATTTGATTTATCCCTTGAGGCTTATAATAAAGCATTAAACAAAACTAAAGATATCTCAAGCGACCCAGCAGTAAATGAAAATGCTGAATTTTGTGCTGAAATTCTTTTAAATATTTCCGATGCATTTAAAGTGTTAAATGATTATGATAATGCAATATTATATTGTGGGCACGCAACCGAGTTATCAGGTCCTTTCAAAAATGCGCGCGCGCATTTTAAATTGGCTATGCTACATAAAGAAGATAACATAAAAAAGAATCGAAACTTTGATGACATTGAAATCCCAGGTATTGGGAAATTTAATGGTTCTAAAATGATAATTATGCAGGAATTTAATAGCGCTACAATTATAAATCCAAGCTACGCTGAGGCTTACTATGAAAAGGGAATCTTTCAAGTGTTAATTGGAGAAAAGACTGCCGCATGTTCATCTTTTAAAAAAGCAGCCGATTTAGGTTATAAAAAAGCAAAAGATCAGATTAAAATAAATTGCCAGTGAAATTTTCTTGGAAATACTTTTATTGATTTTTCACAACTAATTTAAAACTTTTATAATGGAAACCGAAGAAAAACTCATCGCACAAACTGAAACTGAAGAAAAGGTTATTCTGCAATCCAAAACTAAAGAACTACCAAAATCAATATTAATTATTTTCATAATCAACTTCATTTATCTTGTTTATTGTATAGTAATTGATTTGGTTTTAGCTCCTTTAATTGATAATAAATTTCTTCTGTATTTATCAATCTTCACATCAGTAGCAGGAATCATTTCAAATTTTGGGTTATTGGCGATGAAAAGATGGTCTCTGTATGCATACTCTCTTGTTGTAGCCATTAATTTAATAATTTCAATCAAATTGAATTCTTTGCATTTTATATCTATGATTGCAACCACTATAGCTCTTATAGTAATTTGGGATAATTATGATAAGATGAGTGGAATTAAAATAAATGTAAAATGGAAAAAAAATCAGGAGAATTCTGATAATAATCTTGCACTACAAAATGGATTTGCTCAAAAATTAATAAAATACTTAGTGGAGAAAGGCAATAAAATAGTTGTGGCTATATTAAGTATGTGGACTTTTTTACACACCTATTTAATTATTAAAAGTCAGAATGAATCTATGGACATTCAAGGCATTAAAATGACTTTAGATGGTCAAAGATTATTTCCTAATAACGCTTTTTATCCATTTTCTTCAAATTTTTATTCCGATACATTTAATGTAGCATATTATGATTTTTCTGAGTATTTTGTTTATGTAGGCGGTGCTTGGTTAATCTTCTTCTTATTTAAATATTTTCAAAAAAAATAAAACTCGGATGACAAAATTTGAGTATTGACATTATGGTCTTGGATGATTATTTTAACCAAAAAATAAAATTTCTAAATCATGGATGAAAATAAAATTCAGGAAGACAATAATGTCAGATTTAAATCCGTAGAAGAATGTGTAATTTTTTTCAAAAGATTACCGATTAACCATCCTTTAAAATTCTCATGTAACAGATACATCGGTGAACGTTACTTTAATAACACTTCACCCAATCTTCGATTTAAAAAAATGAATGAGATAACATAATTGTTCGAGATTAATAAAAAAGTTCCTCAGAAAAAAATTTAACCTGAGGAACTCCTTTATTATTAATTAATTTGCAGGTAAGATCTATCCTATCTCCATCTCATATTTCCTTTTCTCCTCCTCAATCATCTCCAATGATTCTTCAACTGTCTGAACCCTTTCGTACTCATAAAAGAAATTGGTGCTGTTATTTTGAAGGTGCCAGATCCAGAACTCCAAGGCTTTCGCGTACAGTTCATCTATAAAAGCAATGTCTTTGGCGGCCTCTTCACCAACGTAATCATTTCCCTCATAAAATGTGCTGTATCTCAAAATAATGGTAGGGTCCTCTACAGCTAAATTCAATGACTGGAAATCCCTTAACTCAAACATTCCATCAACATTCAGTATTAATGCATTGTCTCGGTCATCAATACCACTTCTGATGACTGAAATGAGTTGTTCTTTTGTGGGTGTTTCCGGAAACCTGCTTCTTTTAACCCTGGCCTTGTAAAACAATTCGTCTAAAATTCCTTCCGGAGAAGAGATTAATTTTTGTTTTTCTCCTTCAAGGTCAATTACACAATCTCTCTTTTGCAGACTGATGACTTCTTCAGGATCGGAAGTGATAAAATCAGATTCCCTGATTTCATCTGATTCCAATCTTCTCCAACTGGTCTTGTCCTTCTGCAAACGGTAAACTTTGTTATTGAAAATGTTCATTAACTCTAAATAAAACTGTTCCATACTTCTAAAATTTAATTGATTAATTCTTAATTTAATAACTTCATGGTACTGGTACATTACCTTTTATTATTCAGACACATTGTTACTTAATATGTACCAACCGAGTACCTTTTCGTAATTCCTAATTCGTAATTCGTAATTAGGTTACCACCCTGTCCACCTGGCTTCTGCTTGTTTCCAGAACCTTTGAAATATCGACTTTTTTCATGCCAATTTCATTGAACAGATACTTAATCACCTCGTTTTTTTTCAGTGCATCATTCGTGTTGTTTTCAAAGATCTTCCGGTAAACTTTCAGGGCGGTGGCCCGGAAATATTCAGTCATATCAAGGGCTGATTTCATCTCATCATCGGTGATTTCTCCCCAGTTTAAATCACCACACACCATATTCATACCGCTGACGATAATAGCCAGCCTCAAGGAGATAATATCCAGTTTTCCGAATACCCCTTTCAGGTAGCCGCTCTCTTCTTTATTGATCAGTTCGGCATTATGGTTGTACCATAGCTCATACCGTTGTTGCGCATCTTTGCTGAGTGTGAGCTTCTGATCCTTAAGAGTAAGAAGCTGTGAAAGGTATCTCTCCCAGTTTTCTTTTACTTTTTCATTAAGGACGTTGGTGTTGTAATTCCCCTTATCCGTGTTATCCGGGTAGATGGATATAAGCCGGGACAAGAACCCATTTTCGGCCCTGTTGTCATCAGCAAGGGTATGCAATAAATCAGGCTGCATTCCCCCGGCTACCATGATACAGGGATGCAGGATATTCAGTATGCCGGAAGTCTTGCGGTTATAAGTAATTCCGATTTCTGACCATGATGTTAACATGTTCGACTGCTCGCCGCTCTTGTTGTATCGTCCGAAATCATCGATCCAGCCCTTCAGTTCATCTCTTTCAATTAGTAGACCCCGGTTATTTACCATATGGGCTTCAACAAGCGCTTCAGGGGTATAATCATTCAAAATGTACTGAAAACATTCCGGTTTAACCGGCTTTTCATACAGCCCTTCTGCCTTACGCTCCTTGGCAGTCATTTTTGATAGGAGTTTGAATTCAGAAAGTAATTCATCGTATTTCCGGATGGATTCGTTGTCCTGCTTTTTAAAATAGCTCAGGCAGAAATCCATCGGAAAAGATTTACCGGATGAAACCTCACCAACCAGAACGAGCCAGAGAACAGGTTGATTTATGTAATTAGTATGAAGCTCGATCTTATTGCCGATGGCAAGCGCTGAAGCAGTCAGTACGGAACCGGCCCAATAATCTTTTGGGGTCCCGAAAGTCTCAGAGCAGGTATTGATAATTTCCTGAAGTGCTGTTGGCCAGCCCTCAATCGGAAATGGTACGAGGGGTGGAACAACCGTTTTTTTCTTCGCAGTCATCTGAAGTTTACAAGATTCTGCTCGTCTGTCGCCAAAACCATCTTCGTACAATTGTTTAGAAGCCTTGGAAAAGTCACCATCCGCTTCAAGTATGGTATAGACTCCAACAGGATTATATCCACGATTGGCCTCAAAATCGCTTGAGGTGGTAAATGGATAGAAAATTCTCTTGATGGAATGATAATTGCCAGAGATCCCATCGTTTTTCCCGGATCGTCTTAAATGAATCCGCTCATTTTGCTGTTTAACTCTTTGCCAACCGTGCTTTTCCAGCAATCCAACTACATCCGCTCTTTGATTGTAATCATCAAACGGAGAAAGCCCGTTGTTCGAAGCCGGCAGAAACATTTCTCTGTTTACTGGCAGTGGCTGTTCATCAAAACTTTTTGCCACAGTTAACAACACTGATCTTTCATACTCAGAAATTACTGGTATTGAATCGAAATTACCCTGTAGCAACTGATATCCCGGGGATGGAGGGGCAACCACGTATCCCCCTTCTGAGCGGGTTTCAATGGTAACCTCATTCCGTTCATTTTTCGCCAATTTTTGATTCCCTTCAATAACATCACAACGATAATAGACATGGTATCCACCGTTCACTGTGGCTGTTACCACTGTTCTTGGAAGCAATCCCGGGATAGTATCCTCTACAACTTTCCAGAATTCCTGCCAAAGCGTACCTTTTTTATCATTTTTGCAGTCCACATCCAAGACCTCCAGATTCGCGGATACCCGGCCGCAAATAATTGCTATACCTGAAACGGAGTTTTGATTAAATAAATTTTCAACTGCCTCAATTGGCATACGGTTTTCCTGATAAACTTTCCAGGGAATCGCTGGAGTTTTATCTGGCCGGGTGGGTATTACCGATAAACCACATGCCAACAATTTTTTCGCGCTTTCTGTTATATTTTGATTCATAATTGTCATTTTTAAGAGGTTAGCAGCCCTTTCGAACTGCTAACTTCAGGTGGTGAATTAGTCAAAATTTTGTTCAATGAACTGATGCAGAGCTTCTGCAGGATAAAGAATCTTTCTTCGGATTTTCCTGAATTTTATTGAGCCTTCACTTCTCATTTTAGCAAGCGTTCTTTCCGAAATTTTAAGAATCTTACACACCTCGTCCGAAGAAAGGTACTTTTTATTTAACCTTTGCGCTGGAGTCTGGGATAATATTTGAAGCTGGGTTAGAATCTCAATCAGCCGAATACTGATTTTCTTTATCTCTGTCTCAAGGTCAAAGATCATGATGCTCTCCTTTTTTCGGTAAATGTTCCAGCGATTTAATCACTTGATCTTTGATGAAAATTACTCTGCAGTGCGGGCGTGCTTGCATGTATGGAATTAGCCGTTTTCGCTTGTAACGACCGATTGTTCGGCTTGAAACCTTCAGCAATTTGGCAAGCTCGGGGATGGTGCTGATGATCTTGCCTTTACAAATTGAACATTTACCCTTCAAAAGCGGGCAAATCAAAAAGCAACAGAGGCTTTGAGAACAATGCTTTTTCATTTGATTAAAATTTTAAATTGACCTATGGAACATCCCACAGACATATCAAATTTAAAACTTTAATATTTTACAAATTCCTGTTAATCAATGTTTTATAATTGGTTTTTAGTTAGTTAATAGGTGGTTTTTAGTTGGTTTATAAGTGGCTGAATTGGTTTTTAATTCGTGTTTTATTCTTTTAGTATTCCTTCCAAGATTAACTTATCTTTAAAGCTATCCTTTAAGTAATTATCACCTTTAAAACTAAGTTTTTTTTTCCCTGCTATGTTATATACTTTTCTTATTGATTCGTAATAACTTTCTGTAAACTCTTGATTAATAAAAACACACAGTGATCGGCAAATAGATTTAAGACCTACACTATGTATTTTCAACAAATCGAATTCGACAAGTGAATCAATTAGCATTGCGTGTTCTACGCAACTTCCTTTTGAACTAAATTCATCTTTGCATAATGAAATCAATTTTTCAAATTTTTCTTTTATGAATTCATGTTCATTTTTATCATTGAAAATGCCTTCAATTGTTTTACGATTCAAAACTTGAGTGAAATCCGGTGTTATTGGCTTCCTTCCCTTATTTGGTGTAATACCTTCTAATACTTCGTTGTTTTCAGTTTTTAAAGGAATTGTCTTTATGGAGGGGATTTCAGTTAGCTTGGGATCTTCATTATGAACTGTCATAATATTACCATCTATATCTGGATTGTATGCCATCAGATGATCTACAGAATTTTCGATTTCATCATTAGGAAAAATATCTGAATTGAGATTTAAAGCGTTTGCTCTTTCCCGGTTTAAATATTCCAGCATTTCTTTATCTTCCAATGATTGATTAAAAAGATCATTCTCTAGTTTCTCTTCATTTTTGATTTTAACTTCAAATATATCTCTTATATGTTCAACAAGATGTAATAGAGTTATCTTTAATACATAAACGATAAATCGGTTTGTGTATTTTTCCTCCGGATCAAGAGAGTTTTCGTAATCAAGAAGTTCTTTTGCTCTTAATTTAAGCATACGTATATTTTTCCGAGCAAAAGGCTTATGATTTTTATCTTCAGATGTTTCAAGGTATGTATGCAATTCTTTTTTTATATCAGTTAACTCTCTGGCTATTAAAATTGCATATTTCGCTGCTTTGTTTGTAGGAGGAGTAGGGATTATTTTTAATAATTTATTCCATTTTGTTCTTTTCTTTAGCGAATGGAAGGAATCTTCATCTTCCCAACCCGAGAAAAATTCAGTGTAAGAAAATTCGCTATCACTTAATTCATCATCACAAATGTAATAATCAATAAAAATTATGCCACCACGATTATCATCGTCATCACCATATCTATCTGGCCTTAACTCTCCTTTAACTATTTCGTCAAAAACAATATAAAGTAACTCATTATTAACAATTTTACCCTTATCGTTAATAAGTTTAGGTGTCAACGTTTTATAGACTTGTTGAGTAGGTAAAAATGCCATGTCTTTGATATTTAAAAGAATATAGATTAAACCTTTTTGGTACTCGAATGGTACATATTAAACTATTATGAATTAAGCTGTTCCTTACGAATGTACCAGTACCTCGACATTTATTATTTTAATTCCATGAAATTTCTTTTGAAAAGAACGGTTTTAAATCTCCTTGCTTAAAATAATCAAGTCTTGCTTTCCCGCTTCCTCCGAAATATATTTCTAATTCCCCTTCTCTTTTCCCTCTTAATTTAAATTCTTGAGATCCATTAACTCTATTATAAGTATTAAATGCCCATCCAGATATGTTCTGCATTGACATAAACCACACGTTATTGCAGAAATCACTTTGATTGCTTGATAAATTGGTTATAACTAATCTGAACATGAAATTATTTGGAGTAATAGAGTAAAGTCCATATTTCGCAGTGGTAGAAAAATGATTATTGGAATCGTGTAATATATTTGAGCCAAATAAGGTAGTATCTGGGAATTGAGGTTTATACTCATGTTCAATCTTTTTTCTAACATCATCACAGAAGGGTTCTAAAGATGCACGTAAATTTGGGTGTTTAAGGTCAAAGGTTCCAGTATTAATTCCTAATAAATCTGTTGGTAAGTGTATATCTTCACCACGTGGTTTAACAAAAAGCACTTTACTTTTCCCCAAATATCCTATGAATAATCCTGATTCAAATATCACATTATCTCGAACAGTAACTAATTCAGAATTTCTTGCTTGAGTAACATCATCAGGATAAAGAACGAATATTGCAAAGTCGAATTTACTTAAAGCATTAGTAAGGCTTTCCAAACTGGTACTTGATAATTCAAATGTGCCATGGTTCCATATCCCCGCATAGCAATCATACTCCAAATTAGATTGGATTGCTCTGGCAACATTCATTCCTTCAACGGATGATCCAATAAATACGTTAGGTTTCATATGTCTTTTTATTATATTTATATCTTATATCTCTTTCACTATCCCCAAAAAATCCTCCAGTTTATAGGCTCCATCTACCGACCTCTTGTCGTATACCATAAAATACCGGTAATCATTTCCGGCTTTGCTGGCCCACAGGCTTCCTAATCTGATCTTTTGTTCTGCGTCAAGGTGGTCACCTTTGGTTTCTACAATTACGGTCTTTCCGCTTTTTGTCCGGACGATAAAATCAGGGTAGTGGTTGATAAATCCGTTGATCCGGTAACCTCTCCGTTCAATATTCCTGGTCCAGAAGGAAATATTTTGCATGTTCCCTATTTCATGTATGATTTTATTCCCGCTGTTAGTCTCCTTATCTGATTGAACTCCATTATCAAAACCATAGGAGTGTTCCAGTACCCGGTAGGGAACATCCAAATGGTGGTTTATTACTATATCTTTTCCTATCCAGTGTAATGTCGGCATAAATATATTTTAACCTGTTTCCTTGTCAGGCCGCTTAAAAAGATTTTTGTTTACAGTATTCTGTTTTTCGTTTGGTAATTCTCAATATTAAGATTAGTTCGTTTTTTTCTTCCAATAAAAAAACAGTTCGAAAATTACCCATACTATTTATCATATCCAAAGAAAAAAATTAATTAAAATAAAAATAGGTCAGGTACTGGTACATTCTTATGCAACTTACTGAAAGACAGTATTTATATATGTACCATCAGCGTACCAAAGCTGATAGGTATGTTCAGCCCCGTCAGGGCTGGGTTCGCTGAGATGTTCATCTTCCGTGGGTTTCGCCCAAGGTTATTCACATTAAACCCTTATCAGGGTTTTTAGCCTGCACTATAACTTCCCCTTGTAAAAAAGCGCTTTGTGCAATTCTCTCTAATTCGTGTAATCTTTCAACAAGAATCTCGCTGCAACTAACTGCATATGAATCTGAATATGAATGTCTTAAATGAACATGTTGTACCTTTACATTAATCAGGAACCCGTCGTGTTTCCTTCGTATCAAGTCCATATCAAGTCTTATACGATGCTCACGCCAGGGACCGGAGAAAAAGAGGCTGAAGGCTATAGGCTGTAGGCTGTAGGTAGGGCTGCAGACGCTATCGCAGAGCTTAGAAGTTGAAGGTAAAAAGTCTCGAAGGCAAAGAGTGATAAGTTATGGGTTGAAAGTGATTTTCCTAAAGCCTATAGCCTAAAGTCTAAAGCCAGATTATTAACAATTTAAACTTAAGAAAAAAAATGGGAACAATTAAACAGGGGATCCTTGGAGGATTCTCAGGAAAAGTAGGAAGTGTGATCGGTAGTTCCTGGAAAGGAATCTCTACCATGCGCGGGATTGCACAAAGTGTGTCCAACCCGCAAACGCAGCCTCAGCTGGCGCAAAGGCAGAAATTCTCTGTCACCATGGGATTTTTGCAGCCACTCAGTGAATTCCTCAAAACGGGGTTCAAGAACTACGCGGTTAAAAAGACCGGCATCAATGCGGCCATGGGGTACAACATCAAAAACGCGATTTCAGGGGCTTACCCGAATTTCGCCATCGACTATCCGAACGCGCTGGTTAGCCGCGGGACGCTGCCCGCCGCACTGAACGCTGCAGCCGCAGCCGGAGTGGCCGGGACGGTGGCGTTTACCTGGGACGACAACTCGGGCGAGGTAGGGGCCTCCGCGCTCGACAAAACTCTTATCGTGGTGTACAACCCTGCCAAACACCAGGCCGTAACGGTCAACGAACTGGCCGAACGTGCCGACGGGACGCAGACGGTCACCGTACCGGATTCTTTCTCGGGAGATTTGGTGCAGACCTATCTGGCCTTCATCAACGAAAAGGGCGATGATCTGGCAAGTTCGAGGTTTGCAGGGGCGGTAACCGTCGTGTAAATGATGTGCTGATGTGTTGATGTGCTGATGTGGGGTTAGCATGTCAGTACATTGAGAATTTTCAAATTAACTTTTTTGAATCCACAAATGCACACAAATGCAATACGAATGATCACAAATATTTGTGTGTATTTGTGGAGGATTTGAGTGTATTTGTGGATATTCATTTTTTAAAATTTAAATCACAATGAAAACAATTAAAATCTATATCATAGCAATCCTTACATTCTTACTGTTTTTTGCAGGATGCATCGTTAATATTACCGGCGAGCAGTCGGTTACAGTCCCGGATTCGCCTTCGGTAGTGAAACTGGTTTCGCTGGCTGTTCTGGCCGTTTACGAGGTGGTGGTCAGGCTGGTGCCCTCGGTGGGGGATTATTCGGTGGTTTCCTGGATCATCAGGGCGCTGAAAAAGGTGTCGGATAAGCTCAATAAGAAAATTGACAATGGATAATGGATAATGGATAATGGACAATGGACAATGGATACTCATTATCCATTATCAATTATCAATTATCAATTATCAATTATCCATTGTTTTCACAGACTCTCGATCGGATTCCTGACTTTAACGGATTTCTTAAAAAAAGAGGGAGTAACACCCGTTACTTTTTTGAACTGATTGGATAGATGGGCCACGCTGCTGTAGTTTAAACGGTAGGAAATCTCTTTAATGCTTAATTCATCGTACATTAAAAGTTCCTTAATCTTTTCAATTTTATGGGCTATAATAAAATGATCGATGGTAGTTCCTTTGACCTCCGAAAAGAGGTTGGAAAGATAATTGTAGTCGTGATTCAATTTTCCACTGATATACACGGAATATTTTTCCCTGGGAAGATGATCGGTATAATGGACCATTTCAATAATTACCCTTGTTATTTTATCGATCAGAATCGCCTTTTTATCTTCAATCAGCAACAAATCGGATTTCTGGAGATTTGTCTTCAATTGATTGCGCGTATCAGGGGACAGGTTCTGTTCCTCAATTTCAACTTCGCCTAATTCCAATGATTTTATATGCAGACCGAGTTTTTCCAGGACTTCTCTTACCGCCATTTTACAACGGCCCGAAACCATATTCTTGATGTAAAGTTTCATAGAATTTAATTAGTCCCTTCAAAAAGAAAGGGAGACTGTTATTTTCCACAATAACAATCGTTCTATAAAACAATTTAATAAAAAATATTTTTACGTGCAAAAACCGATTTCTGAATTTATTATTGAAGCCCTAAAAACATAAAAGGATATATCCGGGAGGATACATCCTTTTACTAAAACAACCTAACTAAACCTATGAAAAAAAACTGGTTCAAAGGTAGACTTTTGCAAGGTTGTAAATCTATAATAATTGTTAATTTTAATTAAAATATATGTATCCCCTGTCAGAAAATATTGCAGGGAAAGTGAAGTAAAAAACTAAAATAAACAGTAAATTTAAAATAAGAATCCGGTATGTCGCCTAAGAAGTAGTCATTGAAGGCATAGTCATTTATAGTCATTTATAGTCATAGATGGTATAGATAACTACTAATTACTATTATTGACTACTAATGACAATATTTAGGAGGGCAAACGGATATTCATAAAATTTAATTAGTTAACACATTATTATTGGATGCCATGGAAACAAGAAGGGAGAAAGATACATTGGGAATAGTTGAGGTTCCGGCTCAAGTGTATTGGGGAGCACAAACTCAAAGATCACTTGAAAATTTCAAGATTGGGGGTAAGGAGATGAGGATGCCCATTGAAATAATCAGGGCTTTTGCGATCTTAAAAAAGGCAGCCTCCATTACCAATGCTCAATTAGGTGTTTTAAATAAGGATAAATCAGAAATAATTATCCGGGTTTGCGATGAAATTCTGAACGGAGATCTTGATGATCAGTTTCCTTTAGTGATATGGCAGACAGGTTCCGGCACCCAAACCAATATGAATGTGAACGAAGTCATAGCCAATCGCGCACACGTTCTACTGGGAGGCAAGCTTCAGGATGAACCCAAAAAGATTCATCCCAATGACGATGTCAACAAATCCCAGTCCTCCAATGACACTTTCCCGACAGCAATGCATATTGCCGCTTTCAAAATGCTTTCAGAAAAGACTGTCCCTAAAATAGAGACTCTTCGTGATATTCTTGATTTAAAGGCAAAAGCCTTTGCCGGAGTGGTTAAGATAGGAAGAACCCATTTTATGGACGCTACTCCCCTCACCCTTGGGATGGAATTGTCGGGATATGTTGCACAGCTGGATCATGGGTTAAAAGCTTTAAGAAGCACTTTCGGGCACCTTTCCGAGCTGGCTCTGGGAGGCACGGCCGTCGGAACCGGATTAAATGCTCCGGAAGGTTACGGAGAGAAAGTGGCAAGCCAGATAGCCAAGTTGACAGGCCTGCCTTTTAAAAGCGCGGTCAATAAATTCGAAGCACTCGCAGCAAATGATGCAATGGTTGAGACTTCCGGGGCACTCAAACAACTGGCGGTAAGTCTTTTTAAAATTGCCAACGATATCCGGATGCTTTCATCGGGACCCAGATGCGGGATTGGAGAAATAGTGATTCCGGAAAACGAGCCGGGTTCTTCCATTATGCCCGGCAAAGTCAATCCCACACAATGCGAAGCCTTAACAATGGTCTGCGCCCAGGTGATAGGCTGCGATGCAGCCATATCACTGGGAGGATTGAGCGGCCATTTTGAATTGAATGTCTATAAACCAATGATAATCTACAATCTTCTGACTGCTTCAAGATTACTCGGAGACGCCTGCGCTTCATTCAGTCAACACTGTGTCGCTGGGCTTGAACCAAACTATGAAAGGATTAATCAGCATCTCAACAACTCACTGATGCTGGTCACTGCTTTAAATCCGCATATCGGCTATGAAAATTCTGCCAGGATAGCAAAAAAAGCACACAAAGAAGGGTTATCCCTTCGTGATGCAGCTATTTCCCTAAACCTGCTTACCGGAGAACAATATGATCAGTGGGTAATACCTTCCAATATGATCCGGAATCTTTAGCTGTGTTTTTAATTGCCGGAAAAAATTGCTTCGATTTTTTCCACAGGCAGCTTTTTAGTGCAAAAGAACCAATCATAACAGGTCAATCCTTCTTCCTTTTTCGTCATCCGATCTTTTGCCGCCCCGCAGGATCCAACTGGTGGAACAATAACATCATCTCCAGGTTGCCAATCGGCCGGCGTGGCAACGCCATATTTATCGGCAGTTTGCAAGGCAACAATCACTCTATAAATCTCCTCGAAATTTCTTCCCAAACTTCCCGGATAATAGATAATAGCTCTGATGATCCCTTTTGGATCAATAAAAAACACAGCACGAACTGCTTTTGTACTGCTTTCACCGGGTTGTATCATTCCATATTTTCTGGCCACCTTCATTGATACATCCTCTATCAAAGGAAAATTAACTTCCACATCTTTCATCCCTTTGAATTCAATTTTCTCTTTGATGGTACGTAACCAGGCAATATGGCTAAAAAGGCCGTCAACCGATAAACCGATCAACTTACAGTTGGATTGGGCAAATCTCTTTTCCATGGTAGCGAAGGTCATAAACTCAGAGGTGCATACCGGAGTAAAATCGGCAGGATGACTAAACAGAATGACCCAGCTTCCCTTATAATCCCGGGGGAAATTTATCGGTCCTTGCGTAGTATTGGCATGAAAATCGGGAGCTACATCGCCAATTCTCGGCATCATCATCATTTCATCTCTTTCAGATTGTTCCGTATTTTCCATATTTAATTGATTAATTATTAATAAATATCAAAAATCCATTCTTAGTAAAAGTTATGAAAAAACGAAGAGATTTGGAGGGAATGAAAGAAAAAAAATTGCAGGAACTTTTCTAACCATGCTTTGGATTAACACTCCTATTCAAAGAGATAATAGATTTAGTCCGGAAGAATAAGAGACTGTTTAAGTTTCTTTTTAACAAAGCTGAACCCACTTCGGGGTTCTGTATCGTATGTATTCCGGTTCCTCCGGTTACACCGGAGGTTATTCATATTCAAGTCCTTCTGACTTTAGTTTGCTTTATACCCTGAAAGGGTTTAATATGAATAACGGCGATGAATAACCAACTGAATATGAGTTACATAAAACCATAACCCCGAAGGAGGTTGAACTACTTAAAATCCAAAAAGAATTAAATTTAAACAGCCTCTAAATAAAAAGAGGTTATCTCAACCTTTTGAGAAAGCCTCTTTTTATTGTAAAAATCCAATGAGAAGACATCAGATATATTTCAATTCCTTAATGGTGGTTTTGGGATCTTTGGAGCCAAAGACGAAGCTTCCTGCAACCAAAACATCAGCCCCGGCCTCGAATAATTTTTTACCTGTTTCTAAATTAACGCCTCCATCCACTTCAATGAAGGCTTTGGAATTTTTGGACTCAATCAGTTTTCTTAACTGAATAACTTTTCCGTAGGTTGATTCAATGAATTTTTGTCCTCCGAATCCGGGATTGACTGACATTAATAAAACAACATCAACATAACTAATGATTTCTTCCAGAAAATGTAAAGGAGAATGCGGATTAAGGCAAACACCGGCTTTCATTCCATGATCCCTGATGGAGGATATAGTACGGTGAAGGTGATTGCACACTTCAAAATGTACGGTCAGAATATCAGCCCCGGCATCCCTGAATGCAGAGATATATTTGTCCGGATCAATAATCATCAGGTGAACATCGAGTGGTTTTTCGGTGATTTTTTTTACATGCGATATTACCGGCATGCCAAATGAGATATTAGGAACAAATACTCCATCCATCACATCAAGATGGATCCAATCAGCTTCACTGCTGTTAAGCATTTGAATGTCTTTCTCCAGACAATTGAAATTTGCTGATAATAAAGAGGGCGCAATTAATCGGTTCACAGATTTTAGATTCAGTAATAAAGTTCAACATTGATGGCCAAATATAGGTATAAAATTATTACAAATTGGCCCTGAAGACGAGAGAAGCGGCAGTTTTAGGTTAGATAAGACTTTAATAATTTATTGCGCTGGATATTCTGAAGTTTCTTCAATGCTTTTTCTTTCACCTGCCGGACTCTCTCGCGGGTAAGATCCAATTCCTTTCCGATTTCCTCCAGAGTATGCGCATTCATCCCGTTTAATCCATAGTAATATCTGATGATTTCTGCTTCCCTTTCATTTAAAGTAGATAAAGTTCTTTCAATTTCAACTTTAAGAGAAGTACTCATCAGGGAACCATCCGGATTTGGTGTTTCATCAGTCACCAATACATCATACATGTTGTTTTCTGCTTTTTCATCATCCTTCAGGGGAGCATCCATTGAAACATGCAAATTGTTCGAATTCAAGGATTCATCAACAATAGAGGGATGAAGATTAAGAATTTCCGCAATCTCTTCCGGCATAGGTTCCCGCTGAAATTCCTGTTCAAGCTGTGTAAAGGCTTTATTTATTTTATTAATGGAACCGATTTTGTTTAATGGAAGTCTGACGATCCTTGATTGCTCTGCCAGGGATTGCAGAATTGATTGGCGGATCCACCAAACAGCATAAGAAATAAATTTAAATCCCCGGGTTTCATCAAAACGTTCAGCGGCTTTAATGAGGCCCAGATTCCCTTCATTGATCAGGTCCGGAAGGGTCAATCCCTGATTTTGATATTGTTTGGCAACTGAAACTACAAATCGAAGATTGGCACTAATAAGTCTTTCAAGAGCCTTTCGATCTCCTTCCCTGATCTTTCGGACTAAGATAACTTCTTCATCGGGATTCAATAATTTTACTTTCCCAATTTCACGAAGATATTTATCAAGCGAAGGTGCTTCCCGGTTGGTTACTTGTTTCGTTATTTTTAGCTGCCTCATATTCAACAATGTAGGATAAACCAAGAAAAGAAAAACCCTAAACTATTTATATTTAACTTCTACTAATTTAATCAATATCTTTGATTTTCCTTAATAATTATTAAAATTTTTAAAAAGAATCACTAAAAAAACCCAAAAACCGTCCCTTTTTATTAACTTTAAAAGGAATTAAAGAAATATTATTTGCAATTTCAAATCATATATATATCTTTGTAGTGGATTTCGAGTTGATCTTAAGCGTAATCTACGTTAATCCCAATTAAAATTCTTCCAATTAAATAATAGAAATTAATCTAATCTTTTTACATCTTCTTTCAACTGGGTTGAAGTTGACGTTCAATAAAATCAAAGAACAGTATGTACGACATTCTTGAATTAAGCAAGAAATTATTGCCTGAATTGCGTGAAATAGGCAAAGAACTGGACATTAAAAGAGTGGAATCATTCAAGAAACAGGATCTCATTTATAAAATTCTTGATAAGCAGGCGATAATGTCCTCGGAAACAAGAAAGCCAGAAAAAAAAGTATTGCCAATTAACAAAACTAAGGAACAGATAGAACCAAACGAAGAAAAACCTTTGGTAAAAAATACAGAAGAAAAATCTGCCGATCTTCCTGAAAAAACAGATCAGCCTTCGTCCGCACCATCAACGGAGCGACAGCCTTTAATAAAACCTTTCCCCAAAAGGGTGGAAAAACCTCGGCTGGAGAGCCTGGACACCAGGGAAAGACGTCCAAGAATTCTGAAACCCGAATCATCACTGGTGGCATCCTCTTCAAAAATCATAGAAGAAGATACCAGGAAAAAAGAAGCTGAGCAAGATATTCCTATTGCATCCGAAGAGCATAAAACCATTCAGATCGAAAGACCTGAAAAAACAGAAAAACCGGAAAGAACAGAGACTGAGACAAGCAGTCCCCGTCAATCCTTTCCCAAACGTCCAGGCAATGTTTCTATGGCAAATCAGCCGAAACAAGGCATTCAACAACAGAAAAACCGTGAAACTGAAAAGGCCTACGATTTTGACGGAGTGATAAATTCCTCAGGAGTTCTTGAGATCATGCAGGAAGGTTATGGTTTCCTTCGTTCTTCCGATTACAATTATCTGACTTCTCCGGATGATATTTATGTATCCCAGTCGCAGATCAAACTTTTCGGACTGAAAACAGGTGATACCGTAAATGGCATTATTCGTCCGCCAAAAGAAGGGGAAAAATATTTTCCACTGGTTAAGGTTATGGAAATCAATGGACGAAGCCCGGAATATATTCGTGACAGGGTTCCTTTTGACCACCTGACACCTTTATTCCCTGATGAAAAATTCAACATTACCGGGAAAGCAAGTAATATCTCTACGCGTGTAGTTGATTTGTTTGCTCCAATCGGGAAAGGACAGCGAGGATTAATTGTTGCTCAGCCTAAAACGGGGAAAACGGTACTTTTAAAGGATATTGCCAATGCCATAGCAGCCAATCATCCTGAGGTGTATATGATCGTTCTCCTGATCGATGAACGTCCGGAAGAGGTAACAGACATGGCACGCAGCGTAAATGCCGAAGTAATCTCGTCCACTTTTGACGAACCCGCCGAAAGGCATGTAAGGGTTGCCAACATGGTGCTCGAAAAATCCAAGAGGCTTGTGGAATGTGGACATGACGTGGTCATTCTGCTGGATTCAATCACCCGTCTGGCCAGAGCTTACAACACTGTAGCTCCTGCTTCAGGTAAAGTACTTTCAGGTGGTGTGGATGCCAACGCTTTGCATAAACCCAAAAGATTCTTTGGAGCAGCCAGAAATATTGAAGAAGGAGGTTCTCTTACGATCCTTGCTACTGCACTTACTGAAACTGGTTCCAAGATGGACGATGTGATCTTCGAAGAATTTAAAGGAACCGGTAATATGGAACTTCAGTTAGACCGTAAGCTTTCCAACCGAAGAATATTCCCGTCGGTCGATATCATTGCTTCCAGTACCCGTCGTGAAGATCTGCTCCTTGACAAAGGAATGCTCGATAAAATATGGATTCTCCGGAATTTCCTTAACGGCATGAATCCCGTAGAAGCTCTTGAATTTGTAAAAGACCGTCTTGTTAAGACCATTTCCAATGAAGAGTTTTTAATTTCCATGAACAGCAATTGAAAATTTATTGTCAATGATAATTGCACAAGGGAGCCGATAATGGCTCCTTTTTTTTGCATTTTTGTTATACCCATTGTCCTAAAAATGTTTATTTTTAATAATTCTAAATTGCATTTATAACTTAAATTGCTATCTAAAGATTACAAAACATAGCGCATATTGTTTATTTTTGTTGCCAATACGCTATAAAAGTGGAATATTTTTTCGAAGCACATAAAGTACTCGTTGATGCACCTTCTCCATTAATTTCGAGAGAGTTGTATCATAAGATAGATTGGTCGAACCGGCTGATCGGGATAAAAGGTTTCAGGGGAGTAGGTAAAACCACCTTTTTACTCAGCTGCATCCATTCCCTGTATGGCAATTCCCGGGAGTGCCTCTACGTCAATCTTAATAATTTTTATTTTACCAAAAGACGTATTTTCTCCTTTGCCGACGAATTTTACAAAAGGGGCGGTAAAGTGCTGGTTCTTGACCAGATTCATAAGTATCCCGAATGGTCAAGGGAGCTAAGGCAATGCTACGATGAGCTGCCAAATCTTAAAATAGTATTCAGCAGTTCTCCTGTTCTGAGAATTATTGAAGGCAACGAGGAGCTTAAAGATATTGCCAGAATTTATCACCTGGAAGGTTTATCATTCCGGGAATTCCTGAATTACCGGACAGGAGAAGATTTCCCGGTCATTACTTTTGAAGATATTTTGAAATATCACAGGGATATTGTTCCTGACATTATTCAGAAGGTGAGACCACTCGCCTATTTCCCTGAATACCTTAAAATGGGGTATTATCCCTATTTTATTAAAAACCCTGAATTCTACACGGAAAATCTTCTCCGGCATGTCAACCTGGCTCTCGAAATAGACGTAACGTATTTAAATCAGATAGAGTTAAAATACATTACAAAACTCAAAAAATTACTTCAGTTGATTGGCGCTCAGATGCCTTTCTCTCCAAATGTGAGTAAGATAAGTACCGATATTGAAACTTCAAGGGCTACAGTATTGAATTACCTGCGATATCTGAAAAACGCAAGACTTATTAATCTGCTGTTTCCCAATGGTACCAATGGTCAGCTTCAAAAACCTGACCGTGTATATATGCAAAACACCAACCTATTACATGTGATTGCGCCTGAAAATATAAATAACCGCAATCTCCGGACAACATTTTTCTGTAACCAGGTAGGATATGAGCATAAGATAACAAGTTCTCAATTGTTGGATTTCAAAGTAAGTGATAAATATGAATTTAAAATAGGAGGTAAATATACCCAGGCCGAAGGTGAAAATAAATTTGCTGCTGCAGATATGATTGAAATCGGAGAAGGAAATGTAATTCCACTCTGGTTATTTGGATTTCTGTATTGAACAAGAAAATTTTAATTTGAATCGATAATATTATTAACAATAGAATAAACTAAAGAAAAGAACAATGTCAAAAGAAAAGAAGTTTATTACGTGTGATGGTAACTATGCTGCTTCCTATATCAGCTACATGTTTAGTGAAGTTGCATGTATCTATCCTATCACCCCTTCTTCCACGATGGCAGAAGTGGTGGATGAATGGGCTGCCAATGGCAAGAAGAACATTTTTGGACAAACACTCCGCGTGGCAGAAATGCAGAGTGAAGGTGGAGCTGCTGGCGCCGTTCACGGCTCACTTCAGTCTGGTTCTCTGACCACAACATATACTGCATCTCAGGGTTTGCTGTTGATGATACCAAATATGTATAAAATTTCAGGTGAATTACTACCTGCTGTTTTTCATGTCAGCGCCCGCGCAGTAGCAAGTCATGCATTAAATATTTTCGGTGATCACAGTGACATTTATGCTTGCCGTCAGACTGGATTTGCCATGCTGTCCTCCGGTTCTGTTCAGGAGGTGATGGATCTCAGCGGTGTTTCCCATTTATCGGCGATTAAAGGACGTGTTCCATTCATAAATTTCTTCGATGGTTTCCGTACTTCTCATGAAATACAGAAAATTGAAGCCATTGACCAGAACGATCTGGCCGCTTTGATTGATCAAAAGGCTTTGCAAGCATTCCGTGACAGAGCTTTGAATCCGGAGCATCCGTTAACCCGTGGAACTGCACAAAACCCGGATATTTTCTTCCAGGCAAGGGAAGCAGGCAATAAATTTTACGAAGCAATCCCTGATATGGTAGAAGATTACATGAAGGAGATTACCAAAATTACCGGAAGGGAATACCACCCATTTACCTATTACGGTGCACCGGATGCTGAAAATATCCTGATTGCAATGGGCTCCATTACAGAAACAATTCGTGAAACAATCGATTATTTCAATGCCCAGGGCAAGAAATATGGATTGATCAATGTCCATCTTTATCGTCCTTTCTCAACGAAGTACCTCTTCAAGGTATTGCCTTCAACCGTTAAAAGAATTGCAATTCTTGACCGTACAAAAGAACCCGGAGCTAACGGCGAACCTTTGTACCTTGATATTCGTGATGCATTCTATAACAGGGCAAACTCTCCAATAATTGTCGGCGGGCGTTATGGACTTGGTTCAAAAGATGTGACTCCGTCACAGATTATTGCCGTGTTCAAGAATCTTGAGATGAATGAACCAAAGAATAATTTCACCATTGGTATCGAAGATGATGTAACTTTCCACTCACTTCCGATTTACCCTGAAGTAAAAGTTTCACCCAATGATATTTATGAAGCTAAATTCTATGGTTTGGGTTCCGACGGAACGGTAGGCGCCAATAAAAATTCAATTAAGATTATTGGTAATTCCACCAATAAATATTGTCAGGCTTACTTCGCTTATGATTCAAAGAAATCAGGTGGTTTCACTGCTTCTCACTTACGCTTCGGCGATAGTCTGATCCGTTCTACTTACCTGATCACCACTCCTGACTTTGTAGCATGCCACGTACAACAATATATTTACCAGTATGATGTATTAAAGGGTTTGAAACAAGGAGGATCTTTCCTTTTGAATACAATATGGGAACCAGAAGAAGTCAAACTTCGTCTGCCGGATCATATGAAGAAATATCTTGCTGAAAACAATATTAATTTCTATATCATCAACGGTACCAAGCTTGCTGTAGAACTTGGCATGGGAAACCGTACCAATACGATCATGCAGTCAGCATTCTTCAAGATCACCAATGTGATACCTTACGATGTAGCTGTTGAACAGATGAAAAAAGCAATCGTAAAATCCTATGGTAAGAAAGGTGAAGCGATTGTCAACAAGAATTTTGCTGCTGTTGATGCCGGCGGAAATAATGTTCAAAAGGTTGAAGTTTCGGCTGAATGGGCAGCATTAAAAGATGAACAAAATGGGAAGACCAATGAAAGGCCTGCTTTCATCAAAAATGTAGTCGACATCATGAATGCTCAGAAAGGTGACAAACTTCCTGTTTCCACCTTTAATGGTATTGAGGATGGTACATTTTTCCCTGGAACTGCAGCATACGAAAAACGTGGTATCGCAGTAGACATCCCAGAATGGCAACCCGAAAACTGTATTCAATGTAACCAGTGTTCTTATGTTTGCCCTCACGCTGCAATCCGTCCATTCCTGCTTAATGAAACAGAATTGGCTGGAGTACCCGAAGGTACCGCTACGATCAAAGCTAATGGCAAACAATTCGCAGGTCACCAATTCCGTATCCAGGTAGCTCCGCTCGATTGTACAGGTTGCAGCAACTGTGCTGATGTTTGTCCGGCCAAAGAAAAAGCTTTGATAATGAAGCCTTTGGAAACACAACAGGCTGAAATTGCCAAATGGGATTACATGGCCCAAAAGGTAACCTACAAGGACAAATTGGTTGAAAAAGATAAAACAATTAAAAATACCCAATTTGCCCAACCACTCTTCGAATTCTCAGGAGCTTGTGCAGGTTGTGGTGAAACACCTTATATTAAACTCATCACCCAGCTCTTTGGCGAACGTATGATGGTCGGCAACGCAACCGGTTGTTCCTCAATCTATGGCGCTTCAGCTCCTTCAACTCCTTATTGTACCAATAACGAGACTGGCAAGGGTCCTGCATGGTCAAACTCCTTGTTTGAAGACAATGCTGAATACGGATTTGGAATGGGAGAAGGGGTTGCTGCCTCACGCGAGCGTCTGACTAATATCATGAAACAAGCCATCGAAAACGGTGCTTCTGAAAGTGAAAAAGAAGCTTTCAACGAATGGATTGCCGGACGTGATGTTGCAGCTGCTTCTGAAACAGCTTCTGCCAAAGTTCTCGAAGCCATTAAAGGCAACAACAGCGCTTATGCACAGGAAATCCTTTCACTCAAACAATACCTCATCAAGAAGTCGATTTGGGTATTCGGTGGTGATGGATGGGCTTACGACATCGGTTACGGTGGTTTGGATCATGTTCTCGCATCCGGGAAAGATATCAATGTTTTGGTACTTGATACCGAAGTTTACTCCAATACGGGTGGTCAGGCTTCAAAATCAACTCCTATCGGGGCTGTAGCTAAATTTGCCGCTGCCGGTAAGAGAATTCGCAAGAAAGATCTTGGAGCAATCGCCATGACATACGGTTATGTCTATGTAGCTCAGATGGCAATGGGCGCCAACCAGGCACAGGTCTTAAAAGTTCTTCGTGAAGCCGAGGCTTACCCAGGACCATCTCTTGTTATTGCTTATGCTCCTTGTATTTCACACGGATTAAAATCCATGGGGCGTACACAGGCAGAGGAAAACAAGGCAGTCGAATGCGGTTACTGGCACCTGTATCGCTTTAACCCAGCGCTTGAACAGGAAGGCAAAAATCCGTTCCAGCTCGACTCCAAAGAACCTGACTGGAGCAAATTCCAGGAATTTCTTAATGGAGAAGTTCGTTATACAGCCCTCAAAAAGACGTTCCCTGCTGAAGCAGCACAACTCTTTAAGGCTGCAGAAGAAAATGCAAAATGGAGGTATCGTTCCTACCAGCGTATGGCTTCCATGAGCTGGGAATTACCGACTGAGAAAACTGTGGATTAAACAATATCCTAATCATAGAAAAACGGCGGCTAAATATTAGCCGCCGTTTTTTTTGTACCCCATACCAATAAGTTTTTGGCCCCGTACCTTCTTCGGTATTTATCCGTACTTAATCCGGAGTTTGTCCGCTTTTATACGAACGAAGAGCGGATAAACCCCCGGGAGGGTTTAAGAATGATGCAGCCCTAAAGGGGGTTGTAGGATATTTCTAATATAAAATGATTTCAAGAATATTAGAGACAAGCCTGCCAGCCACCGTCCACGTAAATGGTGTGTCCGTTTACATACGAAGCAGCATCGGATGAAAGGAAAATGGCAGCCCCAACCAATTCTTCGGGTTTACCCCAACGCTGAAGAGGAACTTCACTTTTAACCCATGTATCAAAATTCGGATCATCCTGAAGCGGTTTTGTCAAATCGGTAGAAAAATAACCCGGACCTATGGCATTGGTAAGAATATTGTATTTTCCCCATTCAGTAGCCATCGATTTGGTAAACATCTTCAACCCTCCTTTTGAAGCACAGTAATTTGCAATGGTATTCCGTGCTGCTTCAGAGTTGAGCGAAGTAATATTGATGATTCTCCCGTATTTTCTTGGAATCATATACTTAGCCACTGCCTGGGAAACAATAAAGGCTGAATTCAGATTTACATCAATCACAGATTTCCAATCATTCAATGACATTTGCTCAAGAGGAGAACGACGCTGAATACCTGCATTATTGATCAGCACGGATATCGGGCCCACCTTTTCTTCAATCAGAGCTATATTTTTTGCTACTTCAGTTTCATTTGTAACATCAAAAGCAAAACAAGAAACTCTGCCGCCGATTTTTTTCAGGACATCAACTGATGCTTTTAAAGTCTCTTCATTAGTACCGTTTAGAACAACAGCAGCGCCCGCCTCACAAAACCCTCTTGCAAGAGCAAAACCAAGTCCCCTGCTTGATCCGGTGATAAGGACTATCCTGCCCTCAATGTCAAAGATTGATTTCATATATTTTATTTATTTCGGTCAAGTTTCTCCAAAGGTAGTTTGATTATCCGTCCTAACCAAATCAATAAGAGTTATCAAAAAATAATTTTGGACAAAACAATATTGATAAACCAGATTTCAGATGCACAACCCTATTATCCGGAGTTACAGTTTACCAATATTTATTCACTGATTATTACCGGATTTTCCTTTTCTGAGTTCAGCCTCTAAATAGGCATTGATTTTCTGATCGTAAAGATCAATCATTCTTTTTATCAGCGGTAACCCAGGATTAAAATTCACTTCGCCAATAGTATTGATTGGCAATACTTTGGGTGAAGAACCCGTAAGAAAAGCTCCTTCAAACTGAGATATATCAGAAAGAGGAATGTCTTTTCTTATAACTGGGATTTCCCAATCGCTGCATAGCTCCAGAATTTTTTTACGGGTAATTCCCTGGAGTACTTCTTCATCCCGGGAGGTAAAAAACTGTTTTCCCTTTACAAAAAATACATTGGACCGGCTTCCTTCTGTGATATATCCTTTTTGATCAACCAACAGAACTTCGTACACTTTTTCTTTTGACATTAGGGAATTGGCTTTATTCCGAAGTTCCATATTCTGTATCTTGGCCTGTGGATTTGGACGTTCCGCCCAAAGAATCCCGACTTTTACCCCTGTTTTGTACTTCTCCTCCGTGGGATAAAAATGTGGAATAAATACAAGCTCCATTTCAGGAGGCAATTCAGCATTTTTAACGTTGAATGTTAATTTGATATTCCCAAGTACCTTCTTCTCATCACTAATAAGGTTGAAAATTTCACCTCTGATCTCATCATAGCCTGGTAGTTTATGAATATTGTTTAATTCAGCTGATTGGAACAGCCTTTCCAGATGATCTTCAAGAAAAAGAGGAACATGATCTATTACACGAATAACCTCATATAATAGTATTGGCTTTTCAGTCAATTTTGGTATATTAACCATGACTGTCTATAATTTAATCCACAAAAATGGAAACAAATTTAATAATAAATACAGAGCTGGTCGCACCCCCCTTTACATTTAATCCATTGAAACATCATCTTGGATTTATCCGTGATTTGATTAGTAAGACAGAGACAGACATTTCAAAATCAGAATTTTTCCATTTGATCAACAGCATAGGGCCCCAACTAACAGATATTTACTATGGTGATTATTCGGTAGAACAACTTCTTGGAATAATAAAATCAAAGCTCATTAATATATCGTCATTTGAAAAATCAGCTTACGAAACCTGGGTTGAAAATTCAGGGAAGCATTATAATTTTTTGGAACTTCCCGACAATTCAAAGTGGACGTTCCGTCTTGGGGAGAAAAAAGGCAGATATATTCACTTCCATCCTGCCCGTTTAAGCAGCTCTTTCCGAATAAGGGGAACTACTCTCAGAACGGCAATGGCATTAAAGATTATTGCGAAAGAGGATGATGCACTTTACAGTAACATAGATTCAATCAATATTATCCGCAAGGACGAATTAGGTTTGTCTCCAATTAAGGATATCAAGCATTTTACGGCGATTAAAAAGATACTTGATTTAATGAAGTGAAGCATTTTAAATACAACTTGTGTGGAAATAGGAAGTAAGAAAGGGAGAATAAGGATTAGTGGAATTCAAAGTGGGGAGAGCAGGATTCGAACCTACGAAGGCGTACGCCAGCAGATTTACAGTCTGCCCCAGTTGGCCACTTTGGTATCTCCCCGAGAGTTAAAAGTCTCAATGTAATAGGTTTCAAAGTTTCATGCCTTACTGAGGATTGAAACCTGAAACCTTGAAACTTTAAGGTTGAGCCGAATGACAGATTCGAACTGTCGACCCCGAGATTACAAATCACGTGCTCT
>Ga0183095_10097_pt2 | contig 153754 bp, 140 predicted proteins | sample BioMet4_FD_130346 | JGI IMG/M metagenome (GOLD analysis project Ga0183095, IMG submission 130346) | Microbial communities from bioreactor (seeded with sewage sludge) at LBNL, California, USA - Biofuel metagenome 4 (v2) (version 3) | ecosystem: Engineered > Bioreactor > Anaerobic > Unclassified ...
CTTGTACTTTTGGCGTCGAGTCGACCATTGTCGATTGCTCTGGGACAACGGCGGTGATTTTGCGTCCCGGTGCGATTACCCGTGAGATGCTCGAAGAAGTTCTCGGGCAGGTGGAGCTGGATCCGGCGCTGGTCGGCGAAGGAACGACGCCGCGGGCGCCGGGGATGAAATATACGCATTATGCGCCCAAAGCGCCGCTTACTTTGCTGGAAGGAGCACCGGCTATGATGGCGGCGGCGTTTCGGCGGGAAATTACCAAGCGCCAGTTGCTCGGGCATGTAGTCGGGGTGATTGTGAGTCAGGAAATTGCAGCGGTGGTAGCAGATCTTTTACCGGCAGAGCTGATTGCCGTTTATGGACGGCAGGCGGATTTGCCCTCTATAGCGGCTCATTTGTATGAAGCGCTGCGCAGCTTTGATCTAAAACCGGCCGATTGCCTGCTGGCGGAAGGAACAACCGAGGCAGGGCTGGGGCTGGCGATTATGAATCGTCTGCACAAGGCGAGCGGGTTTAGAACCATATTGATCCGTCCGGGGTATTTGGTAAAACAGTGATGATTTGGTGCCAAAATAATTTTATCTTTGAGGGGTATTATGAAAGCTTCTATTCATATTCCACGTTATCAGCAAATTGCCGTTGATATTGCCGGAAAAATTATTTCCGGTGATTATCGGGAAGGCGATCGGATTTTTGCCCGTTCCACGCTGGCGCTACAATATAATGTGTCGGCAGAAACGGCTCGGCGGGCCATTGCTTTATTAGCTGAACTGGGAGTTATTTCTGCAGTACGCGGCAGTGGTTGTACAATTGAGTCTGTGAAAAAGGCAATACAGTTTCGTGATCAGTATCAAGGGTTTAACTCCATTAATACTTTGCGGCAGACATTGGATACACAACTAGATAAGCAGGCAAAAAATCTCATGGCGATTAAGGAAACCACAAAATATCTTACGGAGCAGTTAGAACATTATCAACATACAAATCCACTGTATCCTATGCATATTAAAATCACCGCGCAATGCCGATTTTTAGGGCGATCAATTAAGTCTCTTCAGCTTTGGCAGCATACGGGAACTACTGTGGTGGCTTTGAATCATCAGGGAAAATTTCAAGTGTCTCCCGGTCCCTATGCGCATTTACAGACAGAAGATGAATTGTATTTTGTCGGCGATGAGGGGAGTTGGAAAAAATTGTATGATTTTTTATATGGCAATGTGACATAGATTATTCCAAATCAGCGCATTGACATTATGTGGACGGCAGCTGTTAATAAATAAACAGCTGCCATTTTTTACTGCGCCTTTGTCCGTTTGCACCTGGTAACAACTTTATGATATAATTAAGTTGTTACTAAACGTTTTTGTTTTGCTGGATTTTTATCTTGCCCAGTACACAGCGTTTTAATATTTTCTTTGCCAATCGTGTCAAAAGGAAAAAGTAACAACCTTATAAAAATATTAGTAAGTTACTAAAGGAGGAATTCGATGATTACCTTGGAACGCGTAAGAAAACAATATGGCGATAATGAAGTGCTGCACTCGATTTCATTATCTTTGCCGCTGGGAGAAATCATTTCTATTATTGGGCGCAGCGGCTGCGGAAAAACAACGCTTCTTAAGACAATTAACCGTTTGATTCCGCTGACTTCAGGAAAAATTTTAATTAACGGGCAAGATATTCAGTCGATGAATCCGGTAACTTTGCGCCGTAAAATCGGCTATGTTATTCAACAGACCGGACTATTTCCGCATATGACTATTTATGAGAATTTAGCAACGGTATTACAGCTGCAGCAGACGCCAAAGGCTGAATATGCGCGGCTTATTCAGGAAATTGTTGACAAGGTAGGTTTGACACAAAAGTTGCTGCCGCGCTATCCGGCGGAGCTATCCGGCGGACAGCAGCAGCGCGTTGGCGTGGCGCGTGCTTTGATTACGAATCCCGAGCTGATTCTTATGGATGAGCCTTTTTCAGCGCTGGATCCGATCACCCGCGCTTCGCTGCAGGATGAAATATTACGTTTGCAAAAAATGCTGCACAAGACCATTGTTTTTGTCACGCATGATATGGACGAGGCAATTAAGATTTCGGATCACATCTGTTTGATGCGAAATGGGCATGTTGAAACTTTTGGCACACCAGAAATGATTTTACGGCATCCGTCTACACCCTATGTTGAAAATTTCATTGGCAGACATCGGATTTGGAATTCACCAGAGTTTATTAAAGCGGAAGATATTATGATTTCAGCAACGAATCTTTGCTATCCACAAGATTCGTTGCTGCGATGCATGAATAAAATTCAAAATATTGCGCAGGATTATTTGATCGTTGTCGATCCGGACACCAATAAATTTCGCGGCTTGATTAATGTTCGTCTTATTCGCAAACAAAAAAATTTGAATTTACCGGCCGTAGATATTATGCAGCAGCCGGTGGCAACGGCAAAAATGCAGGATTCTTTACCTTTTATTTTGAGTACGGTAAAGAAATTGCATCGTCCTTACATGGTAGTGTTGGATGATCAATCTAGTTTTCAAGGGCTGATTACACAAAGCAGTCTTGTAGCAGCGCTGGGAAGGCAGTATGTCGATGAAACGGAGGCGATCTGATGGATATATTTTCTTACTTGTTCAACAACGGCACGCAAATATGGTTTTTATTAATCGAACATGTTCGGCTGACTGCTATTGCAGTAGGAATGGCCATTTTGGTCGGGGTGCCGCTGGGAATTTTGGTTAGTTATGTGCGTCCTTTAAACAAGCCCATTTTAGGGCTGACAAATTTAATTCAGGCAATACCTAGTATGGCTCTTTTAGGTTTTGCAATTCCTTTGTTGGGAATTGGCGCTTTGCCGGCGGTTGTGGTCGTTTTCCTGTATTCGTTGTTGCCGATTGTTAAAAATACTTGTACTGGGATAGGACAGATTAGTCCGCAGATTCTTGAGGCTGCTGTTGGTATTGGAATGACTAAATTTCAAATCCTTTATAAAATTCAACTGCCGTTGACGCTGCCGTTTCTTATGGCTGGAGTACGAATCGCTTCGGTTACAGCGGTGGGATTGATGACTATGGCGGCTTTTATCGGCGCGGGAGGTTTGGGCTTTTTGGTGTTTAGCGGCATTGCCTCGCTTAATAATGGAATGATTTTGGCGGGTGCTATTCCTGCTTGCCTTTTAGCGTTGGCGGTGGATGGGGGGCTATCGTTGGTCGAAACATTAGTGACGCCGCTTAGTTTGCAGCCGAATGCTCTTCGCGATCCGGCGGGGCAGCGCAGGAGAAACCGCATAAAAAAAGGCATAGTATGCGTCTTATCGGCGGTTTTGCTGTTTAGCATGGGGACTAGTGCATATCATTCATGGAGCCGTTCGGCTAACGTCATCAGGATTGGCAGCAAGCAGTTTTCTGAACAGCATATTTTAGGTAATATCTTAAAGGAGTTAATTGAAGACAACACAAATTTGACGGTTGAATCGCATTTCGGAGCCGGGGGAACACAAGTGCTCTTTGAAGCCATGCAAAAACAAGACCTGGATTTATATATTGATTATACCGGGACTGTATTTGTGGACATTTTAAAACAGCCGCCTTCGAGTGATGAAAAAACAGTGTATGAGATCAGCAAAAAAGAAATGGCAGATCGCTATAATATTCAATTGCTACAGCCGTTGCGTTTTCATAATGATTATGCACTGGCTGTATCGCCTGAGGTCAGCGAAAAATATCAGTTAAAAACGTTGAGCGATTTAGCGCGCGTTGGATCTCAGTTAACGGCTGGTTTTACGTTGGAATTTCTTAATCGGGAAGACGGACTTAAAGGCTTGGAAAAAGCGTATGATTTTTCTTTTGCGCATGTTTCCGGTATTGATGGAGCCAATCGATATATTGCGCTGCAGTCCGGCAATACGCAAATTATGGATGCCTTTACGACCGATGGATTACTAAAAAAATTCCATTTGCAGTTGTTGCAGGATGATAAAAAGTTTTTCCCGCCTTATTATGGCGTTCCTTTAATTCGTGCCGATGTGTTGAAGCGTCATCCGGAGCTGGCCGCCTTGATTAATCAACTGGATGAAAAACTAGATACTACGACCATGCAGGAACTTAATTATCAGGTTGATGAAGAACATCGGCCGCCGTCGGTTGTTGCACATGAATTTTTAGTCCAGCAGGGCTTGATTCATAAATAAAGGACTGCTTTTTCCATAAATTTCAATTTCCCTTATGCCCGGTCTGTGGTACAATAGACGATGAAAAATGTTCTGAGAAAGGGAAGCGTTAGCATGAAGACGGTTCTTTTTGTCTGTACAAGTAATGTTTGCCGCAGCCCGCTGGCGGAGGCGATCTGGCAGGCCAGAATCGGCGCGGCGGGACGACAGAAGGATTGGCAGGCCCGTTCGGCAGGCGTTATGGCATATGATGGAGAGGCTCCTTTGCAGCCGGCAGTGCTGGCTGCCGGCTGGCATGGGCTATCGATTGCCAATCATACAGCGCGTCATTTGACAACGGCAATGCTGCGGGAGGCCGCTCTGGTGCTTGCCATCAATCAGACGCTCAAGGCGGCTATTCTGAGCGAGCGGCCTGAGTTTGCGGACAAGGTCTGCACACTCAGGGATTATGCTGGAATGGATGAGGATATTACCGATCCATACGGCGCGGATCCAGGGATTTATGAGGCATGTCTGGTGGATCTGGAAGGCTGTATCAACGCAGCTTGGCTGCGCTGGCAACGGGAAAATTAGTGCTGGGACGCGCATTCTGCCTGTCGGAAGGAATGTGTCCCTGCACGCAGAGGGAAAGGCGGAAACAGGATGAAAATTGTGGTAGGCTGCGATCACGGGGCGCTGGCGCTTAAGGAAGAGGTCAAAAAGGTTTTGGCTGAGTTCGCAGATATTGAGGTTCAGGATGTCGGTACTTACACGGAGGATTCTGTGGATTATCCGGATATCGCCGAGAAGGTTTGTGCGGAAATTACGAGCGGCCATGCGGAGCGGGGCATTGTGCTCTGCGGAACCGGTATTGGTATTTCCATTGCGGCCAATAAAATACAAGGGATTCGCGCGGCTCTTTGCAATGATGTTTATTCGGCGCGTATGTCGCGGGCGCACAATGATGCCAATGTGCTGGCAATGGGCGGCCGCGTTCTGGGGCCGGGACCGGCAGGAGAAATTGTGCGCGTTTGGGTACAGACGGCATTTTTAGGCGGCCGTCATGCGCGCCGGGTTGGCAAGATTATGGATTTGGAAGGCAAATAGAAACCATAAATTACTATAGGAGGTTTTTTCATGCATTTAATGGACAATTTGGCGAAAGTGGATCCTGAGATCAAGGCGCAGCTCGACCATGAGTTGAATCGGCAGCGCAACAAGCTGGAACTTATTGCGTCGGAGAATATTGTGAGCAAGGCAGTTATGGAGGCGCAGGGCAGCGTACTTACTAACAAGTATGCCGAGGGATATCCGGGCAAGCGCTATTATGGCGGCTGTGAGTTCGTTGACGTCGTCGAGCAGTTGGCGATTGACCGCGCAAAAAAATTGTTTGGGGCAGCGTATGCCAATGTGCAGCCGCATTCCGGGGCGCAAGCTAATATGGCGGTATTTTTTGCTTTGCTGCAGCCGGGCGATACGGTCATGGGCATGAATCTTACGGATGGCGGGCATCTTACGCATGGCAGTCCGGTCAATATGTCGGGAACGTATTTTAAAATTGTTCCGTATGGCGTTGCTAAAGATACGGAGCGCATTGATTATGATGCGCTTGAGCAGACGGCGCTGGAATGCAAGCCAAAGCTGATTGTTGCCGGCGCTTCGGCTTACGCGCGTATTATTGATTTCCCGCGGCTGGCCGAAATTGCTCATAAAGTGGGAGCCTATCTTATGGTAGATATTGCCCATATAGCCGGCTTGGTGGCTGCCGGACTGCATCCAAGCCCGGTTCCTTATGCGGATGTCGTTACGACAACGACGCATAAGACGCTGCGGGGACCTCGCGGCGGCATGATCCTCTGCAAAGATGCCGACTTTGGCAAGCAGTTTAACAAGGCAATTTTCCCTGGCATTCAGGGCGGTCCGTTGATGCATGTCATTGCCGCTAAAGCGGTTGCGCTTAAGGAAGCTTTGCAGCCAGAGTTTAAGGAATACCAGCAGCAGGTTTTGAAGAATGCCAAAGCGCTGGCCGATGGTCTTACCGCCAAGGGTTTCCGCATTGTTTCCGGCGGCACGGATAACCATCTCATGCTGGTGGATCTACAGAGCAAGAATATTACCGGGAAGGAAGCGCAGAATGTTCTTGACGAGGTCGGCATTACGGCCAACAAGAATACGATTCCGTTTGAACCTTTGAGCCCGTTTGTTACGAGCGGCATTCGCCTGGGGTCTCCGGCGCTGACGACGCGCGGATTCAAGGAAGAAGATATGCGGGAAGTTGCGGCGATCATTGCGCTGGTGTTGGAAAATCCGGCCGATGCGTCGGTAAAACAGCAAGCGCGGAATCGCGTGGCGGCGCTTTGTGAAAAATTCCCGCTGTATGAGGAGGCATAAACGATGGCAGAAGAATTGAAAGTAAATATTATTGATCATCCGTTGGTACAGCATAAGCTGACGCTGATGCGGCAGAAGGAGACCGGCGCTAAGGATTTTCGTGAATTGCTTGAAGAAATCGCCATGCTGATGGCATATGAAATCACTCGTGATTTTCCGTTGGAGGATGTCGAGATTGAGACGCCGCTTACAAAATGCAAAGCTAAGATGCTGGCGGGCAAAAAGGTCGGCGTTGTGCCGATTCTGCGGGCTGGGCTGGGCATGCTCAACGGTATTATCCGGTTGATTCCGGCAGCGCGCGTAGGGCATATTGGCCTTTATCGGGATCCGAAGACGCTAAAGCCAGTTGAGTATTACTGCAAACTGCCGCCCGATGTAGCTGAGCGCACGCTTATCGTGGTTGATCCTATGTTGGCAACGGGCGGATCTTCTTCGGCGGCATTGACGCTGCTGAAGGAGAAAGGCGCGAAGTCAATGATTCTCATGTGCTTGGTGGCGGCTCCGGACGGGGTTCGTGTTGTTAATCAGGATCATCCGGACGTTCCTATTTATGTGGCCAGCGTCGATGATCATTTGAACGAAAAGGGTTATATTGTTCCTGGTTTAGGTGATGCCGGCGATCGTATTTTTGGCACCCTGTGATGAAAATGTTTTTTACTGTTTACCGCTATGCTGCTTTTTGGCATGGCGGTTTTTCTTATGGTAATTTTTAGCTGGGTAAAGTATAATTTGAATAGAGTGACAATAGTAAAAGCAAGGGAGGAATCTGTATGTCTATTGTAGCGGCATTTGCCGTACCTCATCCGCCGATTATTTTGCCTGAAGTCGGGCATGGCGAAGAACAGAAAATCGGGAAAACCATTGAAGCTTATCGTCTGGCAATGCAGCGTGCGGCCGCGTTTCATCCGGATACGATTGTGTTGAGCAGTCCGCATGCGACTTTGTACAGCGATTATTTTCATATTTCGCCGGGCCGAAAGGCCGCAGGCAATTTTAAGTCCTTTCAGGCGCCGCAGGTCGAAGTACAAGTCAACTATGATACCGAATTTGTGGCAGAACTATCGAAACAGTGTGCGGATGAAGAGTTTCCTGCCGGCACGCTGGGGGAGCGGGAGCCGTTTTTGGATCATGCGACGATGATTCCGCTGCATTTCTTGAATGCCTATCAGACGGACTACAAGTTGGTGCGTATCGGGCTTTCTGGATTGTCGCCGCTGGCGCATTATCACCTAGGGCAGTGTATTGCCGCGACGGCGGCGCGCCTGAACCGGCGGGTTGTTTATATTGCCTCCGGAGATCTTTCGCATAAGTTGAAGGAGGATGGCCCTTATGGCTTTGCGCCGGCTGGTCCGGAATTTGACCGGCAGTGTACGGCGGCGCTGGGATCGGGGGATTTTCTTTCCTTGCTGCGGATCGATCCGGCGTTGGCGGAAAATGCGGCGGAGTGTGGGCTGCGATCCTTTTGGATTATGGCTGGAGCGCTTGACCGCCAGGCGCTGCAGGGGGAACTTTTGTCATATGAGGGACCTTTTGGCGTCGGATATGGCGTAGCGTCTTTTGTCACTGTCGGGACTGATGCATCACGGGCGATCGGCGAACAGTTCGTGCAGGGGGAAGAGCAGCGGCTGCAGATGCTGCGCAATGGCGAAGATGTTTTTGTGCAGTTGGCTCGGCATAGTCTGGAAACCTATGTAAAAACCGGCGTCTATGCAGCGCTGCCGCCGGATATGCCGGCTGCGTTGACGCAGGAGAAAGCCGGCGCGTTTGTTTCTCTGCAAAAAGATGGACAGTTGCGCGGTTGTATTGGCACTATTTTGCCGGCGCAGCGCAGCTTAGCGGAGGAAATCCTTTACAATGCGGTGTCGGCGGCGGTACATGATCCGCGGTTTGAGCCGGTCCGGCCGGAGGAGCTGGAGTCGCTGATCTATAGTGTGGACGTTCTTAGCGAGCCGGAGCCGATTGATTCGGAAAAACAGCTCAATGTAAAGCGCTATGGCGTGATTGTTGAAGCCGGCGGACGCCGCGGCGTCCTGCTGCCGGATTTGCCGGGAGTCGATACGGTGGAAGAACAGGTGTCAATCGCCCGGCGCAAAGGCGGCATACGACCCGCAGAACCGGTGCAGCTCTGGCGTTTTGAGGTGGTGAGGCACCATTAAAGCGATTTGTCCGATTTGCCCGCAGCATTGCGCGCTGGAAGAGGAAGAATCCGGCCTGTGCCGGGCGCGGAAAAATATTGATGGTACGGTTACGGCGGCAAATTATGGTTACTTGACTTCGATAGCGGTGGATCCGGTGGAAAAAAAGCCGTTTCGCCGCTGGTATCCGGGTAAGTTTATTTTGTCTGTCGGCAGTTATGGCTGCAACCTTCATTGCCCGTTTTGCCAAAATGATACGATTTCTCAGGCAGGCGCCGAAGCGCCGGGGACCGATGTGACGCCGGAAGCGCTTGTCACTCTGGCACAGCAGCTAAATCATGGGCCGCGCGGCAATCTGGGGGTGGCGTTTACTTATAATGAACCATTGGTGGGGTACGAGTATGTGCGCGATGCGGCGAAACTGTTGCGGCAGGCTGGGCTTAAGACCGCGCTTGTGACCAATGGCATGATTTGTCAGGAACCTTTGGCGGCTTTGCTGCCGTATATTGATGCAATGAATATTGATCTTAAAGGCTGGGGGTCGGAATTTTACCAATGGCTGGGCGGCGATTTGGGCACGGTACAAGCAACGATTGTTCAGGCAGCCGCTGTTTGCCATGTTGAAGTCACAACGTTAATTGTTCCTGGTAAAAATGACGATGAAGGTGCTATGGCGGAGGAAGCTGCTTGGTTGGCAAGCGTTTCTCCCGAACTGCCGCTGCATATCAGCCGGTTTTTTCCGCGGTTTCAGATGCAGGCGGCACAGCCAACGCCGGTTGCAATGATTGAGCGGCTTTGTACCATTGCCCGGAAGCATTTAAAATATGTGTATGCTGGTAATTGCTGAGAGCAGGAGTTTTCTTTTTTTGCACGAATCTATAGAGGGATTGTACATTTTTGGGGGCGAAGCGAAAATGAAATGGAGAAAACTAACAAGTTTATTGGTTATTGGGCTTTCAGCGACGCTGATTGCCGGTTGCGGCGGAGGCGGCGACAAGAAGGCCGAAGCGCCAAGGGATGCGTTTCAGACAGTGGCCGGTGAAAAAACTGCGGATCTGGTTCCGCAGGCGCAGAAAGAAGGCAAGGTGGTTGTTTATTCAATTACCAGCCGGGTTGCCAACGCTGCGGCAGGCTTTGAGAAAAAGTACGGCATAAAAGTCGAAGCAAGTGATCTGAAAGATTTTGAGCTCATTGATAAAATCTCCACCGAAGGGCGGGCGCAAGCGGCGGGCGCAGACTGCGTGATCTGCCAGGATTCTGGCCGTGTATGGGGCGAACTTCTGCAGACCGGGTATCTGCAAAATTATGTTCCGGCCGATATGGCGTCGGCAATTCCGGCGGAAAATCAGAAACCCCTGGTCTTTGCCTATATGAATAAAGTATTTGTTTATAATAATGAAACCTTTGCGGCAGCGCCGCCGGTCACGAATATCTGGCAGCTGACGGAACCGCGGTGGAAAGGGAAGTTTTTTTTCAAAAGTCCGATGCAGGAAGGTATTAATGCCGATTTTCTGACGATGCTCACGCAGCCAGAAAATGCGGCGAAACTGTCGCAGGCCTATGAGGATCTCTACCATAAGAAGCTGGAGCTGACGACCAAGAACGCCGGCTATGAGTGGATTAAAATGGCGTTTCAGAATGGCGTTATGATGGGGACCAGCGATACTTCCATGATGGAATCTCTCGGTATCCGCGGGCAGGGGACGCAGGCAATTGGCCTTTTGAATTACTCAAAGATCCGTTATGCTAAAACGAAAAATCTGGCGGTTGGCACGCTGGATACAATGCAGCCACTGTCAGGGTTTTATTATCCGGAATATCTGCTGCTGGTCGCCAATGCCAAACATCCAGCGGCGGCAAAATTATTTATCGAGTACCTTATGACCGAAGAGGGATTTGCGCCGTGGCAAAGCGATATGGGCACCTATTCCGGCAATCCGGCCATCGCGCCGGCGGCCGGTGACAAACCGCTGTCAGAGTGGTCGAAGATTCTCGTCAAGGATGATCCCCAGTATATTTTTGAAAACAGGGCTGAGGTCGAAGAATTCATCAGTAAGTATATTTGATAAAAGGGTCGTGTGAAACGTGGGCTGGCTCAAGCAGATAAAAATGTTTTGCCGCAAGCCGCACAATTTGATATTGGCAGTGTTGTTCCTGGTCCTGGTTATACTTACTTTGCTGCCGCTCATTTCGATTGTGATGGATACTTTTACCGTGCATACCTCGGAGGTCATGCGCATTCGGGGAACGCACGCCGGAGATTTTACTACCTATCATTGGTCTAAAGTGTTGCTGGATGGTGACAACAGCTTGAATATTTTTTACAAGCCGTTGTTAAATACTATTGGTATTTCGCTGGCCACTTGTTTGATTGCCATTGGCTTCGGAGGGTTGATGGCCTGGCTGGTGACGCGTACGAACATCCGGTATAAGCCGTTTTTGTCGGCTGTGTTTGTGCTTCCTTATGTGATGCCGTCATGGACGCTGGCGCTGGCTTGGCTGAATTTTTTTCGCAATCCGTTGGTCGGCGGCGTACCCGGCTTGTTTACGGTGCTGACAGGTCTGCCGGTGGCAAACTGGTTTGCTTATGGCTTTTTTCCTATTTCCGTCGTGCAGGGACTGCATTATGCGCCGTTTGCTTATATCCTGATTGGCGGTATTTTGAAAAATATGGATGCGAATTTGGAAGAAGCGGCGTTGCTGTTGAAGGCCAGCCGCCGTCAGATTCTCATGCGCATTACGCTGCCCATGGTAAAGCCGGCGGTGTTGTCCACGTTCTTACTGGCATTTTCCAGTTCTATGAGCGCGTTTGCGGTTCCGGCATTTCTTGGTTCGCCGGTACGCTATCAGGTGTTGACAACGCAGCTTTACCGTACCCTGCAGGGACTGAATCCTGGTTATGGCTACCTGATGGCGTTGATTCTGATTTTGATCGGCGTCGGTATCATGCTGCTGAATCAGTGGGTTTTGAGCGGGCGTAAATCGTATACGACGATTACCGGGAAGAGTTCACAGATCGCTTTGGTTCCTTTGCGGCGGCTGCGGACGCCGCTGTCCGTTGGGTTTTCGGCATTACTGCTTTGCGTTGCCGTCGTGCCGCTTATTACTTTTGCGGTGGAGTCGTTTATTGTAGAACCGGGGAATTATGCCTGGTCGAACTTCAGTACGATTTTCTGGGTTGGCGAGGGCGCCGTGGATGTTGCGAACGGCGAACCGGGTATCTTGCGTAATGCGCATATTTTCAGCGGTTTGACCAATAGCTTTTTGTTGTCGGTAATCGTGGCTTTTCTTACGGGAACCATTGGAATTTTGGCCGGCTATGCTATTGTGCGGAAAAAAGATCATTGGCTGGCGCATGCCGTCAATCAATTGACCTTTTTCCCGTATTTGATTCCGAGCATGGCGCTCGGCGCCATTTATCTTTCAATGTCGGTTGTGCCGCATGGACCGATACCGGCGCTGTACGGGACATTTGCTGTATTGATTCTTATCGGCGTCATCAAGTATCTGCCGTTTGCCTCCAAGGCAGGGATCAACTCGATGCTACAGCTAGGCGGTGAAATAGAGGAAGCGGCGCTCATCATGGGTATTCCCTGGTGGAAACGCATGCTGCGCATCATTGTGCCGATTCAGAAAACAAGTTTTTTGTCCGGTTATCTTTTACCATATATTTCCTGTATGCGCGAGTTGTCGCTGTTTATTTTGCTGATTTCTCCGGCGACAAATGTACTGACGACCATGTTGTTCCAGTATAATGAAAAAGGCTGGAATCAATACGCAAATGCGATTAATTTGCTGATTGTCGGCGTGGTGCTGTTGTCAAATTATGCGATGAATAAACTTACCGGCGCTTCAATTGATAAAGGAATAGGGTGATTCTGTGCCAGAAATTATACTCAGACAGGTTACAAAAAAATTTCAGAAATCAGTCGCGGTCGAGAACCTTGATTTGACAATTGACAATCGGGGCTTTATCACACTGCTGGGACCGTCTGGCTGTGGCAAGACGACGACTTTACGCATGATTGCGGGGTTGGAATCGCCGACGACGGGGGAAATTTCCATTGGCGGCAGGCTGGTTTTTTCATCGGAGCAGGGAATCGATCTGCCGCCGGATCAGCGGGATGTTGGGTTTCTCTTTCAGAATTATGCACTGTGGCCGCATATGACCGTGTATCAAAATATAACCTTTGGTCTGGAAAATATGAAGTGGGATAAAGCCCGGATGAAAGCGCGCGCCGATGAACTCATGGCGATGCTGCGCATAGCGGATTACGGCGAGCGTTATCCGGCAGAATTATCCGGCGGGCAGCAGCAGCGGGTGGCGATTGCCCGCACGCTGGCTACCGGACCAAAGACGTTGTTTATGGATGAACCGTTGTCCAATCTCGATGCAAAACTGCGGATGGAAATGCGTACGGAATTGAAACGGCTGCATCGGGAGACGGATTCGACGTTTGTCTATGTTACGCATGACCAGCTGGAAGCTATGACACTGTCTACAAAAATTTGTCTGCTGCGCGAAGGAAAACTGCAGCAATATGCGCCGCCGCTGGAAGTTTATAATCATCCCGTCAATGTTTTTGCGGCCGATTTTATTGGCAGTCCGAATATCAATTTGTTGGCGGCAGTCGTCGGCGCCGGATCGGCACAAGCGGTACCGTTGGTATTGAACAACGGGCAGGCGCTGTCGTTTCAGATGACGGGGGGAGAACTGCCGTCGGAAGGACAGAAGCTGCATATTGGCATCCGGCCGGAAAATGTTGTGTTGGCGGTACCGGACGGCTTGCCAGCGCAGATTGTGGCGACGCTGCCTTCCGGGATGGAAACGGTCGTACGGCTGGATATGGGCGGCGTGCCGCTGACCGCCGTCGTTTTCGGGACCATTGACTTCGCGGTGGGAGAGACTGTGCCGGTGGGATTTAAGACGGCTGGGCATATCCTTTTTGCCGCCGAAAACGGACGATATATTGCCAGCGGTGCAGTGGCAGTATAGGCTGATTGCTTTTTGTTTCTGCCGTTGGTAAAATAAAAAATCGTGGTGCAGGTGATTCGTGCTGATGGATCATTCGGGAAAAGACTTTGAAAAAAATTTGAAGTCTTTTTTCTTTTTGGTCAAGCAAGGCTTATGCCGGCGGTGTTGGACGTGTTTTATATGGAAAATTGGGATCAACTAGGGAAGGAAAATGTTTGAATTGCTGAGCAAAACTATTTATAATGAAAGCAACAAAGGCTTTTGGGGAGGTTTTTATGAAATTTTGCTTGAATCATTTTTTATCAGCGGTGTCTTTTGCGCTGGATTACGCTGAACATGATGTGTTTGGCGTTCCGTTAAATCATGGCAAGCGCGTTGCTTATATTGCCTGGCGTGTGGGACAGCGAATCGGTTTGGGCGACGATGATATTTTTGATCTGGTTTCGCTGGCTATTCTGCATGATATTGGTCTGAGCAAATACATTGGCAATAAAGAGCGGATTGCCGATTTTGCAAATTATGAAGTTATTCAGGGACATTGTCTCATCGGTGAGCAAAGTATAAAAAAATATCCTTTTCTGAAAAAAGAACAGAATATTATTTTGTATCATCATGAGTGCCTGGATGGCAGCGGCTTTTTTCATATTTCTGGAAATGATTTGCCGTTGAAGGCGCAGATTATCAGTTTTGCTGATTATATTGACACCCATTTTCAGGCGAATAAATTTTATGGCGGTTATGCGGAACGCGCGGGCAACAAAATACTATCTCTGTGTGGCCGGAAATATGCCGCGACGCTTTGCGACGCTTTTCTGGATCTGAGTCGGCAGCCTCGTTACCGGTTGGACCAGCAGCCGGAGAATATTTATATGTGCCTGCATCGGGGGCTGCCCGAAAGAACCGTTGATTTATCTTATGAGGACCTGATCTGGATGACGGAAATTATGTCGGATATTGTCGATGCAAAATCGCGGTTTACCTGGCGTCATTCGAAAGGGTTGGCGGAAAAAGCCGGAACCATGGCGGAGTTCTATCAATATGACAGCGTGCAGCATACAAAATTGGTCATTGCCGCGAATCTGCACGATTTGGGCAAGCTGCTCATTCCCAACCGCATTCTGGAAGCCCATCGGGCTTTGACAGAGGATGAGTTTGCGCTGGTTCAATCACATACCTATTATACGCGGCAGGTTTTGTCACAAATTGATGGGTTTGAGGATATTACGGAATGGGCGTCCAATCATCATGAAAAGTTGGATGGCAGCGGCTATCCTTATGGTAAAACAGCTGCTCAACTGGACTTCAATTCCCGCTTGATGGGCTGTTTGGATATTTATCAGGCATTAACGGAGGATCGTCCCTATCGCGCTGGCATGTCGCATGCAAAAGCAATCGGGATTATGCAGGAGCTGGCTGACGGTGGTCGGCTTGACGCCGGAATTGTTCACGATGTGCAGGACGTTTTTGGTGGATAAGTTTACTTGATTTATGTAATAAGTGTTTACGGATACTTATTATTATTAAAAAATACTATTAATTTTTTGAACTTTATATTATAATATAGAATATACTATTGAATTAGGAAGAAGGTTTTATATAATGAAAGGGACGGTTGTAGCTACTTGGATTCAAACGGCGAAAAAACTCTGGGGCGAAGATGTGGTGGCAGCGGTCATGGAGCAGAACGGCTGGGCTGCCAACCGTATATTTTTGCCGCTGGAAGACGTCGATGATCAGACCATCAAAAAATTTATTGAGCTTTTAAACCATAAGCTGAATATCCCAGTGGCACAGCTTTGGTATGAGATCGGCCGGGATAATATCCTATCGTTTTCACAGGCGTATCCGTCGTTTTTTAAGGGTAAAAATCTTTATACGTTTTTGGCGTCTATGTACGATGTGCATGTTGAAGTTGTCAAAATGGTTGCCGGCGCTAAGCCGCCAAGACTTATTATGCAGCCAATTTCGGCGCATGAGGCCCTTTTTTCTTATGACTCCCAACGTGGGATGCTGGACTACTTTCGCGGGTTGTTGAAAGGCGCGGCAGAATTTTTCCATGAAGAACTCAATATGGAAGTTTTGGAACAAACGCCGCTACATATGAAACTGAAACTAAAATTTTCGGCGCCGATTTTCCAGGAAAAAGTATTTTCTCTTAACAGCTGGCTGGGATTTACCGGTTCGGTGGCAAGAAAAATTAGTCTGGTTTCATTTCTGGTTACTTTATTGCCGGCGTTGGTTTTTTTCTTTTGGGATGCGTCATGGAAATTCTTTATTTTTCCGGTAATTAGCGGATTTTTTGTCTGGATTGTTTCCACCATGCTTTTGCGGCCGTTAGAGGTAATTCGTGCGGAAATGAAGAGTTTGCTCGACCATCATTATGAGTCGGATATAACAGTGCACTCTAAGGATGAATTTGAGGACTTAGCGACGGACATTCAGTCTTATAAAAAAAGCATCAAAGCAGAATTTACTGGTTTTCGCGGAACCAGTGATGAACTGACGCATTATGGCTCGAATTTTAACAGCTTGGCGGAAAAGATGGGCAGTACGTCCAAGGAAATCGTCGGCGTCATTAATGAAGTGGCGATTGCAGCGACGAACGGCGCGGAGAGTACCAGCGCGGTGGCAGGATTTCTCCATAAAAATATGAATGCGCTGGCGATGGTGGTCAAAAATCAGGTTAATAATAACGATAATTTGATTAAAGCCGTGGAAAATATTGATAAAGGGTTCGGCAATGTACAGTCGTCCAGTGAGAATCTAAATAAGAGCATGGAGAAGTTTACTGTGGTCCGCGAATCGGTGGAGGCGTTGCGCAATGAGGCCGAAAAGATCAGTTCTATCACCGATGTGGTGACACAGATTGCTTCCCAGACGAATCTGCTGGCCTTGAATGCGGCCATTGAAGCGGCGCATGCCGGGGAGCAGGGGCGAGGCTTTGCCGTTGTAGCGGAGGAAATCCGCAATTTGGCGGAACAATCGCAGCAGCAGGCGGCGGTTATTTCTTCGGATGTTGGTAATATTGCGCATATCATTGGCGATGTGATTTCGTCGGTTGATGTGGAATATCAGACCTTAGGGCAGGAAAGCCATCAGCTGAAAGACGTTGTCAGCAGCAATTTGGAGCATGTGGATAATATTCGCGATGTATCGATGAGCATCAGCAAGATTATTAATTCGCTACAGGATGAAATGGATGCCATGAATCATGTGTTTGAGAAAGTAGAGTCCATCGCCGCGATGTCGGAAGAGAATTCAGCGGCGGCGGAAGAAGTGAATGCAACGGTTCAGGTACATAATGAAAAATTGCAGGATATGATGGATAAAATTAAGAGCTTCAAAGAGATTTCCGTTAAATTTTCTCAGGAATTGGGGCATTATAAAATCTGAGGCCGGTTTTATGGCCCGTGTTAGGCGAAGGCAGGAAGGCGAGAGTTTATGTGGAAAGTCGTGTTCCATATTGATGAATTAGAAAAATGGCCGCTGGTATTCGGCAATCTTCGGAATTTTTTAGGGGATTGCGGCGGCGCAGCAGTAGAGGCGATTGTTGTTGCCAATGCGGGTGCTGTACTGGGAGCGGTGCGGGAAGATTGGCAGGCGGATTTTCAGCAGCTGGCAGCACAGGGCGTCATATTTGAATGTTGCCGTATTGCCCTGCAGGGCAATGGCGTTGATCTGGCGCGTTTGCCGGCGGCAGTGAAGGTAACCCCTTCCGGCATTCGGCGGCTGATTGAATTGCAGCAGGCAGGATTTGCCTATATCAGACCGTAGGGAGGCTTTTTCTGTTAGAAATCATGGCAGTGGACGCCGAGCGTTAGCAAGGCGAATGTTATGATGATCGGCATGTTCTTTAGACGTTAGGTTGCTGCGCTGTAGGACGGCGTTGTGCGCGAAAAAGGCAAGCAGGCAGAGTTTACGAAACTCTGCCTGCTTGCCTTTTTATCTGCATTGCAACTTTAAATCGTGGGAGCAGCAAATATGCGCAGATAATGGTCGGCGTCATTAATTTGGATGCAAAATTCACTGCTTTTAAATGGTACGGTAAGACATTCCTGCTGCGGCAGACCGCTTCGTGAAGCCGCAAATACGCCGCAGGAAGCTCCATTAGCAATAAAACCAGCGGGGGTGGTGACTGCAGCTCCGGCTGGCAGCTGCGTCAAGGAGAAAACTTTTGAAGTGTTGGCGGCAATTGTCATAGAGGGCGCAGTTGATAATTTTTCTGAAAGATTATGATAATGAATTGTCAGTCGGCTGATGGCAGCTTGAACCAAAATTGTACTGTCATCGCCGGTGGTTATGGTAAACGAAGTTTTTGCCAGAACATAGTCGCCATAAGAATCCATAAGTTTGATATTATAAGTGCCGGCTGGCAGCTGACTTAAAGTGATTTGTCCGTTCGTATCGAGGGTGCCGGATACTTCAGCATCGGTTGCAGTATTATGTACGAGAATATTTGTATTGCTGATCGCAATGGCGGGATCATATTGTTCGACGGCTTTTAATGTCACGGCAGCTTTTATTGCTGTTTCTGTATGCGCTGGGCTGCTGTTTCCCGCAGGAACTTCCGCGGCCGTGTCCGTATCGCTGGCAGCGGCTGCCGGGCTGCTGCTTGTAATGTCAGAGGTTGTGGCTATATTGGCAGCATTGGCAGCGGCCGGGAAATGGCATAGCAACAGGAATAAAATGACCAGAGGCGTTTGTATCCGCCAGGGAAGCGGCTTGTTTTGTACTTTTAGCATACTGTATCAGCTACCTTTCTCTATTCTCACGGTATCAATTCCGGAGGTTGATTACAATAGATTTTTGGTCGTATATCTATTGTCGAAAGGTATCTACGCTGTATGGCCTACGCGCTATATCCTGTTTTTTTCAGAATACTGTACAAACTTTTTAATCTGTGATAGCCTGAATTTACAGGCCGAGTTTATTAGCATGCTTAGTTGCTTTTGATCAATATGCAGGATGCACTTACAATATTTTCTACGGAAGAGTTGAAGGATGGTTCTGAAGGTTGAAAGTTTTTTTGTTGTTCAATGGCGGCAATAGCCGCGTGCGATTGCTTTGGCCTTTTATCCGCTTGTTTGGCGCATTGGTCATTGTGTTGTTGAGCGGATGGCTGTCTCCTGCTGCTGGCTGGGCTGCATCTTTTACTGCCGTGGGCAGCGGGCCGACGGAACAAGCGGCGATTCAAGATGCTTTTCGGCAGGCGATTCGCGCGCAGTGCGGGATTTCTTTGGCGGCGGATACCTATGTCATCAATCAGCAGGTCGCCCGGGATCAAATGCATGCGTCAACCAATGGACATATCAGCAGTTACCGTTTGTTGGATAGTCATTTTGATGGCGAGATCTATCGGGTAAGATTACAGGTGGAGCTTGCCGATGGTGCAGTTGGCGAGGTCAGGGATCGTACAGAACATTCTTCATCGGCGCCAAGCGCCCTGCGGCTGGGATTCATTTTATTAGAAAATGGCCGTACCACTGCTTCTGGTGCGAGCCGGGACCGCTCTTTTCGTGGCGCCGGCCAGGATATAACGGGTGTGACAAATATGGATGATCCGGCGGCTGCTGCAATGTTGGCAGCTTTGCTGCACAATGGGTTTTCGCATATACAGGCAGTGTCCCGCCTGCCGGCGAAAAAAGCGGTGAGCCGAAGGCAACGGACCGGGCGGGAGCAAAACGAAGCGGCAGTGGCTGCCAATCTGCCGTTTGATTACATGCTTATGGGGAATATAGTCGTGCAAAATACTTTGCTGCCGCTGAATCGGGAGGTTCCTTTATACGTGGCGCGAGCGGTTTTGCAGATTCATATTATCCGGGGCGATACCGGTGAATCCGTTTCCGTCGCACAATATCAGGAAAGCAATGTGGAGGAGACGTCTTCTTTAGCGGAAAAAGAAGCAGTTTATCAGGTCGGTAAAAAAGCCGGCAGTGATACTGCGATGAAATTGCGCTGTCTCACGCTGAATCAGACGGAATCCTATACGATTCACCTGCAGCAGGTAAAAAAGTTTGCACAGCTGACAAATTGGATGGATTATATGAATTATGTAGGCGGGGCGCGTAATCTTTTGATTAAAAGTTATGAAAATGGACATGCGGTCTTAACTTTGGATTTTGCCGGCAGCAATGAAGAATTAGCAGCGCTGTGCAGCCAGGATATGAATGCCTTGGCGATGGTTACGGGGATGACGGCTAACACCATAGAGCTGACCTTTCAAAAGCCGCCGGATCAATCTGTATAAGAGAGGAAGAGAAGGACATGGATTTTTATGTGCAAGGAAAGAAATTGTTGTATGCGATATTGTTGCTGCCATTTTTTTTGACAACCGGTTCAGGGCTTTGTTTCGCCCTGGGGGTCGATTGGGACAGCAATATGATTACCGCCATTGGGGTAGGCAGCGCTCCTGAGTATGCGATCAAGCCGGGGCAGGCAAATGCGTTGGCGCGGCGGGCCGCGGTTGTCGATGCTTATCGGAATCTGGCCAGTATTGTCTATGGCGTAGAAGTAGAGAATCATACGACTGTCGAGCAGCTGACGGTCAAAAAGGATACCATCAAGACGGCGGTGGCCGGCGTTATTCGGAACGCGCGCATTGTCGATGAAGAGCAGCTGGACGACGGCAATTATCAAATTACCCTGAGCATGCCGATTTTTGGGCAAAATAGTCTGGCGGCAGCGGTCTGGCAGAAAGATACAAATATTAATACCAATGCTGCGCCGGCTCCGGTAGGAACGGTTCCGGCAACAACGGTTCCTACGGCGGGAACGGCTGTCGCGAGCGCCAATCCAACAGCGGCCGTTTTGCCTTCGGGGCCGTTGCCTTCCGGGACTTTTTCCGGGCTGGTGGTGGATTGCCGCGGCTTGGGACTGGAGCGCGCCATGGCGCCTAATATTCTGGATACCTCTTCCCGGGTTATTTACAGTTCTAAGAATGTGCTGGATCAAAATATGATTCGCCATGGAATTGTTTCTTATGCAGAATCGCCTACGGAAAAATCGATTTTGTCGGTTGTCGGGACGAATCCGCTGGTTATCAAAGGGGTGGCATTAACAGATTTTCATAGAAATCCGGTTATTTCCAAGGAAGATGGGGATAAAATCCTGAGCGCTATACAGAAAAATGACTTTTTAGGTTCCTGCTCGGTTGTTTTGATAAAATAAGACCGTTGTATCGGTAATATTCAGATATCATAAAAAATGCTTTTTAGAAAAAGACGAGTCAGTGCAATCGTTTTTTCTCTAAAAAGCATTTTATGTTTTCCCTATTTTAATCAAAGAAAAGATCATAGAGAAGACAAAGATTAAGAAGGGTGACAAAAAGTCCAATGACAGCTAAAATAATTTTCTGCCGTTGGTTGTTAGCGTATTTTCCCATGATTTTTGGCGAAGAAGTCAAATAAAATTGCAGCCCTATGGTAAACGGCAACTGCAGGGAAAGCAGCATCTGGGAGTAAAGAAGCCCGCGAAAAGGATCCTGAATAAAAAACAGGAACAGAAGCGCGGCGCCATAGGTAATTATGACGCCCAAGCGTGAATGCAGATCCTTAATGTCATATGGTTCATGGAAGATACCGGCAAAAATACTGCCTCCGGCCATACCGGCGGTAGTAGTGGAAGAAATGCCGGAAAAAAGCAAAGCCAGAGCAAATAAAAAAGCAGCGGTATTGCCAAGAATCGGCCGCAGCATGGTAACTGCCTGTGTTAGGTCGGTGACCGCAATGCCCGGTATAAAGAAGACGACCGCAGCGACAATAATCATAGCGCTGTTAATTGCCCAGCCAATCAGCATGGAAAAAAGGGTGTCAAGAAATTCATATTTCAGTTGACGTTGGATGACGGCTTCATTTTCCAGCTGCCATTGCCGGCTTTGGATGACTTCAGAATGAAGAAATAAATTATGCGGCATGACGACTGCGCCAAGGACGCTGGTAATGATCAGCAGGGACCCGGGCGGAAAGGATGGCGTAATCCATCCCTTGACTGCCGGCAGCCAGTCGACGGAAACAAAGCCCAATTCGATAAGAAAGGAAAGTCCAATCAGCGAGACAAACGCAATGATGATTTTTTCCAGCTTTTGATAGGAGTTAGACCAGAGTAAAATTCCGCAAAGCACGGCAGTCATCGTGGCTCCAAAGAAAATAGGCAGTTGAAACAGCATTTGCAGCGCAATCGCGCCGCCAAGAATCTCTGCCAGTGCCGTAGCGACGGCGGCTCCCATAGCGGAGCCAAGAAGCGGCTTACTGATCCATCCAGGCAAGTGCCTGGCGCCGGCTTCCGATAGGCAGTCTCCGGTAACAATGCCGAGGTGGGCGGCATTGTGCTGTAAAATGATGAGCATAATAGTAGCCAGCGTAACCATCCATAAAAGTTCATAGCCATAGGAAGCGCCGGCAGCTATATTGGAGGCCCAGTTGCCGGGATCAATAAAACCTACCGTAATCAGTAATCCCGGTCCCAGATAGCGTAAAAACTCACGAGCCCCCTGACGGTTTTTCTGTGCGTCCGTAAAATAGGAACGCCAATTGAACATTATTCTCACCTCTGCTGTTATTGTATAATAGACGGAAAAAATTAGCAATGGCCGGCGCGTGTTTTTTCAAAACAATCGGCCCCCATTGTTTAGAATAGGAAGATTTATTGCTTTTGTGTATCGTGCCCGCTGCATTTTACGAGCAATTATTAAAGTTTGGTATTAAATCATTAGTCGTAGCCAAGGTACGCACTACTTCCCTTTTTTGGAAAATACACTTTACAAATAACGGTAAATACACTATTCTGTTTAAAGAAGCCTAATTACATATGGAATATAGAGAAAATCAATACGCAGGATGCGCTTACAATATTTTCTACGGAAGAGTTGAAAGAGGGTCCTCGACGTTGAGCGAATTTTTTCGGTTGACCCGCTGGAGTTTCATTCGGCGGTTTTTTTTATTGTGGTTGTTGGTGGGCCTTATGGGGTTGTCGGCTCCCGTGGTGTCGGCGCAGGCGACAATCGGCGTTTTGCCTTTTAAAAATACCTCGGGGCAACGTGGTCTGGATCAGGTTATAATGAATTCTTTGGTGGCATTATTGACCAATGCGCCGGATGTGACGTTAATTGACCGGACAAATATGAAAGATATACTGACAGAACAGACGTTGAAACGAAGTACAGGTTTGTCTAAGCATACTTCGCCAATGCTTCTGATGAACGGGATGGATTATTTTCTCACTGGGACTATTCTTGGTGTACAGAATATTTCCAATAGTAAACGGCATAAAAAGCCGGAAACGCAGGTTACTGTGTTTTGGAAACTGTTGGATACGGTCACCGGCCGCGTTGTTTGCGCCGATACCTGTCAAACTTCCGTGCCTAAGATCATGGTGAAGCAGAATGGTAAAAAAATCTGGCTGACCGCGCCGGATGCTTTACCATCCGCCTTGCAGACAATCGCGTTGAAGATCTGCAGCCGTTTGCAGGTAAAATTGAGTTCTCTGCCATTGTTGGCCCGGGTTGCCAGTATTGATGGGGATATACTTTACATTGACCGCGGCGCTGCGGACGGCGTTGTTTCCGGGCAAATTTTTTCTATATATCAGCAGGGTAAAATGATTCGTGATCCGGATTCGGGGGCGATTTTAGGGCAGCAGCGCAAGCTGTTATGTCAGGTGCTGGTTGATCGGACGGATCAACATATGGCTTCCGGGCGGGTTTTGAATGGGTCTGCCGATGCGATTCAGATAGGCGACGCGGCAGAGGTGCGGCAATAAGTATCAACTTGCAGCGCGCCGCCAGAACAGGATGGGGAATAAAGTCAGAGTGCGCAGAGGGAAGGCGTGAACTTGCAGGATGCCGGGACGGCGACTGACTCCATAGAAAAATCGTTTTTTCTTCTGTTATCAGAAGAAAAAACCGTGCGAAAGGAGATATCAGGGCGCAGAAATGGGAATCAGAGTGTTAGTGGCCGAAGATTATGCTTTGTTGCGGCAAGGTATCCGGCAAGTATTGCGTTTCGAGCCAGATGTTCAGATTGTAGGGGAGGCGGCAGACGGGCAAAAGGCGATTGCCCAGACGTGGCTGCTGCAGCCGGATATTTTGCTGCTGGAGCTAAGCTTGCCGGAGATCAGCGGGATGCAGGTTGTGCGTCAGCTGCAGACGGTCAAATTGCCGACAAGGATCTTGGTGCTGACAATGCGTGACGGCGATAAATATGTATTGGAAGCTTTGCGTTATGGGGCGCGCGGCTATCTGTTGAAAGATGTGGAGCCGAGTATGTTAGTGCAGGCGATACGGACTGTTTTTGCCGGCGGTTATTTCATTTGTCCGCAGTTAGAAAAACGCATTTTTGGCAGTGTCGGACAGACCAGTGAAGATTTATATCAGAAGGTAGTGGAAATTTGGCGTCGACGCATACGAAACCGGCTCACGGTTCGTGAAATGGATGTGCTATCCTGTTTGGTTCACGGGTTGTCAAATCGGGAAATCGCCAAGGTCTTATTCATGAGCGAAAAAACGGTTAAAACGCACCTGACAAGTATTTTTTATAAACTTCAGGTGCAGGGACGAACGCAGGCATTGATCTATGCGTTGAAATATAAACTTTTTCGGCTGGAATAAAATGTAAGGATAGAATGAAGTTCGGAATAGAGTAAAATTTTTATAGTTTTTATAGTACCCTTGAGTGCCATATGCAGCGCTCAAGGGTCTTTTATACCTGCTAGCTTGCGCACTTTGTGCTATATAAACTACGGTTTATGCAAAATATAGTAATAGTCAGAAGGTTTCATATATAATATAAGATTATATAGCATATTTTGTATTCAAGGCGGCGCAGTCGATGTCAGCCGGCTAAGGGAGGCAAAAGTAATGACAAAACTAAAAAAACTAACCAGAAGGACCTTTTTGAAAGGGGCGGCCTTGGGGGGGATTTCCCTGATGACAGCATCCTTATTTGATCCGTTTTCCATCTCGCGCCGGGTGTTGGCGGCAGGTCATAATATTGAGCCGTTGTGGGATGCCGGGCCGCAGCAGGATAAAGTTGTTGTTGTCAGTGATTTGCATTTTGGCATTGATGATGGTTTTGCCGAAGATGTTAGTAATCGACCGCTGTTTGTTGAATTTCTGCAACGGTTGCAGCAAACCGACGATGTGCGCGAACTGGTTATTGCCGGCGATTTTCTTGACGAATGGTTTTTGCCTTTGACTTACGCGCCTATTACTAATATGCATGAATTTTTTATTCAGGTGGCACGGAATAATCAGAGCGTTATCAATGAACTGAAAAATGTCATGCAGGCAGGAATCAAGCTTGTTTATGTCATTGGTAATCATGATATGAATATGGGCGAAGAAATATTGCCCGCTTTGTTGCCGGGTATCGTGGAGGCGCGTGATTCCAAGGGACTGGGTCGCTATATTACCGGCGATCGTCAGGAGATTGTAATTGAACATTGTCATCGGTATGATCCATATTCGGCGCCGGACCGGGTGTCCAACCGCGAGCTTTGTCACAGCGACGAGACGATGTACCCGCCCGGATATTTCTACGCCAGGCTGGGTACCAGCTGGGTTCTTGAGCATAAGCCGAAGATCAAAAAAAATTATCCGGTTGTTAGCAAAGTGCCGGATGCTGCAAATACCGATCAGATGGGCGCGTATATCTATGCTAAGACGTTGGAAAATCTGTTTAACCGTATTACGGAAAAAAGCGGTTTTGAGGAAAAAATTTTCCGGATGGGCAGCTGTGGTATGCATGATAGCTACTCTTTAAAGGATATGTATCCGGTGGAACAGGCAGATGGAACCATTTCCGCACCGGTTTTGTTCCGTAACTTTCAACGTTCCTGGGATGAACGTCAGACGATGAATGATGTATGGTTCAAAATTCCGTTTGTGGAAGCCGGCGCCGACGCCGTGAAGAAAACGTATTTTTATAAATGTGCTAAATCGCAATATTTGGATCGGCAGGATGTAAACTACGATGTAGTTGTTTTTGGTCATACCCATATTCCTGATTTTCATCAGGACGGAAGAAAATTTTATGTGAATTCCGGCACCTGGGTGGATCATAATTCTGATTATCCACCGGCAACTTGTACGTTTGCCGTTGTAGAGACCGGCGCAGAGAATCGGGTCGGTTTATATCAATATCAGGGCGACGGCTCTTTGACGGATCTTTCCGCTAAAGTGCAGAATGCATAACGAAAGGGACGAGATTTCAGGCAATGAAAACATATAGGAGCATGTATCAGGCGCTTTGCCTGGCCGGGGGGATCTTTCTGCTGCCGGCGACCGGGCTGGCGGCAGAAGCGACCGGCTCGGCGAACCTATTGCCCGCAGCAACTGCCGCTGCCTCGGTTCAGTCTGCGTTATCGTTGACGAAGGCTGAAAAACAGCAAAAAGATCCGGCGGTTAAGGTGGAAGTTCGCTGGATTATGCCTAAACTCAGCTTGACCGTGAATACCGGCAAGGTGACGCCGGGAACGCGTGATACCGTCAATTTTCGCGATACGCTGGGCATAAAAAATTCGGATGTGCCGGAAGTCAAAATTACTTCCGGGAAATTTGAATTCGATTACATTCGCGTGCGCCAGAGCGGACATGTGCATTTGGCAGATTCGTTCACGTATCAGGGAGTAACCTTCACCAATGTCAACGTAAACAGCAATCTTGATCTTGATTATTTTGCCTTGAATTGGAAGCAGAAGCTTTTGGAAAAGGATCGGCTGACTTTATATGGCGGAACAGGTTTGCGTATCTATCATATGTATACCTCGGTGCAGGGAACCGCCAATCCCGGCGTCGAGCGCACCGGATCCGATGAATTGTTTCGGGTAGCGCCGACTTTGAATCTTGGGCTGCAAGTCTATTTGGATACGGCTAAAAAAATTGATTTTTTTAGCGATTTTGCGGGCATGACAATGGGAAAGTATGGGTATCTGTATGATTATGAAGCCGGGTTACGTTATAAGCCGCAGGACAATATCAGCATCTCTGCCGGGTATCGATCCATTGACATGAATGCAGATCTCAGCGTGGACAATGATGATCGTCCGATGTATCGTTTACGGGGACCCTATTTTAGTTTGGCTTATGAATTTTAGCCGGCGCCGTAAATCGGGCTGGTCGCAGAAGAGAAATTTTGAACATAGCAGAGACGTCGGCAGCGAAAACTTGGTTGCCGACGTTTATTTTTGTTGCCGTATTTCCTGACAAGAGGTACACTATATTCAAACTGTATTGTTCGGATGAAGGAGAATATAGATGGACCCTATTGAGATTGCCATTTGCGAAGACGCGACTGGGGATGGAGATGCCGCTGACCGTTATTTGCAGGAATATCTTCGGGAAAAAAGATATTCGCAGGTTCAGGTTCGGAAATATGTCGGTGCGTTTGATCTTTTAGGAGCGTTGGATCAGCACTATATTGATATTGTGCTGCTCGACATATTACTGCCGGGAATTTCCGGGATTGAAGCAGCCAGAGCCATTCGCAAAATACAGCCGCAGGTAAAAATCGTTTTTCTGACTAGCAGTCCAGATTATGCCGTGGAAGCTTTTTCGGTTCAGGCCTTACATTATGTAATGAAACCGCTGCAAAAAAGTATTTTCTTTGAGGCGATGGATCGGGCTTTTGTGGAATTGAGAAAAGTCGAGAAAAAGCAAATCGTAGTCAAGATAGGCGGTGGGGCCGCCGCTAAACTGGATATTGAGGAAATAGAATATATCAAAAGTTATGAGCATGAACAAACAATTTATCTGCAGCATCAGGAGCCGTTGCTGGCCAAACAATCGCTGGCCTTTTTTGGGGAAATTCTGGCCCGTTTGGCGCCGCAGCAATTTGTACAGCCCTACAAAGGATATTTGATCAATTTGAAGGCAGTCCGCGTCGTACAACAGGAAGGGATTTTTCTTTTCTCAGGCGAAAAAATTCCTATCGCCAGAAATAATTTCCGGGCCCTGCGGGATGCGTATTTCAATTTCAGTCTTTCTCTTGGCGTAACGGGCGCGGTTTTTAAACCGAAGCGATTCTGATAAAATGGGCAAGGCGCAGGCAGTGGAATTGTTTGACAATTGCCAGGATATTATTTAGAATAAATGGGATAGTTATGAAGGGGGGGCCAAGCGTGATGGCGGCATTAGATAAGAAGATACTGTGTAGTGTACAATCACCCGTGTTTGTAGTTCGTTTAGCCTTGCCGGGCATAAGTCTGTCCTTTTCTGGAAAAGCGCATAGTAAAGATGATGTCGGAGTTCTTGGCTATATATAGTTATGACCAGATGGTTTTGATAAAACTAAGGACGCCGGGAGGTGTCTTTTTTTTATGCTTAATTTATGATTGACATGATTGATCGGGAGGAAAATAGCAATGAAAATGGATTTTTGCGCCATGGATATGAAGACCTGGCCGAGAAGCTATACTTACAAATATTTTACCGAAACTGTATCACCCTTGATTTATTCGGTTAACGTGACGCTTGATGTTACCAAACTTAGAGGAATTCTCAAAAAGCAAAAGTTAAAATTTTTTCCAGCCTATCTTTATCTGATTACTAAAGGGATGATAAGCCAAAAAGAATTTCTTATGGCAAGACAAGACAACATATTAGGGTATTGGAATTTTCGTACGCCGTTGTATCCTGTATTCCATGAAGATGATCAAACGATAACCTTTCTTTGGACAGAATATGACAATGATTTTAAAACGTTTTATAAAAATTATACTTCAGATATCATAAATCATGGGAAGCAGCATGGCGTTATGATGGCAAAAGGGAAGCCGCCGGCCAACAGTTATATTATAGCGTGCACGCCGTGGTTTTCCTTTAACAGCTTATCTATGCATTTACAAAATGCGAAAAATTACTATGTGCCGATGTTTGAGGCAGGGGGATTTCAAGAAGCTCATGGTACTATAAAAATGCCTTTATCTATTACGGTTAACCATGCTGTGATTGATGGCTATCATATAAAAGTATTTTTGGAAAACTTACAGTCGCTGCTTGAACAGCCAGAAATATGGATGGAATAAGACACTTTTGCTATATTTTTTATTCGTTATTTATAAAAATGAAATTGTATGCTAAGTTATAAGTGCATGATGTCTTAAAGACAATTTAAAGACAATATACAGACAATATGGGTTGTGATATAATTTCTGTAAACCAAAGCTTGCATTATATTCTTGCGAACGCAGATGCGTTTTTTATAGATATTAAAAAATAATCTGTGAAGGCTTTTCAACTTCATATTTAATGGTTTGACAGCAAAGAAGCTGCCTCTTTATGATTTGTTATAAAGAGCAGCTTTTTTTGCTGTTTATGGAGCAAGCAAATTGAATTTTGTAGACTAAGATATCGTTTGGGTGGAGTAGAAAGGAGAGCTTTAAATGTTTTTATTCAAGAAAAAATGGATTCAAAAAATGTTCATGGGATGTGTATTGACTTCTTTTGCGGGGTTGTTTCTAACCGGTTGTGGAGGTGCTCCTAAGAATGCCGGAGATATTAAATCTGAAATTCATGTAGCCGTTCATGCACAGCCAGAATCTTATGATCTTGATCGGACGACGGCGATTGTAGCGCGTGATATTATGTTAGGTAATGTATTTGAGATGTTGGTAAGCTTTGATCGTGATTATAAGATACAACCAGAGTTGGCGGAAAAATTTGAAGTAAATAGTGATTATACGGAGTATACGTATTTCCTACGAAAAGGCGTAAAATTTCATAATGGACAAGAAATGAAAGCGGATGATGTTGTCGCTTCTATGAATCGCTGGCTGAATGATACGGCGGCTAAAAATATTATGGGCGATGCTCGGTTTACAAAAGTAGATGATTATACGGTAAAGATTCATTTAAATAACCCGTGTACTGTTTTAAATGATATGATTTGCAGCATGATTCCTTCACCTATTATTGTGCCGAAAGCTGTTATTGACGCTGTTGATCCGAAAACCCGTATGATTCAAGAGTATATCGGTACAGGTCCTTATAAAGTAGATTCGATCAAGCAGGATGATTATGTAAAATTAGTTAAAAATGACGCATACAAACCTTATGGAGAAGTGGGCAAGTCCAGCGGATGGAATGGATATAAAGAAGCTAAGACACCAATTATTTATTTTAATTTTGTTAAAGACCCTTCCACAAGAGTATCAGGAATAAAATCTGGAGAGTATGATATAGCATTGCAGCTTCCATTGGACAGTTATAGTGAGTTTAAAGGTAAAAATGACTTTACGATTTTTAAAGAAGCCGGTGGAAATATCATTTTATCCTATAATAAAAAACAAGGGATTTCGACAAATCCCAAGCTGCGCCAGGCGGTTAATGCAGCGCTTAATAGTGCAGAAATTATGAAGGCCGCTATGGTTGAGCCGGAGTTTTATAAACTGAATTCCAGCTATATGATGAATGAAAAAAGCAAGTGGTATACGGATATTGGTAAAACTTGGTACAATCAACATGATGCGGGCAAGGCCAAAGCTTTGTTAGTCCAAGCTGGATATCAGGGAGAACCATTCCGCATTTTGGTGACATCTTCTTATCAGGAATATTACAATGCAGCGATTGTCATTGAGCAGGAATTAAAAGAGATCGGCATCAATGCGCAACTCAGTGTTGTTGATTGGGGAACTTTTTTAACCACGAGGAAAGATGCTAGCCAGTATGATGCGTTTATTACGGGTACGACCGTACCGGCTGTACCGAATCAGATCCTTTACTTGTCTCCCGTTTGGGATGGATGGGCTACGGATTCGCATGTACAAACGGAATTAAAGGATATTACAGCGACCGTCGATACAAAAGAAGCAGTTACAAAATGGCAGCAATTACAAAAATATTGCTGGGAAGAATATGTTCCGGCATCTCCTTTAGGTGATTATTTCAGACTCAATGTTGGTACCTCTAAAGTAAAAGGTATGGATTGGTTTGAAGGGCCGCATATGTGGAATGTCACGGTTTCGGAATGATCATAGGTAGAGTTTGATGGCAAAAGAGATCATATGAGAATGAACTCATATGGTCTCTTTTGAAGAAAGGATTAAACTATGGGTATATATATACTAAAACGCATTTTATCGATGATTCCCGTACTGTTTATTATGTCGGTGATTGTCTTTCTGTTAATTCATATTATTCCGGGTGATCCGGCGAAAGTTATGCTGGGCGATCAGGCAACCATTGTTGAAGTCGAAGCTTTGCATCAATCTATGGGGTTGGATGATCCGCTGCCGGTACAATATTTGCACTGGATTACCAACGTTTGTTCTGGACAATTGGGACATTCATTGTTTATTAATGAATCGATGGGGCATATTTTAATCAGTCATTTTTTTCCTACACTTCAGTTAACCTTGTATTCTTTGTTTTTTGCCGTATTATTGGCCATTCCATTGGGTTTATTGGCAGCCAATAAAAAAGGGTCATTGATAGACGAAGGAATCTCATCTTTTGCTATGTTGGGGATTTCCGTACCAAGTTTTCTTTTAGGTCTTTTGTTGGTTTTGGCTCTTTCGGTAAAGTTGAGTTTGTTGCCATCCGGCGGGTATAAATCCATTGCATCTGGGGGGCTGGCTGCAAATTTTCGTTATATGCTCTTACCGGCACTGACGATGGGGTTGGTTGAATTAGGTTTGTTGGTTCGCATGACCCGTTCATCCGTTCTGGATATTTTAAGTCAAGATTTTATTCGCATGTTACATGCAAAAGGGGTTAAGGGGCATGTGATCCTGGTTAAGCATGCATTGAAAAATGCATCATTGCCAATTTTAACTTGTGTAGGGCAATCGTTTATTGGTTTGTTATCCAATGCGGCAATTGCAGAAACAATTTTTAATATTCCGGGGTTAGGACAATTAATTATTAATTCGGTTACGCGGCGGGATTATGAAGTGATACAGGCGGTTATTTTGTTTGTTGCCATAGCTAATATTATCGTTTATTTATGTATTGATATATTTTATATGAAAATTGATCCTCGCGTAAAATTGCGCTGATAAGAATTGAGGTGATGAAATGGAAGCAGAAAAGAATCAAGGTTTAATTGCAAATAAAAAAAGCCAGTTTTGGGCGGAGAATCAAAAACTGTTGATGAAGATACGTGCAGAAGAGCGGCAATTGGCGGTAAAACGTTTTTGGCGCAATCGATTGGCGGTAGGTGGGCTGGTCCTTCTGTTTGTCATCATGATGCTGGCCTTGCTGGCACCGGTGCTTGTTCCATTTGGACCCTATGAAATGGACATCGCCCAACGGTTGATTGCCCCCAATTCCATTCATATTTGGGGAACAGATACATTCGGACGAGATGTTTTTATTCGCGTTGCTTATGGCGCTAGAGTTTCCTTGATGATCGGGATTGCGGTCAGTATGCTTTCTTGTATATTGGGAATGATGATCGGATTATACGCTAGTTATTATAAAATTCTGGATAATATTCTGATGCGGTTGTGCGATGGGATAAGTGCTATTCCCTCTATGCTTCTGGCTATTGCATTTATGGCTATTTTGGGAGCAAGTGCCACCAATGTTATTGTAAGCTTGTCATTGGTTTTTACGCCATCCGTTGCCCGCATTACAAGGTCCAGAGCCTTGGCTATTCAAGAGCTTACGTATATCGAAGCTATGAAGTCGTTGGGAGCTTCATCCACTCGCATTATCTGGCTTCATATCGCGCCAAATTTGTTGAGTCCGGTCATTGTGCAGACTTCATTTATTTTTGCAAAAGCAATTATTACGGAAGCTGCCTTAAGTTTTTTAGGTGTTGGCGTTCCTGTTCCGGTACCCAGCCTGGGGAATATATTGTACGAAGCAAAAACTGTTATAACAAAAGGCTGGTGGCTGGTTCTTTGTCCAGGCATTGTTACGGCTTTATATGTATTGGGGCTGAATATGCTGGGAGATGGTCTTAGAGATGCTTTGGATCCGCGCGCTAAATATTAAAGTAAGGGAAGATGATCAGGTTGAATGAAAAAAACTTACTCGAAGTAGACCGTCTGAGCGTTGCTTTTAAAACGGAGCGAGGCTATCTCAAGGCAGTAGATGATATGAGGTTTTGCGTCAATACACAAGAAGTGCTTGGAGTTGTCGGTGAATCAGGTTGCGGTAAAAGTGTTACCATGCAAGCCATTATGCGCTTGTTTGATGAACGGTCCGGGTTGACACAATATAAGGGGCAAGTTAAGATGCATGGATGTAATTTAATGGATATCCCCTTTCAAGCGTATGATAAAATTCGCGGCAAACAGATTGCTATGGTTTTTCAGGATGCGCTCAGTGCGCTGGATCCTCTTTTTCCCATTGGCCAGCAGTTAGATGAAGCCCTGCGGATTCATACGGATTTAGATAAAGCAGCCAGACAAGAACGCATCCTACAGTTGTTAAAATTAGTGGGGATTAATTCGCCGGAAGACAGAGTCAATCAATATCCCCATGAGTTCTCGGGGGGAATGCGGCAACGGATTATGATTGCGATTGCACTCTCTTGTGAGCCAGAGATTTTAATTGCTGATGAGCCTACAACCGCATTGGATGTGACTATTCAGGCGCAGATTTTAGACTTATTGGTATCCCTGAAAAAACGTTGTGATATGAGTATCATTTTTATTACGCATGATCTTTCGGTTGTGGCGCAAGTATGTCAGCGTGTTATTGTTATGTATTTGGGACAGGTTGTGGAAACTACCGATGTCTGCACGCTTTTTGATCAGCCGCTGCATCCGTATACGCAAGGCTTGCTCCAATCGGTTCCTTCTCTTTCTGGCGCAAGGCAGGAAAAACTATTTGTCATTCCAGGTACAGTGCCTTTATTAAATCAGATTCCAGAAGGATGCCGTTTTGCTCCCCGGTGTTTGTATGCAACTTCGCTATGTAAAGAGACTATGCCGGAACTGGAGCAAATCGCGGATGGACACTATGTGCGATGCTGGAGATGTAAGAAAGAGAGAAGCCAATCATGATGAATCATTTATTAGACGTTCAAGGCATAAAAAAATATTTTTCTGTTACAGATTTTTTCGGGCGGGAAATTTATTCGATCAAAGCTGTCGATGATGTTTCTTTTTATATGGATCAAGGGGAAATTTATGGATTGGTAGGTGAATCTGGCTGTGGGAAAAGCACCTTGGGACGTTGTATATTAAATTTGATACCGGCTACAGATGGTAAGGTTATTCTTCAAGGAAAAGATTTTTTTTCTTTAAAAGAGGGAGATATAAAAAAGCTGCGGCAAGATATCCAAATGATTTTTCAAGATCCTTATCTGGCGCTGAATCCCAAGAAACGGGTAGGCAATATTTTGATGGAAGTTTTAATAATCAAAGGCGTAGCAGATGAAAAAGAGCGATATTTTACTGCTTTGGATATTTTGGAAAAAGTAGGGTTGCGGCCAGAACATTTTTATCGGTTTCCCCATGAGTTTTCCGGAGGGCAAAGACAACGTATTGGCATCGCTCGGGCATTGCTCATGGAACCAAAGCTTATTATCTGCGACGAACCGGTATCTGCTTTGGATGTTTCTATCCAAGCGCAGATTTTGAATCTGCTGCTGGATGCAAAAAGAAAAATGAATATGTCCTATTTGTTTGTTACCCATAATATGAGTATTGTACGGCATGTATCAGATCGCATTGGTGTTATGTATCTTGGTCATTTGATTGAAGAGGCCGCTACCGATGATTTGTTTAGGACACCTCAACATCCGTATACACAGGCGTTATTATCTGCGGCGGCAGTCCCCAATCCGCATATTAAAAAAGATCGAATTCCGCTGACTGGTGAACTGCCATCACCCATGAATATTCCCGCAGGTTGTGTTTTTTCAGGACGCTGTCCTTATGTCCGCGACGATTGCAAAAAGTATCGACCTACGCTGCTTGCTAAAGAACAAACTTTATCGCATCGAGTGGCGTGCTTTTATGCATAAGTTGTGGTAAGAGTTGAATTGACGCTACAGTTGAATATGCATAATACGACTGGGACGACCTTTGTTGGCCGTACTGTATTTTTTCCCGGTTTCAAAGCAATATTTCGAATAAAGTAGTTTTGTTAACAGACGATTGGCTGAACGGACGCTTATTTTCAGTAAATCAGCTAATTCAGCAGATGTAAATTCATTTTTATTTTGCTCAACCATGATACTGTGCAGACGAGCTAAAGTATAGGCATTGATGCCGATCTGCTCGGCGATTGTAGCTAGCTTATTCGTCGTTTTTACCGTTTGGGGTTCTTTTGCTGTAATACCAAATGGTCCGCGAATATTTTCCAGATCATACACAAGATAATACCGATTGCCGCCGCTTTCCACCGCTTTGTTTTTTCCGGTTCGCGCATGGCTTTTTGCTTCTTGGGCAGTATGGCCAAAACCAATGCCAATGCTGGCCGTGTAATTGGTTTTCTCCTGCAGTGTGCTTAATAATGGAAAAGAAGAAAATTTATCGGTTTGGCGTTCGACGATGCGTCTGGTAGTAAATAAAACATATTCATTAGAAGTGATTGGCGTAACTGCGGCTTGAATCGATTGGGCAAATATATAGATGTGTTTTGCAACGTTAATGTTTTCTAATTGTAATTGATATTCGTCTAACGTAAATGGCGCATAGCTTTTTGGTTCATGGATTAGAATATCAATGACGACAAGCTGGCTTTCCCGACTGATATCAAGTAAGAAATTGATTTGGGTATTGCGAATGGCATTGTAGATTTCTGAACGGGTGGGAAGAAAAAATGCGACGGGAACATTGTTGGCGAGCAGTTTTTGATATACTTCGTAGAACATCGTAATGCATGCAGTCGTTTTATGTGTCTGATACCATTGCTGGTGTAATTGAGCCGTTTCGTTAATAAAAGAAGGGCCAATGGAATAAGCCGGAGTAAATAAAATATCTTTTTTAATAAAAGGAATCTTGGCGTCTTCAAAGGTTGTGTATACAAGGTCTTTGTCAGGTAAATCTGTGCTTATACAAGTAATGCTTTTGCCGAGGCGAGTGATAAATAATAAAGCCTGAAGCCATGAGGCGCTGGTATGTGGAATCGCTTCCCAGGGAATCGTTTTGGCAATCTTGGATTCGGTGTGTTTTAAGGCCGTTATGCCGGTAAATAATAAAATATCCAATTGCTGTTGTTTGCCGGCGATGATGTCGGGAATCGTCAAGATAGAGTTGTAAGGTAAAAGCATAAGAGCAATATTGGGAAATTTTTGTTGCAATTCTTTCGCATTAAAACAATCTGCATGCTCAGGAAATAAGATTCCAAGTTTCATAAATTTACCTCGCAATTACATAATTCACACCACGGTATCTTCATTCTATCATTTTGTATGATATCTGCAAGAAAACTGTTAAAATAATTTTTTTATGATATTGGTATGTGGTGATACTAGGAAATTAGAAGCTGTTATCTTATATATAAGAGGAGAATACAAATTATGAAGATTGAAAAAGTTGTTATGCGTAAAATGTATCAAAAGATGAAAGTTCCATTTCAAACTAGTTTTGGGCTGACAGACCGTAAGGAATTTTCAATGGTAGAATTATATACAAACGGTGGAGTCGTGGGGTATGGTGATTGTTCAGCACAACTTTTGCCTAATTATAATGAAGAAACGCGTGATGGAGCATTTGATGTCATTCAGCGATATTTAGTTCCGGCTTTGTTTGAATATGGTGATATTGCGACACCGGAAGAGTTTTTCAATGCGACGGCATGGATCCGTCGCAACCGCATGGCCCGTTCCGCGGTTGATTGTGCTCTATGGGATATATATGCAAAGGAACAAGGCGTAAGCTTATCTAAAGCCTTGGGCGGTACGCGGACTGAAATTGAGACGGGCGTTAGTCTTGGCATTGAAAAAACACCGGAAGATCTTTGCCGCACCATCGAAAAATATATGAAGCAGGGCTATCATCGGATTAAGTGCAAAATTAAACCAGGTTATGATTTGAGGTATGTGAAAAAAGTACGTGAAGAATTTGGCGATATCATGTTGATGGTTGACGCAAATTCGGCGTATACCCTAAAAGATATAGAAATGTTTAAAGAAATGGATCAATATAATCTATTAATGATTGAACAGCCTTTGGCAAGTGATGATATCATTGACCATCGTCATTTACAGGCAGCGCTGAAGACGCGCATCTGTTTGGATGAATCCATTGATTCGGCAGAAGATGCCCGCAAGGCCATAGAATTGGGAAGCTGTAAAACGATTAATATCAAAGTAGCGCGGGTTGGCGGCTTGACCGAAGCCAAGCGAGTGCATGATGTCTGTGCGGCGCATGATATTCCGGTTTGGTGCGGAGGCATGCTGGATACAGGCATTGCCCGTTCTTTTAATATTGCCATTGCTTCGCTGCCAAATTATCGTTTCCCACATGACATTCCTGCATCTTATCGTTATTGGGCAGAGGATTTAGTCGCGCCGGAAACTTGCATTAATGCGCATTCTATGGTTCAAGTACCTACGGCAATTGGCTTAGGATTTGCGCCGGTTCCGGATATGGTTGAAAAATTCACCGAAGAAAAAATAGAAATTAAAGGATGATTTTTATGGATATTATGGCAGCCTATAAAAGCATTGATGTGCAGCGAGAGGCAATGATTGCCTTTTGGCAGGCATTGGTTAATTGTGATTGCGGGCGGGACAATAAAGCAGGAGTTGATTTCATAGGTGCAATAATCATGAAGTTTTTTGCACCTATGGAAGGTATCAAAACAAGAAGTATTCCATCGGCACATCGTGGTAATATGCTTATTGTAGAATATGGCGACATGACGAAGCCATTTGTGGTCTTACTGGGCCATATGGATACTGTTTTTGCCGATGGCACGGCGGCGGAACGCCCTTTTACTATTAAGGATGGCAAAGCGTATGGACCGGGTGTTCTGGATATGAAAGGAGGCATTACAATTGCCGCCTATGTTTTAAAAACACTTTGGGAAAATCAATATGACCGGTATCCAATTAAGTTGATTTTAGCGGGTGATGAAGAAAGCGGTCACGAAAATAATGAAGCCGCTAAGCAGATGTTGATGCAAGAAAGCAAAGGCGCAATGGCTGCGTTCAATTTTGAAACCGGTTTTTATGATAATGGAATTGTGGTTGAACGTAAAGGCGTGTTTCAGGCAATCTTTGATATTGTTGGTAAGGGGGCTCACGCCGGCAATGCGCCGCAAGATGGACATAGTGCTATTCGTGAAATGGCTTATAAAATTTTAGAGCTGGAAAAATTGACGGATTATGAAACTGACATGATCAATGTCGGAGTGGTTAAAGGCGGTACGGTAGCGAATGCAATTCCGGCGAATGCGTCGATGATGGTCGACGTCCGTTTTGTAAATCAAAATTCTTTGCGCCGAATAAAAGATAAATTTCAGGAAATTGCCGATAAAGTGTATGTTTCAGGAACGGTTACGCATTGGCGTGTTCATTCAGAAGCGGCGGCAATGCCACGTTTACCGGAAACAATGGAACTTTTTAAAAAGGTAAAACACATTCTGCAGGTAGCTGGTTTTGCACCTATTTCTGATAAAAAAGTGGGCGGGGGATCGGATTCCGCTTATATGGTGGCAGCCGGTGTGCCAACATTATGTGCTTTTGGAGTACAGGGAAGTAATAATCATACGGTGAATGAAGAAGCTGATGTCGAATCATTGTTTGTAAGAACAAAAATGATGCTGGTAATTTTAGATAATATATAACGGATATGCAAAGATCAATTGATAAAAATAAGGAAGGGCTAACTTTTAACGACAGGGGTGCGGATAAAAAGCTTGATACTCAAAGAGCAGTATTTGTTTGGCGCTATATTTATGCACTTTCTTTGTTTACTTTTATACGCATTTTACGTTATAATGAAGATAGTTTTTTTGCCAATGAAGAGGATGTGACAAAATGAGAAATCATTTTGTCCACATCCTCTTTTTCTATGCATATTTAGTAAACAAGCGGGCAATTACCTTAAAAAGGGTACACGACCCCTTTCCCCATAAAAACTGTTTTTTTACAGTTTATGCGGCTTTCTTCAAACGTAGTCTTTTATTGTGGTATTTATAAAGATTGTGCCCGATAGAAACCAGGAAAATCTCTAAACGTACTTGTTCCATGCCTTTTCGAACGATTCTTTTGTACCAGCGGTTATTTTTCATGATGCCAAAAGTACCTTCGGATTGAATGGAGCGATTCATACGAAGAAGCGCTCCTTGAATACTTTCCAGGTTATTCACTACTTCTCGATGCATGGAGGTTAGTTCCTGGTTAAGACGAATCGTCCTATTTTTATCTGTCTTTTTACACTCGGAGGCATAAGGACAATCCGTGCAATTTTCGCACTGGTAGACTTCTTCCTGACGTCCGTATCGATTCCCTTTTATATTTCTTCTGTATTGAAGATGAAATGCCTGTCCGGCCGGACAACGCAGTGTGCCTTCTTCGTCAATCTTGAAATTCACTGCCCGAAACGGATTATCTCGATACTTCGCGTCAGTAGTTTCTTTCTTGTACATAGTGAATTTCATGTACTTTTCCATTCCGTGTTGCTCGCAGTAAATATAATTATTGTATGAACCATATCCTGCGTCAGCAACGGGATACTTTGGATAAAACCCGTAGGTATTATGAAATTTCTCCAGTAAGGGAACGAAACAATCCATGTCTGAACGGTATTGATTTACGTCAGCTACGGCTATGTATTCATCCGCAATGCCAAATTGAACATTGTAGGCTGGCAGGAGCTGGTCGTTGCCCATATAATCGGTTTTGATCCGCATGAATGTAGCAGAGTGGTCTGTCTTGGAATAACTGTTCCGTTCTGGACCACAAACTGTTATCTTTTCAACATATTCTTTGAGTTTCGCTGTATATTCCTGAAGACGCTCGTAATAGCGCTGCTGAGATGTTTTTCGATGGCCTTTTCCATGGACAAATTTTGTTTCATCTATTTCATAGATTTTGGCATACCGATTCGTTACTTCATTGAGATATTCAGGAACGTATTCGGAATTCGTATCAATTTTGATGCCAAAGCTGGCAAGATCGTCGTTAATTTCATTGAGCAAACCCGTGAGCTTTTCAAAAAGTCTATATCTAGACTTTTCAGTCGCTTTCTTCCATACCCAGCTGTATTTATTGGCATTTGCCTCAAATTTCGAACCGTCGATATACAGATGGCTCAAGTCTACATGGTCTTTGGCAAATATTTTCTTGTTGATCTCGCTGAACAATTCCTCAACGGATGGTTTGAGCATATTTTCGATAAAATATCCGAAAGTGCGGTAAGATGGTGTCTCATGTTCCATGAGATACATAAAGCGAAGATTGACTTTACAGCAATCTTCGAGTTCGCGGAGCGAGGTATATCCATTTGTCATAAATCCGAATAAGATTGTTTTCAACATGCTGGTCGGGTTGTACCTGATACGTCCGGTAACGTGAGTTGGAACATTTCTCAGGTATTTCTCCAAATCGATTTCCTCCATAAATCTGTCAAAAACCAGCACAGGATCGCAGATATCCAGATAATCTGAAATAAACAGTGGCAAAAGAGCCTGTTTTGTTTTAAAATAATTAATGGTTGAATTTTTCATTAGTTACGTAAAATTTTACCACAAAATGAGGATCACCGACTCTTTCGAGCCAGTGATCCTCATTTATTTTTATAGGGGCGTTATTTCACAGCTCCTTTTTTAGTAACAAGCAGGGAGTGTATGATATGCGGCATATAAAGGAAATTTTTCAACCGGGGATCCTTTTTATGGATCGGTTTCAATTGATGACAAAATTTGGCATTATTAGTGTTGTGCTGCTTTGTTTACTTAGCTTAGCCTTATACCAGTTTTTTTCAGGAGATTTTGAAAGCCGGAATTTTTCACAAAAAGAAGTGTATGGTGTAGATTATGCTCGCTATTCGCGTTCATTGGCACAAGAAATACAAGCGTATCATTTTGCCGGTGATAAAAACAGTGATAAGATTGACAGTCTGATAGAGAATTTTGAACTACTGGATGAGAAAAATAAAAAAATACTTGATGCACCGGAACAAAAGAAAGAAGTTTCAAAAGATCTGTCTGCTGTGAAAAAATTGTGGCAACAGGAAAAAACTGGTGCTAATCTATATGCAGAGTTAAGCACAGCTTTGACCAAATTGCATACGGATATTTCAGATAACTCAAATTTAACGCTTGATCCGGATATTGATTCATATTATGCAATGGATGTTGTAATGTTTCGCAGTGAGGCACTTTCCGAACATCTGTATGAATTGAGAAATCTCTTAGAAAAGCAAGAAATGAGCAGCCTTTCTTATAGTGAGCGAAAAAAATTGATTGTGCTGATTACACAAATTAATGATCTTGTTGATACAATGAATGCAGATATTCAGACAAGTATAAGTTTTAATGCATCAAAACATGAAGGCATTATGAAAAATGTGACGCCGGAAGCAGAGAAGTTTTCAACAGCTTTTTCTGCTTTACTGAAAAAAACACAAAATGATCTTAATGATGCGTATAGACCTGTATCGGTCTCAATCGCAGAAGTCGATTTCGTAATTGCATTGAACAATGACCTTTTTTCCCATTTGGCGGATGATCTTCAACAATTGTGTCAGGCACGTGTTCATAATTATGAAAAGCGGGCGAATATTATGTTGGTAGCTTTGGGTGTGGGCCTGCCGATTCTTGTCTATATCTGTATTGGGCTGTTATTGTCTATTTTGCGTGGAGTAGAATCGATTTTAGAAGGACTTTTGGCAATCGAAAAAGGATATATTGCAGTTCGGATAAAAGTCGGTTCCAAAGATGAATTAGGGCATATCGCGCAAGGAATCAATCGCATGGCAGAAAACATGCAGAGCATATTGATGCGCGTAGACGAGTTTTCACAAACACTTGTCGGCATAACAAAGCAACTATCTGAGGGCGCGATGCGCTCTGCAAAAGCAGCAGATAATGCGGCTTTTGCTACGAAAAAGGTAGCAGATGATATTCAATCTCTGTCGGCAACAACCGAAGAAATGGCTGCTTGCACTGAAACAGTAGATAAAAATACCAAGGATGTTGTTGGTCATGCGCAACAAGGAAAAAGCATTGCTGATACAGTTGAGCATAAAGCAGCCAAACTTAAAAATTCGGCAGAAGATTCTATAAAAACAGCCAAAAATCTTTATATTTCGATTGATCAACGTGTAAGAGATGCAATTAAAGAAGCGGCCATTGTTGAAGAAATTAATAAAATGGTAGAAGTTATTGCAGCGATTGCAAAACAAACGGAACTGCTGGCACTGAATGCAAGTATTGAAGCCGCAAGAGCGGGTGAAAATGGCCGCGGATTTGCCGTTGTGGCAGAAGAAATACGGAAGCTTTCTGAAGAGTCCGGAAGCTCAGTACATAGTATTAAGGCGCTTACCGGTAACGTGCAAGACATCATGAAATTATTAGTGACGAGCAGTCAGGAACTTCTGGTTTTTATTGATCAAAAAGTAAATAAGGATTATGATGCTTTTGTGCAAGTGGGAGAGGCATATACAAAGGATTCACATTCTTTTTTGCTGGTAAGCAGCAGCATAGAAGAGCGACTGCTGGAGGTTTCGATGGAGATCGTGGAAATTGATCATGCAGTGGAAGCCGTTACGCATACCGTCATGGAAAGCGTTGCAGAAACAGAAAAAATTTCGCAACGTACAGATCAGATGAGTACGATTATGCATGAAATGGAGCAGACTTCAATGAAAGTAAACGACATAGCGGAAAAATTAGAAGAAATGTTGCACCGTTTCCATATAAAATGATCTCGATGGCAGTTGTGAGATGGAATTGCATAATCTTATGTAGCGGGATAAGAAATTGTTATGGCCGGCCGCTTTGTATTGATTGTTAACGTCAAGAAAAATGGATTGCCTAATAGAAGGGAGATGCGAAACCACATCTCTTAAATTGCGCTTGTGAACGGGTAGCAATGTCAATATAAATTGATCACTTGATTATGCATGTTTAGGCTATGCAGTTCAATAAATAATTGGAGCGTATGCATGGATTAAAATGAGTTTAGCAGAAACAAATTGATATAGTTTCATATTATTACATACTAAAAAGGAGATGCATTTTTGCATCTCCTAAAATTTTTTTTGGAGCGGGCAAGGGGAATCGGACCCCCCTCTAAAGCTTGGGAAGCTTTCATTCTACCAATGAACTATGCCCGCAAAACTTGTGCCCTGTCTTACGCTTTAATATGTTACCATAAAATGCGTCGGGAAGCAAGCGGTTCTTGTGAAATTTACGGTGTGTCATCTTTCTTTTGCAAAAGTTTTGCCCGATAGTCGCCGAGAAGACTGTCTTTTAGCATCGGCTGTTCCGGAGTCTTGACGGCTGTTTTGGGTGCGTCCAGTGGTTGAATGTCAATATCCAGGGTATCGCCATTTTTGATGGGATTGGTGAATTCAGCGGGTTTGCCGTTGACTAAAATGTTGACGCTGACACGGCTGGTGGCGGGCGGCGGTTCAAAGCCGACCGCCACCAGAGCCGCGCTTACCAGCGTCGCTTTGCGTTCGGAGCGTTCATAACGAACCTGGCAGCCATCGCTGATGATCGTGTTTGCCGTTGCCGGACGACCGTTGACTTCAAGCGCAATCGTGGCAGAAGGGATTTTGTATTCGGCTTTATTGAAGTAAATGACAATGAAGGCATCAAGTTCAGAAATCTTTAGAACATCGCCGAGTTTTGGTTCCGGCGGCATGAGGTAATCGAGGCGGTCTCCTTCGTGAATCGTGAGGGATAGTGTGGCCGGTTGATCATTCAGCAGCAGTTCCGGCAGTACGGTGTATTGGGCCGGGGTATTGTTCAGCTTATATTGGATCTTTTTTCCGGTTGGCGCGTAGCCGGCAGTTTTCAAGGCTTCCCCGACAGTGCGGGTTTGCTTGGTCTTGATGACATCACCGTCGGTCAGCAGCTGATCGGGGACGGCGGGTTTATCGTTAATCAGAAATTGGGCGGCTAGCTGTTTTTCTTCCCCATTGATGTAAATGGTATATGCGGGAGAAATCTCAAGCACTTCGGCTAAAGTGACTTTTGGAGGAGCGCCATTTTCGCCCGGCTGAATGGTAATCCGGCTGCCATTGGCAATCGGCGTGTCCAAGGTTGCTGCGCTGCCGTCGCAAGTAAGGACGGCCAGTGTGCCCATAGTGCCCGGGATAAATTTTGATTGGCCGTCAATAGTCAGCATAAGACCGAGTCCGGGGCGTCCGTTAAATTTTTTGAGCTGGATGCCGGCATTAAGCAGCGCGTCGGAAATCGTGAGCTTGCGAAAGTTAAATAAACTGTATTCTTCTTCATTGACGTAAATGGACAGAAAGTGCAGTGTGTTTAGCGATGCAATTTGCAGGATGCCCAGCGGTGTGACTGCATCGGGAGATCGAAGTTCATCCGGTATTGCAATCATGCCGTCTACCGTTTCCGGACGGCGTACGGCAACCCGGCCTTCTGGCAGGGAAAGTGCTTCTGCTACGAGTTTGGACAGATGCGGCGTCATGGAGCCGCCGCCAACAAGCAGGACCGCCTGCGGTTCATTGCCATTGAGTTCGATTACCTGGCGGGCTATGGCGTCGGCCAGACTTTTAATGCTGGGAAGAATCGGTTCAATGATTTCTTCTGGTTTTAAGTCATAGCTGGTGCCCAATATGTCGGAAAACTGGCAAGTTTGTCCGCTGGCCGCTTCTCGTTTGATGCGTTCGGCAACATTGAAGTCCAGCAGATATTTTTGCGAGATTGCTTCTGTGATTTCATCGCCGGCCTGAGGCACCATACCATAAGCGATGACCGAACCGTTCTTGGTAATGGCGACGTCGGATGTGCCTGCGCCAATATCAACTAAGACCAGATTTAGATGCCGCATGGTCGGCGGGATCAGCACATTGATGGCCGCAATCGGTTCGAGTGTCAGCGCCCGCATATCGAGTTTCGCTTCGTGTAGGGCCGAGTGCATGGAGTCAATAACCTGCCGCGGCAGGAAGGTCGCAATGACAACAGCTTTGGCGATCCGGCCGCGTTGACCGACCAACGTTTTGAGCTGAACGTCGTCCAGCAGATATTTGATCGTGCTGTAGCCAACGCAGTAGTAACGGGTCGGGTCCTCGACGGTTCCGGAGGCGGCCAGTTTTGCTTGTGCGGCCTGGACGCCGGCAAAATCAAGCGCTCGTTCTTGATCGGCGGTGATGATGCCGGCGGTTTCCAGCTCTGCTTCGGCGGTCATGGTGTATAGCGCTCGGCCGGCGGCGGCAACAGCGGCATGCTGTAGCGGTCCGGTTTTTTTCGCCAAAGCATTTTTGACACTTTTGATAATGGCGGCAACTTGTGGAACATCATGGATTTGACCGTCAAGCATGGCCCGGGTTTTGTGTTCCTGCCGCTCGGTGGCAATAATTTTAAGCCCGGCGGGTTCTTTCTCGGCAACAATGCCGATGACGCTTCTGGTACCAATATCCAGGGCAAAAAGCCGCTCTTTGCGCGATGCGGCCGGTTTGTTCTTTTTGAGATGTTTTTTACGCGGTTTACCAGCCGAAGCTGTTTTAGCCGCAGTCGTTTGGCTGACAGTGGTTTCGATGGTCATAAACATTCTCCTCCAAATAAAAAATAAAGGGTTAATTCTATTACTTCGCGAATAAAGTAATAGAATCCTGTTTCTTTTGAAAAATATTCATGTGAGACAAAGGTCAAGGGGGATACATATGACGAAAATGGTGCAAGATAACGAGAATAAAGAAATTATTACCGGCAGTGATTTTAAGCGTATGGTACAGGGCGCGTACAGTGAGTTCTTGCTGGAATTTGAAAATATTAATGTGCTCGATCATACGCTGCGTCCGGGGCACCGCAGCTTGCCGGGAACCAATATTTTGCGGACGATGGGAGCAGCCGTGCTGCCGCTGAATGATTCGATGGATGACAGTATCGGTGGTCTGGCGCGCCGGGCTGCTTCAGCGGCGCTGCTGGGGGCACGCGGTAATGCCGGGGTGGTGTTATCACAGATTTTTCGCGGTCTGGCGAAAGGATTGCTGGGCAAATATAATGCGACTTCTTCGGAGTTTGGCAAAGCATTTCAATATGGAATCCTTTATGCACAGCGGGTTTTGCCGGAGGAGCCGGAACGGCCCATCATTACGGCTGCCAAGGCAGTGGCGAAGGGGGCTTACCAGGCGGTACGGGCCAATCTTCCTATTTCAGAAATCCTGGCGGCGGCGCTGGATGCCGGAGAACGGCCGGCCGGAGGTTTCCGCGATGTCGGTGAAGAGATTATGTTGGCATTTTTACGGGGGTGTCTCAAAGGCCTGGATGGAAATTTCGTTTCGCCCAGCCTGAGTTTTTCGGTTGGTTCCAAAGCGCAAAGTTCGCTGTTGCCGGATCCCCGGCAGGACCGTGTGCAGCCATACTGCCTGACGTTTGTTGTAATGAACACGAAAGCGGAGGAAGCAGAAGTCGAAAAACATTTGCAGGAAACCAGCAGCTATGTTGTGGTTGAACGATATCAGCAGGAACTATATGTTCATTTACATACGGATAATCCCGGCGCGGTTCTGGACCGCAGTATCGGCTGGGGTCCGTTGCGCGATATCCGGCTGAACAATATGGCGGAGCCGCATGCGATGACGGTGGTTCATTCTTCCTTGATGCCGGTAGCACTGGTGGCCATTGCCGATACGCCGCAGCGCGCGGAGAAGCTGCAAAACGGCGGAGCGGCGATGATTGTTGCCGGCAATGGGGACGAAACACCTTCGGTGGGCGCATTGGTCAATGCGGCGCATAGCGATCTGGCGGCTTCTTATGTTATGGTTCCTAATGGCCCGGGACTGCGGTTGGTTTTGCAGCAGGCAAAGCGCATTTTGGGCGACCGGGTGGAAATCGTGACGGTACAGAGTGAGGCGGAACAGCTCATGGCTTTGCGCGGTTTTGATAGTAAACTTTCTGCTAAAAAGAATGCGGCGCGGATGATGTGGCTGCTGAATGATAAATAATCAAAGCTTTACTGTATAAGCAGGACTTAGCACCTGCTTTTTTTTTATGAGCAGATTTGCTGATTGGTAAAGCAGGAAAAAGAAGAAAAAGAGCGAAGATTAAAATAAAACAGAATAGTGTGCGCAATATCAGCCGCTAGGCAGTGCGTATTTTAGTAACGCACAGCAGTTATTTTGACTGGGGGGAATCGGGATGAATTCAATCAAAGCAAAGTTAATTCTGGTAATTGTGGGCGTAGCTTGTTTTACTACTTTGTGCGTCGGCGGCTTGTTTGTGCATAATATGGTGCAGAACAGTCAAGAAGCGGTGACTTTGTATAGGCAGGACCTGACTGCGTCGGTCGAACGTGAGCTTAAATTGGAAACCGAAACGGCTTTGTCGGTAATTCAGGCGGTTTATGAACAGCAGCAAGCAGGGAAATTGACGCCAGAACAGGCGCGGCAGGAAGCGGCTGCCCGGGTAAGAGCGCTGCGCTATAATGATGGCAAGGGATATTTTTGGATTGATACTTATGAAGGGGTCAACGTAGTTTTATTGGGACGGAATACGGAGGGGAAATCTCGTATTGACGCGGTCGATCCGGCAGGCAGGCATTTTATTCAGGAAATGATTGCCAATGGTCGAAAGGCTGGCGGCGGGTATACCGACTTAATGTTTGCTAAACCGAATGAAACACAGCCGCTGCCCAAGCGTAACTATACGGTTGCTTTTGAACCGTATCAATGGGTCTTGGGCACCGGCGTTTGGATTGATTATATTGATACGATGGTGGCAGAGAAAGCCGGTCAGGCGGATGCCTCATTACGGCGGGACATTTTGCGGATGCTGGGCTATGTGACTGTTTTGCTGGTTTTGCTGGCCGGCGTTGGTATGTATATGGGCCGCCGGATTGCACAGCCGATTTTGACTGCTTGTGACCGGGTCAATGTGCTGGCAACTGGTGATTTGCGAGAGATCAATGATCCCGGAACGCAGGTTTTATTGGATAGAAAGGATGAAATTGGCCAGATATGCCGGTCTATTCGCCAGTTGCACAATAATATGCGGCAGTTGATGGCGACCATTGCCGAGTCGGCGGAATACGTTGCCGCAGCTTCGGAGGAGCTGACCTCCAGTGCCGACCAGTCAGCTGACGTAAGCAACCAGGTAGTTGATTCCATCGTCAAGGTGACCGGAGCTTGTGCTGAACAATTGACATCGGTCGGTAATGCCGGAACGCAGACGCAGGCGTTATCGGCCCATATGGAAGATTTTCGCCAAACAATCCGGCAGTCTGGCGCTATGATTGGAACCGCAAGTACGGCGGCGAACACGGGCAGTCAAAAAGTAACATCGGCCGCGTCGCAGATGGAAGCGATTGAACAAGCGGTAGAGGCCTCTGAGCAGGTGATTGCCGGTCTGGGGTCAGAGTCAGAAAAAATTGGTAAAATTGTTGATACGATTGCACAAATTGCGGCGCAGACAAATCTGTTGGCCCTGAATGCCGCGATTGAAGCGGCCCGCGCGGGCGAACATGGACGCGGCTTTGCCGTTGTAGCGGAAGAAGTTCGCAAGTTAGCCGAGCAATCACAGACGGCAGCTGCGGAAATAGCTAAACTCATCGGGTCTATTCAGCAGACGACCCGGCAGGCAGTGACGGCCATGCACGATGGCGTAGACCAGGTTCGCAGCGGGACGACAGCGGTTCGTAATGTTGACACAACGTTTCAGGATATTGTGGCTACCGTATTAAAAGTGTCGAAGCAGGCAGAAAATATGAGTGCTGTAGTCGATAATCTGGCGGCTGGGGCAGCGGAAATAACAACAGCGGTCAATGCAATTGATCGTATGAGCCGCAGCGTATCGGGAGAGGCGGAGACGGTTTCGGCAGCGACGGAAGAGCAAACAGCATCTATGCATGAAATTGCTGACGCCAGCCGGTCGTTGGAGGAAATGGCACAAAAATTACAGGAAGCAGTGGGGAAATTTAAGGTTTGATTGTTCGTAACGTTGGGGGGTATTAGCAGGGAAGAAGGCAGAACATTTCTGGATTCTTCCCTGCTTTTTTAGGTATTTTTTTATTATGAATACATAGCTAAATTCTTCTGTTATAAAAAATTATTTTTATGATAAAAATTTATTGAATTCTTTGAAAACCTATGCTATGATGCAGAAAAGAGATTTTATCGTAATGATAAAAAATTATTCTGACAGAGGAGATGCGCTATGAGTTCGTTGTTTACATTCCTGGTCATCCTGTGGGTTATTTACATGATTGTCAAAAAACATTATCCGCAGGCGGTGTTGCTGCTGGCCGGTTTGGTTCTGCTTGGCTGGACGGTTTTTGTCAATGGCGCGCCTGTGCTGGGGGCAAAGGCTAGTTCCGGTTCTGCTGTACTGGACATATTTCATACGATTGAGTCTTTGATGAGCGTGCGCATTGCCGGGTTGGGACTGACCATTATGTCGATTGCCGGTTTTGCCAAGTATATGGATTATGTCGGCGCCAGTAAGTCTCTGTTCGCTGTGGTGGCCAGGCCGATTCGTAAAGTAAAATCGCCTTATTTGTTATTGGTGTTGTGTTTTTATGTCAGCCAGGTGCTGGTGGTCTTTATTCCCAGCCACGCGGGCTTGGGTTTGCTGCTGATGGTTACGATGTATCCGATTCTTATTCGGGCCGGGGTTAGTAAGCTTTCGGCGCTGGGCGTCATCGGCTGCGCGCAGTATATGGATGTAGGACCGGGTTCAGGCAACGCGATTTTGGCGGCGAATGTAACCGGTTTGAATCCCGCGGTCTATTTCGTTGATTGGCAGCTGCCAATTTTTGCGACTACGACCTTTATTTTAGGAATTGTTCATTGGCTGGTACAGCGTTGGTGGGATCGGCGGGAAGGTTATGTGCCGGTGCCGGCGGCAGCAAAGCTGCAGGAGGATACAGATCGTCCGCCGCTAATTTATGCAATTTTACCGGTTGTGCCCATGGTTTTTATTCTGGGGTTTAGCCCGCTGTTCCATAGTCCGATAAAAATGAATGTAGTGACGGCGATGTTTATGAGTACGTTTATTGCCATGACGTTTGAATATGTGCATACGCGAAATTTCAGCGCCACACTGGCGGGTTTAAAGCATATGTTTGCCGGCATGGGCAATAGTTTTGCCACCGTTATTTCCTTGATCGTTTCCGGCGAGGTCTTTGCAGCGGGTTTAGTCAAGATTGGCGCGGTCGATGCTTTGACGACCGGAGCGCAAAGTCTGGGTTTAAATACGTATCTGTTGATTATTATCTTTTGTCTGGTCATTGCTGCCTGTGCATTTTTGATGGGCAGCGGCAATGCGGCATTTTTTTCCTTTGCGGCTTTGGCGCCGAAGCTGGCGGAATCCATGGGAATCAGCACACTGAGTCTGGTATTGCCAATGCAGATCATGACGAGTTTTGGTCGGGTCGTATCACCGATTACAGCGGCGATTGTTGCTATTGCCGGGGTAGCAGATGTCAGCCCGGTACAGGTGGTTAAGCGGACTTGTATTCCCATGCTGGTGGCAGCATTGATTAATATTGTGTTTTTGTTTATCAATTTTTAGAAAGGATGAAACAATATGAAGTTGCAGCATAATTTTGATGAGGTCATAGATCGTCGTCGTACGCAATGTAAAAAATGGGATACATATGGGGAGGATGTCATTCCTATGTGGATAGCCGACACGGATTTCAAATGTCCCGAGCCCATTGTAAAGGCAATACAAAAACGGGCGGAACATGCGGTTTATGGATATCCCTGTATTGACAAATCTTATGAAAAAGCAGTTTGCGGATGGCAGCAAAGGCGTTTTCACTGGATGCTCGAGGAGGAATGGGTTGAGTATACTCCGGCGGTCGTCCCGGCAATCGTCTATGCTATGAAAGCGTTTACGCATCCGGGCGATCAGGTGCTGGTGCAGGTGCCGGCGTATCATCCGTTTCCGCAGGTCATTCCGCATAATGGACGTCATTTAGTGGCGAATCCGCTGCAGGAGCAGCCGGACGGTTCATGGGCCGTGGATTGGGCGGATTTTGAAGAGAAAGCGGCGGATACCAGAACGACGATGTTTTTACTTTGCAGCCCACATAATCCGACGGGTAAATGCTTTACGCGTGAGGAGCTTTTGCGTATGGCAGAAATTTGCGAAAAGCATCATGTCTTTGTGGTTTCCGATGAAATCCATTCGGATATTGTTTACCAAGGCAATGTGCATATTCCGTTTGGCTCTGTTTCGGATTGGGCGGCAAATCATTGTGTGGTTTGCGTTAACCCTAGTAAAACTTTTAATATTGCCGGGTTTCGTACCGGAGCGGCGATCATTCCTAACCGTAATAATCATGACCTTTTTTATAATGAGATGGCCAACTTGAAAGCATTTGGCCGTAATATTTTCGGTACGCTGGCTGTGCAAACCGCATATAATGAATGCGAATATTATGCGGATCAGCTGCTGGATTATTTGCAGGCTAATCTGCAGTATACCCATACGTTTCTGGAAAGCCGCATTCCGCAGATCAAGCTGGGTCCGGTGCAGGCAACGTATTTATTGTGGTTGGATTGCCGAGCGTTGGGCATGGATCATTTGTCGCTGATGAACTTTTTCCTGCAGCAGGCAAAAGTGGCGATGAATGATGGCTATACTTTTGGGCAGGGTGGCGACGGTTTTATGCGTCTGAATATTGCCTGCCCGCGAGCACAGCTTCAGGAAGCTTTGCTGCGAATGGAACGTGCTGTCCGCAGTCTTGCCAAATAAAAAAATATATAGTAAAGTGAGAGATGCAATATGGATAAAAGTGTAGTTTGTACAAAACAGGCGCCGGGGGCTATCGGGCCATATTCACAGGGGGTTTGCGGCAATGGATTTGTGTTTGTGTCCGGTCAGCTGCCAGCAGAGCCTTCTACCGGAGCACTGGTGGCCGGGGAAATTGAGGCGCAGACACGGCAGTCATTGGCCAATGTGCAGGCTGTTTTGGCAGCCGCGGGCACGACGATGCAAAAGGTTGTTAAGACCACGGTGTTTTTGCAGCATATGGCTGATTTTGCTGCGATGAATCGTGTTTATGCTGAGGTTTTCGTACAGGAATGTCCGGCGCGTTCATGCTTTGAAGTAGGCTGTCTGCCTAAGGATGCGCTGGTAGAAATCGAGGTTATCGCGCTGGCTTGAAAGGAAGATGTTCTATGAAATGTGATTGTGCCAACTGTCCGACGCATGCCTGCTATACAAAAGGCGTGAACTGTACGGGTATGGATCGGGAGGCGGTCAAGGCTGCCTATACGCCCGAGGAAAAGAAAATCATGGAGGCGGCCGCCTATGTCGAAGGAACTTTTTACAGCAATATTACGCGGCTGGAAGAGACGGCGGAATTTGCTAAAAAAATGGGCTATAAAAAGCTCGGCATGGCGTTTTGCATCGGTTTAAATGAGGAAGCCCGTTATATCGCTAAGTATTATCAGCAGCAGGGATTTACCTTTTACAGTGTTTGCTGTAAGAACTGCAGCGTCGCTAAGAAAGATCTGGGGCTTAAACAGGTCAAGCCGGAACTGGAGCACGAAGCAATGTGCAATCCCAAAATGCAGGCGCAGTTTTTGGGCGAGCAGGGGACGGAGCTTTATATATCCTGTGGTCTCTGTGTAGGGCATGATGCAATTTTTAATATGAATTGTACGGGTCCGGTTACTAATTTAGTCGTTAAGGATCGTTTGCTGGCACATAATCCACTGGGGGCAATCTATTCTCGCTATTGGAAACGAAAATTAGGAATTATGGATCCAGATGAAGTATAAAAATTACCGGCAGGTCGGAGGACCTGCCGGTAATTTTTATTTTTTCTTTATTTTACTGAGATAACGATAAATCGTTGGTTCGGAAACGCTGAGAAATTTCGCTAGGGCAGGTAAGCCGCCTTTTAAAAGAAACAATCCGTTGTCGTCAAGTTCTTGTACGATGGCCTGTCGTTCGGCGGCCGATAAACGCGATGGGGGCAGACGGTAAGCATGCATAGTATTGTTGATCAGCGCGGTGATGACATCGCCGACATTGCCCTGAAAATTTTCAAAAATGTTCAGAGAAGCTGTCGGTTGTTCCTGCGGACGCATGTGCATTGAAGGTTTCCGTTGCGCGGCAGCTGGCGGCTGATCTTTGATGATTTCTTCGGTTAAAAATTGCCGCGCTGCCAAATACGGGGCAATGTCATGGTTGATGCAAAGAATAGCGATGGCCTGGCCGTTTTCATCATGAATAAAATAGCTGGAACATAAAAAAACATGATCCTGACTACTTTTGCCATGATAATTTACTAAAAAAGGTTTCTTATCCAAATGATGCTGTTGGAGGAGCTTTAAAGCAAGATCCGTCAGCGGGCCTCCAATGGAGCGGCCGCTTAGGTTTCCGTTCGCAATCGCAATGATCGAATGGTCGGGCTTTTTTAAATCATGCAGGACAATTTCATACGTCGGACCTAATGCCTGGCCGAGAAATTCGACAAGACAGATAAAATGCGTTAAATCATGCATGCTGCACCTCGTTATCAGTATAATAATTTTTTATCATTATAGCATGATTGACAAAAAAATTACAGCGCTGCCGGGGAAAATCTCCGGCAGCATTTTAGGCAGCGGTTGTTCTTGTTTAGGAAGATTGATTCGTCAGAAGTTGATGTAGTCTGGCGCTCACTAGGGATGGATCAATGGCTTCCATACAGGCATTGGTATGAAAGCGGCATTTTGTCTTGCAGCAGGCAGTGCAGGTGTGAGGGCTGAGGATAAAGCTGTGCGGACCCTGCAGCGGTCCATAGATGGAAGGCAGCGTTGGCCCCCAGAGGGATAGCGTCGGCGAGCCGAGAGCCGTGGCGATGTGGAGCGGGCCGGTATCGCAGGTCAGCAGCAGCGTAGCCGAGCGAATCAAGGCGGCCAGTTCCAGTAAAGTAGTTTCACCGGCAATGGAAGTCGTCGGTTGCGGCAGTTCATGCCGGGCGGCTTCAATATAACGACGGTCGGCCGGCGCGCCGCAAAAAACAATTTGCACCGCCGGGCTAAGTCCGCGCAAAGCGGCGGCAAAGTATTCCGGGCGCCAGTTTTTGTCGGGCCAGGTCGTACGTATATTGACGAGCAGAATCGGTTGTGTCGGGTCAATTTGATGCGCCGGCCAGAAACGGGCGGGAAAATCGTTTAGATCCGGCGGCAGGTGCAGTATCAATTGAGGCGCGTCAGGCACAATGCCAAGCGGACTGAGCACGCTGAGATAGCGGCGTACTTTGTGCGGATCGGCAATGTCCGGAGCTTGTTCGGTCATGAAAAGATGATTGAATTCGTGCCGTTCATGAATGCCGATGCGGCGGGGTGCTCCGCTCATCCGGGCCAGCAATCCGGTCAAAAAAAGGTCCTGCACGTCGAGGACGATGTCGAAGCGATGACCGGCCAGCAGGCTTCGCGCTTGCGCCAGCAATTTTTTTGCCGTCCAAAAATGTTTGTCGGCAATCGCCTGATCAAAGGCCTGACGGTCCCAGATTAACAGTTCATCAATGTCGGGGTTGTAACGTAAGAGCTCGTGCGCCGGCGGACTGACCAGCCAGGTCAGCCGTGCGGACGGGTAGCTGCGTTTCAGACTGCGGGCTACAGCGGTTGCGTGCAGAACGTCGCCAATCGAGCTCAGTCGTATCATCAGAAAACGCACATGTGCAAAGTTCATTGGGAAGCCATCTTTCCAAAGGGATTTACCCTTTTGTCAATACATGGTACAATAAAAGGATACGGAATTTGAATTTATCCGCAGGACGAACTCGCGTTCATACGCTTGCCTTTACAGGCAGGGTGCAAAGGGCGGCTAGGTTCCCGGGTAAGTTCGGCTAACATTTTGACGGTATGAAAATGCCGTTGGAATTTAGTTTTCATTTATAATATACCGCGTATGATTTTACCATAGTTTTTCCTGACACGCAAAGGAAGGGATCATTTTGATCAAAGATATTGATATCCGGTCGCTGGCGAACGATGCATCTTATACACGCGGCTGCCGCTATTATGAAAATGGCGCGGTTATGCATTTACAGAAAAAGCAGTTTGAGGACGGGTACACAGCCAAGGTGCACGGCAATTCGCTTTATGGAGTGGATATTGAACTCATGGGTGATCGAGTGAAATCCTATGCTTGTGAGTGCCCGGCAGCGGATCTGTATCCCGGCGCCTGCAAGCATGTGGTGGCGGTGCTTAAAGCAATTCAGCATGAACAGCGGCTGGATTCTGAGGGGCGGCAGCGCGCCGGTTCAGGCATGCGCTTATTTGAGCTGTTTGCCGCTGGGAACACGTTGACCGATGAGGCGGCTGGGGATCCGGTGGTTCTGGAGCCAAAACTTTGTGTAAGTTTTGAGTACAGCCATCAGACGAACTGGCTGGAACTGCGCATTGGCCGTGATAAATTTTATGTCGTGCGTAATATTTTGGAATTTTTGCACTCTATGCGCGATGGTCTGCCCATGTCGTTTGGCAAGGGGCTTATGCTGGATCCGGCGCGGCTTCGTTTTGCCCCGGGGATTTCAGAGCGGCTTTGGGAGCTTTTACAGGATACATATCGGGATGAACAGAATATGCATGCATACAGTTCCTATTTCCGGTCATCCTATAGTGCGGGGAGCGCTGTTTTTGAGCAAAAGCGCTTTAAGTTATCGCCCAGTAATTTAAGTCGTTTTATGGATATTATGGGGGATCATTCGTTCACTTTGGTGCTCAATGAACTGGAGGAGCTGTCGACGCATGTGGAAGATGGGAATCCGTCACTGGACATTGAGGTAGCAGATCGCAGCGGGGCCGGTCGGATTGTTCTGCAGACCGAGGGCGTGACCGTGCTGGATGAAGCGGCGCGCTATGTATATGCCGAGCCGGTGATATATCGGGTAACGCCGGAATTTTCCCGCGTTATGCGTCCCTTGGGACAGGCTTTCAGCCGGACGCGCAGTCTGAAAATTGATGCGCCGCATATGGGCGACTTTTTTGCCGAAGTCTTGCCGCAAATGGAAAAAGCCGCTACGGTTCATGTAGCCCCGTCTTTTTCGGAGCGTTTTGAAATCATGCCGCTGACGGCAGAAATATATTTGGATTATTATAAGGAAGGAATCGCCGCTCGGCTGGTCTTTCGTTATGCAAATATCGCTTTTAATCCGGTTACGGAAACTGCTCCGGATAAAACGGATCGTTCGGGAGAAAGTAAACGCCTGATACGCGATGCGCAGACAGAACATCAGATTTTGCAGTGGTTCCGGAAGTTTCATTTCACGACCGAAAAAGATCAATTGATTCAGCCGGATGAAGAAAAGACATATGATTTTTTAACGGAAGCGCTGCCGCATTTGTCGGAGATGGCCGATGTTTTTTACAGCGAAATTTTTAACAAAAAACCGGTCCAGATGATGCCGCGCCTGACGGTGGGTGTCAGTGTGAATGCCGATCATTTGCTGGAGGTATCGTTTGCCAATCAGAATTTTGATTTTGACGAGCTGATCGAACTTTTAGGCTCCTATCGTTTGAAACGGCGTTACCACCGTCTCAAGGACGGAACTTTTGTATCGCTGGGAGAACAGCAGCTGGGCGCTCTGGCTGATTTTGTAGAAAGCGCCGGCATTCGTAAAGGCGAGGATGGTAAGGCGGTGGTGCCGCTGGCCAAGGCCATGTATATTGATGCGCTGGCGCAGGAGGACGAAGGGCTGCGGTTGGAGCGCAGTCATGAGTTCAAGACGTTGGTACGTGAAATCAAAAATCCTGGCGATGTGGATGTAACGGTTCCTGAAGAACTTCGCGGTGTGCTGCGCGACTATCAGGTCACGGGTTTTGCCTGGCTGTCAACTTTGGCGGCCTATGGGCTGGGGGGCATTTTGGCAGATGATATGGGACTCGGGAAGACGCTGGAGGTTATTGCTTTTTTGCTGGCGCATCGCGAAGAACAGGCTCCGCCAGCGCTGGTCGTGACGCCGACGTCTTTGATGTATAACTGGATCGATGAAATCGAACGCTTTGCTCCTGATTTAAAGGCTGCCGCGATTGCCGGCACAAAAAAGGAACGTGAGGCCAAATTGCAGGCAGACGGCAATCTGGATGTTGTCATTACAACGTACAATATGCTGAAGCGCGATATTGATCTGTATGCCAAACAAACGTTTCGGTATTGTTTCCTTGATGAGGCGCAGCATATAAAGAATCCGACGACACAAAATGCCCGGGCGGTAAAATGTCTGAAAACGGGCGGCTATTTTGCGCTCACGGGAACGCCGATTGAAAATACGCTAACAGAACTCTGGTCAATTTTTGACTTTTTGATGCCGGGTTATCTGGCGACGCATAAAATGTTTAAACAGCGGTTTGAAGTGCCGATTGTGCGGGCGCAGGATGCGCATGCGCTAAAAAACCTCAGCCGGCATATTAAGCCATTTATTTTGCGGCGGATGAAAAAAGATGTTTTAACGGAATTGCCGGATAAAGTGGAAAGTAAAATGGTCAATGAAATGACGCCCAAGCAAGCCAAGGTCTATGCGGCTTATTTTGTGCAAGGGCAAAAGGAGTTCCGAGAGGAACTTAAAGCGCATGGATTTGATGCCAGCCATATCAAAATCCTGGCCATTCTCACGCGGTTACGACAGATTGCCTGCGATCCGTCGCTGTTTCTGGAAGATTATGACGGCGGATCGGGCAAGCTTGATATGCTGGAAGAAGTGGTGCAGGAAGCTACGGCCGGCGGGCACCGCTTGTTGATTTTTTCCCAGTTTACGACAATGCTGCATCATATCGGAGAACGTCTGGAAGGGCTAGATATGGAGTATGAATATCTGGACGGACAGACGCCGGCGTTGGAACGCATTCGTCTGGTTAAGGAATTCAACGCGGGCTCAACGCCGGTGTTTCTGATTTCTTTAAAAGCCGGCGGGACGGGGCTTAATCTTACCGGCGCGGACATGGTAGTTCATTATGATCCCTGGTGGAATCCTGCGGTAGAAGATCAGGCTACGGACCGTGCCTATCGGATCGGACAGCGGAATAATGTACAGGTATTGAAATTTATTACCAAAGACACGATAGAAGAGAAGATTTTTGCTTTGCAGGAACGGAAAAAAGCGCTGATTGACCAAATGATCCGTCCCGGCGAAAATTTCCTGACAAAGCTTACGGAGACGGAAATTATGGAATTGTTTCGGTAAATTTTGAGCAAAATTGTTTCGGCGAAAGGAGTGGCCGCAATGCAGCGCTGGATCATGCATGTTGATATGGATGCGTTTTTTGCTTCGGTGGAGCAGCGTGATCATGAGGAATATTGCGGCAAACCGGTGATTGTCGGCGGTTTATCGCCCCGCGGCGTTGTGTCGACGGCATCTTATGAGGCCCGGCGCTTTGGCGTTCATTCGGCGATGCCTATGAGCACGGCTCGACGACGCTGTCCGGATGGGATCTTTTTGCCGGGTAATTTTGCTTTGTACCGTCAAGTCTCGGCGCAGATTTTTGCTGTTTTTGACCGTTTTTCGCCGCGCGTTGAGCCGATTTCAATTGATGAGGGGTTTCTCGATATTACGGGAATGGAGCGGCTGATGACGCAGCCGCGCGCCTATGCTGTTCAATTGAAGCAAGCGATTCGGTGCGAAACCGGTCTGGTCGCATCCGTAGGATTGGCCCCTAATAAATTTTTGGCCAAGATCGCGTCGGATATGGATAAACCGGATGGACTGGTAGTTATCAGCCCCGAGGATGTGGAGCGTGTTTTATGGCCGCTACCGGTCAGTCGTATCTGGGGTGTGGGAAAGAAAACGGCGGAACGTTTATTTGCGCTGGGCTATCTGACCATTGGGCAGTTGGCGCAGGGCAGTCTTGCAAGGCTGACGGCATCTTTGGGTCAGCGCGCCGCGCTGCAGCTTATGGCTCTTGCACATGGGCAAGATGACCGGCCGGTGGAGACGGCGCGGGAGGCGCAGTCAGTTGGACGAGAAATCACCTTTGATCGTGACCTTTGCACTGACGAAGAAGTGGCTGAACAGCTGTTGGCGCTGGCCGGTCAGGTCGGATGGCGGCTGCGGCGCGCCGGACTTCAAGCGAAGACGATTCAATTGAAAATCAGAATGGCTGATTTTACCACCTACACGCGCCGCCATACGCTGCCCACAGCAATTTGTTATGATGAAGATATTTACGCTGCAGCGAGGGAGCTGTTTCAGGCATTCCCTCGACGCGGTGCCATTCGCCTTTTGGGCATTAGCGGCAGCGGTTTTGAAGCAGCCGGCGAGCTTTCTTTATTTGCAGACACGCGTAAAAAGGAAGAATTGTATGGTGCGATTGATGCGTTAAAGAAACGTTTTGGCGAACAAATTATTACGAAAGCACCGCTGCTTCCTAAAGATAGACGGGGAAAACCGTAAAGTGTTTACAGTGCACACAAAAAGGACCTACCGCAAGCAGCAAGTCCTTTTCAAAGATGGGGTCCAAAATGCCGTTAACATTATATGCCTAAACCTGCAGCGAGCAGGTGGGTACCCTAAGCTATACTTTTGCTATTCGCACGTAGGCGCTGCAGCAGCTGCATAGTCAAATCAAGTTCCCGTAGTAATAAAGTCGGTTAGACATTAAAAATGTTCACGCACATCCCAGGCAGTTCCTTCTTTGTCGTTATAATATCATAAAGAAAAAATCATTGCAAGACTTGACAATGCTGATTTCGCCGCTTTTGGGCCGCGGGGCAGCAGCACGCCGTCAGATGTGGTGACGTTGTGATTGGCTTCTCTACTCCCAGGGAAAATAAAAGCAGACAAAATCGTGTGCAGCGATTATAATATTCTGGTAAGCAGATTTCAGGAAAAAGGAGATTCAAAACATGGCACATACTTTTAGTGTAGCAATCAGCTATAACGATATCCTCGGATATATCGAATATGATGAGGCAGCACAGAAAATGGAAATTACTCTTCCCGACGAGCAAGGCCGTGCAGCGGCGGAAAAATTCCTGACCGAAACGCACGAAATCAATGTACCGCACGAGACGCTGATGGATTTTAGCGTAGAAGCCATTGCGCCGCTGGCGAACCTCAGAAATTTTCAAATTACGCTGACGCGGCTTTGGGAAGAAACCGGCGTGCATGTCGATTGGAGCCGCCCGGTAGAGTATGTAAAGGCGCATCCGCGGATTACGGATTAAAGCCGGGAAAAGGTGTTTGGCAGCGGTCTGGCAGCTGAACGGCAGTTAGGTACTAACCTTTCAGCTTTTTTTGAAATAGAACAGGTAAGATTAAACAAGATACAAACTCAGGTGGAGGTTGATAGAAGATGAAAAAGATTTTTGCCGTTGCGGCGGCTGCGATGATTTTGGGTGCCGGAACTGCCATGGCAGCGCCGGTAAATCATTTGACCGGAAATGAAACGGCGGTGGGCGTCGGCTCGAAAGAGTCTTATGTGGAGCACAAGTTCACATCCAAGCTGACAGCGGGCTACCAATATGTGGATCGCGATCAATACAACAAGCAAAATGATCTTTATGCGCAGTATGATTTAGTGGGCAGCAATGTGCGTGCGATTGCTGGCTGGCGCAATAATTTGCCTGGCGACAAGAGCAATCTTTATGGCGGGCTGGCGCTTTCCACACCGGCTGTTATGGGCTTTGCAGCTTATGTATCCTATGTTGCCGGCGGTGATTTCAATGAGACGCAGGTGGGCATTAATAAGAATCTGATTGCCAATGTCGATCTCAATATTAATTATCACAACTATGCGCCGGAACACGGACATAATGAACATGGTATCGGCGCCGGAGTGACGGTGAAGTTCTAAGACATACCGTACATTTGAACGGAATGTGTTTTTTTGTTGGCATGAGCCGGCAGAGGTGAAATGGTTGGCAATTCAATTTCAGAATTGGGTTGCCAGCCATTTTTTTGCTTATCGCCGCGAAAAGCTTGGCGGCTAAACTTTAATGGACGGTTGTCGCCAGCTATTTGTGTGCAAAGGGATTGAAAAAGGAAGAATGCCGGCGCAATAAAGCTCTTTTTACTGGCTGGCGATAAAAAACTTGTATATATTAGCGCGTCAATGTTATAATAAAGCACGGAAAGCCGCTTTTATAAGAGGCTCGTTTTTGGCGGGCTGTTTTTATTGATCGTTTTGGCGGCCGTAAAACTGAATTTACGCGCTTTGAGCGCCCAATATATGGAGGTTGACAAGATTGTTAGATATCAAATTTGTCCGGGATAACCTGGAGCTGGTGCAGAAGGCGCTGGAGAACCGTCACAATCCTTTGAAACTGGATGCTTTTATGGGGATGGAAAAACGTCGCCGTGATATTCTTGGCGAGGTTGAGACATTGAAAAATCAACGCAATACGGTCTCAAAACAGATCAGTGCGATGAAGAAAAATAAAGAAAATACAGATGCGATTGTTCTGGAAATGCGGACGGTCGGCGATCAGATCAGTGCGTTGGATGAGGAACTCAAGGAAGTTGAGAACGGCCTGCGTGATATTTTGCTGAGCATCCCGAACATTCCCAAGGAAGATGTTCCGGTGGGCCGCGATGATCGTGATAATCCTGAAGTTCGTCGTTGGGGCGAACCAAAGAAATTTGATTTTACACCGCAGCCACATTGGGATCTTGGCGCGGAACTGGATATTCTCGATGCGGAGCGGGCTGCCAAGGTTGCCGGTGCAAGATTTACCTTTTATAAGGGGCTGGGCGCTCGTTTGGAACGTGCCTGCATCAATTTTATGATGGACTTGCATGCCAATAAGCAGGGATATACGGAAATGTTGGCGCCGTATCTGGCCAATACAGCTAGCATGACCGGTACTGGTCAGCTGCCAAAGTTTGCTGATGATATGTTTAAAATTGAGGGACAGGATTATTATCTGGTGCCGACGGCTGAAGTTCCGGCGACGAATTATCATCGGGAAGAAATCCTTGATGGCGCGAAGCTGCCGGAGTACTACACGGTTTACACCGCCAGTTTCCGGGCGGAGGCGGGCAGCGCCGGTCGTGATACGCGCGGCCTGATTCGGCAACATCAGTTTAATAAAGTAGAACTGATTAAATTTGTTAAACCGGAGGATTCCTGGAATGAGCTGGAAAAGATGGTGGATGATGCGGAAGAGGTGCTGCGGCTTCTGAAGATTCCTTATCATGTCGTATTGCTGTGTACGGGCGATATGAGTTTTACTTCCGCGAAAACTTATGATATTGAAGTCTGGCTGCCGAGTCAGAATATGTATCGCGAGATTTCGTCCTGCTCCAACTGTCTGGACTATCAGGCGCGTCGGGCGAACATCAAATTCCGTCGTACGCCGAAGGACAAACCGGAATTTGTCAATACGCTGAATGGGTCTGGTTTGGCTGTGGGACGCACGGTGGCGGCAATTCTGGAGAATTATCAGCAGGTGGATGGCTCGGTCGTGATTCCTGATGTGCTCGTTCCTTATATGAGCGGCGTGAAAATCATTAAAAAGCCAGAATAAACAAAAGCAGAAGAGTAACGGATGAGGAGTAGCTCCTCATCCGTTTTTTTTGTTTTTTAGAGTCCATCAGCTAAGAACAAACGATACAAGTAAATGGGAATTTTTTATAGTTTTCTCTTGACTATTGTAAACCTGTAACTTATAATAAAGGTCATTAGCATACAGTATGGATGTTGCGAAAAGAAATCTGCTGTGTACTGAAAATTTTTCTAAGGGGGAATTAGTGATGAGATTTGGCAAAAGAAGTCTGCGAGTTGCAGGGATGCTTCTTGGCGCCGCCATGCTCAGTAGCGTCTTTACTGGCTGCGGTGACGACCAGGCCAAGAACAGCAAAGAGATCAGGGTCGGAGCAAATTTTGAAATGAGCGGCAATGTCGCGAATTATGGCAATGCAACGTTTGAGGGCCTGCAGTTGGCGATTGACGAGGTTAATGAGGCTGGCGGCATTAATGGGAAGACAATAAAGTTGATTAAGGCGGATTCTAAATCGGAGGCTTCCGAGGCGGCCAACGCAGCCACCAAGCTTATTTCTGATGATAAAGTAAAAGTGTTGGTCGGACCGGCGACAACGGGCAGCGTGCTCGCTGAGGTTCAGATTGCCACGGATAATAAAGTTCCTATTATTGCACCTTGTGCGACAAGCCCGAAGGTAACGGTTGAAAACGGAAAAGTGCAGCCGTATGTATTCCGCAGCTGCTTTATTGATCCGCTGCAGGGCGATGTCATGGCAACTTTTGCGACCAAGACGCTGAAAGCGAAAACAGCAGTCATTTATACCGATTCTAGTTCGGATTATTCCAAGAGTCTTGGTCAGGTCTTTAAAGAGAAGTTTGAAGCGGCTGGCGGCAAGGTCTTGATGGAAGAGGCGTTCCTGCAGAAGGATCAGGATTTCAAGGCTACGCTGACGAAGATCAAGACGGCCAATGCGGATGTTATTTTCATTCCGGCTTACTATGAGGAAGTTGGTAAAATCGTAAAACAGGCTCGCGAGCTTGGCATCACGGTTCCGCTGCTTGGCACGGATGGCTGGGATGATACGAAAGTGGTTGATATTGCCGGAGCAGCGCCGCTGAACAATACGTTCTTCAGCTCGCATTATTCCGAGCAGGATAAAGATGTGCAAGGGTTTATTGAAGCGTTCAAGAAAAAATATAATCATGCTCCGAATGTTTTTGCAGCTCTCGGGTATGATGCCGGCAAGATGCTGATTGATGCAATCAAACGTGCAGGCAGTGATGATCCAGAGAAGATTTGCAAGGCGCTGGCGGAAACAAAGGATTTGCAGGTCGGTACCGGTAAGATCACAATGGATAAAGATCACAATCCAATCAAGAGCGCAGTTATCCTGGAAATGAAGGATGGCGTCAAGGTACTCAAAGAGAAGATTACGCCGAAAGCTTGATAAAACATAATCAGCAAAGGGCCGCAGCAATGCGGCTCTTTTTGCAGGAGGGATTTATATGGATTTTGCCAGTCAGTTTGTGCAGCAGCTTATTAACGGCATTTCGCTGGGCAGTATCTATGCACTGATTGCTTTGGGCTATACGATGATCTATGGTATTATCAAGCTGATCAATTTTGCGCATGGTGATATTTATATGGTCGGTGCATATATTGGTTTTTTTGCCATTACAATGATGCATGTTTCAATTGTGCCGGCACTTTTAATTTCAATGATTATTACGGGACTTCTGGGTATGTTGGTTGAACGTCTTGCTTATAAACCGTTGCGTCAGGCGCCGCGTATTTCGGTGCTGATTACGGCAATTGGAGTATCGTTTTTTCTTGAATATACAATGATGTACTTTGTGTCACCGACGCCGCGGACGTTCCCTGGTGTCTTTGATGATGTCGCTTTGCATTTTGGCTCCTTTATGGTGAATGGGCAGCAGTTGCTGATTTTTGGGATTACGTTTATTCTTATGGTGGTGCTGACCTATATTGTTCAGAAAACCAAGATTGGCAAAGCGATGCGAGCGGTGTCATTTGATGTGGAGACAGCCCAGCTGATGGGGATTGATGCCGACCGCGTCATTTCCATTACGTTTGGTATCGGTTCGGCGCTGGCTGCCGCTGCCGGCGTGCTTGTCGGCGTTTATTACAATTCGATTGACCCGCTGATGGGCATTATGCCAGGGCTTAAAGCGTTTGTAGCAGCGGTGCTGGGCGGCATTGGTATTTTACCGGGCGCTATGGCCGGCGGGCTTATCCTGGGGGTTATTGAAGCGCTGGTTTCCGGGTTCATTTCATCGACATTTCGCGATGCGGCTGCTTTCGCCATCCTTATTCTCGTATTGTTGTTTAAGCCGTCTGGTCTGTTGGGCAAGAACACGCGAGAGAAAGTATGAGGTGACGTGATGAATACAATTCGCAAAAATGATTTACTGCTGATCGGCCTGGGAATCGTTGTTTTTGCTGTTTTGCAGGGCATGATGACGGAAGGACTGATTGGTTCTTTTTGGAAACTTAATATTTTTATTATCTGCATCAATGTTATTTTGTCGGCCAGTCTCAATTTGATCAACGGTTATACGGGGCAATTTTCGCTGGGACATGCCGGTTTTATGGCGGTTGGCGCGTATGTAGGCGTGGTTTTAACCACGAATTTTCATTGGCCTTTTTTGTTGGCGCTTGTTGCCGGAGGGGCGGCGGCAGCACTTCTCGGCTGTCTGATCGGTTTGCCAACGCTGCGCTTGAATGGTGATTATCTGGCGATTGCGACGTTAGGACTGGGCGAGATTATTCGCATTGTGATTATGAACATTCAATATGTCGGCGGCGCGGCTGGTTTTACCGGCATTCCGCATCTGACTACGTTCCCTTGGGTGTTTTTTGTTATGTTGTTCACCTTGATTGTGATCAAAAATTTTGTTAACTCAACGCATGGCCGAGCTTGTATTGCGATTCGGGAAAATGAGATTGCCGCCGAAGCGATGGGCGTTAACACGACGAAATACAAAGTCATAGCCTTTACAATTGGCGCGGCATTTGCCGGGGTGGCCGGCGGCTTGTTTGCGCATTGCTTCTATATTATCAATCCGTCTTCGTTTACGTTTATGCAGTCGTTCAACTATCTCATTATGGTCGTTATGGGCGGACTGGGTTCGCTGACGGGTTCGATTGCCGGCGCGTTTGTTGTTACCTTTATTTCCGCCGCTCTGGCAAGCTGGCCGGAGTTCCGTATGATTATCTATGCGCTGGCGTTGATTTTGTTGATGTTCTATCGGCCGCAGGGGCTGTTTGGTTATATAGAGCTTACGCAGATCGGTATTGTTCAGCGGCTGAAGCTGAAGGGAGGCCATAAATAATGGCAGAACTTCTTAAAACCAATCATGTATCAAAAATGTTCGGTGGGCTGAAAGCTGTGTCGGATTTTGATGTTTATATCAATCAGGGAGAGCTGATTGGTCTGATCGGGCCGAATGGGGCCGGTAAGACGACGGCGTTCAATCTGTTGACCGGTGTGTATCAGCCGACGAGCGGGACTATTACGTTTGACGGGAAGAGTCTTTTGGGAATGAAACCTTATCAGATCACGCAGCATGGAATTGCGCGGACGTTTCAGAATATCCGCCTTTTTTCGGAGCTCAGCGTATTGGATAATGTCAAGATTGCTTATCATTCGCATGTGAAGTATGGTCTTTTGGAAGCAGTGCTTCGCATGGGGCGTTATTTCCAGGAAGAGCAGGAAGTTACGGATAAAAGTCTGGAACTTTTGAAGATTTTCAAGCTTGCAGACAAGGCGTATGAAACGGCAAAGAATTTACCGTATGGAGCACAGCGCCGTCTGGAAATTGCCCGGGCTTTGGCGGCGCAGCCAAAATTGCTGCTGCTTGATGAGCCGGCGGCTGGTATGAATCCGCAGGAAACGCAGGAACTTATGGAAATGATTCGCTGGATACGGTCCCAATTTGGATTGACCATCCTTTTGATTGAGCATGATATGAGTCTGGTTATGGGCATATGCGAGCGCATCTATGTGCTGGAATATGGCCAGATCATCGCGCATGGCGTGCCGGAAGAAATCAAACACAATCCGGATGTTATCCGGGCTTATCTGGGCGGGGAGGCGTAAGGATGGGAACCATGCTGCAAATTGATGATATCAATGTTTATTATGGCGCTATTCACGCCATCAAGGGAATCAGTCTCAAAGTGGATCAGGGCGAGATCGTCACTTTGATTGGCGCGAATGGTGCGGGAAAATCGACGACGCTTCGCACAATTTCCGGTCTTTTGAAGCCAAAATCGGGTAAGATTACCTTTGAAGGTAAGAATATTGCCGGTTTGCCGGCGCATGCGATCGTAAAGGCCGGGATATCACAGGTCCCGGAGGGACGTCGTATTTTTGCCAATATGACGGTTCAGGAAAATCTTGATTTGGGCGCTTATGCGCGGCAGGATACGGATGGCGTGGCAAAAGATCTGAAAGTTGTCTTTGAGCGGTTTCCACGCTTACTGGAGCGTAAAAATCAGGAAGCAGGCACGCTTTCCGGGGGCGAGCAGCAGATGCTGGCCATGGGCCGCGCGCTGATGAGCCGCCCGCGTTTGCTTCTGTTGGACGAACCTTCCATGGGGCTGGCGCCGTTGCTGATTAAGGAAATTTTTTCTATTATACAGGATATCAACCAGACGGGGACTACGATTTTGCTGGTTGAACAGAATGCTAATATGGCCTTGTCCATTGCGAACCGGGCCTATGTACTGGAAACCGGACGCATTACGCTTTCTGGGGAAGCTCAAAAACTAGCTGCCAGTGAAGATGTGCGCAAAGCCTATCTAGGCGGTTGAAAAAATCTGGGCAGGAATTCGCGGCTGCGGCCGCGAATTCTTCCTTTTAGAAAGAAGCATAGAGAGGAAGGTTGGATATGTTTGTAGCAAATCGAATGACAAGAAATCCCGTCACCGTACAAACGGATACCAAGGTAGATGAAGCGGCGGCACTTATGAAGAAAAATAAGATTCGTCGGCTTCCGGTCGTTGATGATGGCAAGCTGGTCGGATTTCTGAATGATAAGGATATCATGCGTGTTTCACCATCACCGGCGACGACGCTCTCAAAGTATGAGATCAATTCGCTGCTGGCACAGATGTGCGTCAAAGATATTATGGCCCGCAGCGTTGTTGCTGTGCGTGACGATGCCACCATAGAAGAGGCGGCGCTTTTGATGGCCAATAATAAAATTGGCGGGCTGCCGGTTGTCAGCGACGTAGGCGTGGTCGTAGGGGTTATTACGGAGACAGATATCTTTCATGCCTTTGTTGACGTTATGGGTCTGGCTGAAGGCAAGACGCGGCTTACGATTGAAGTGGATAACAAGGTGGGAGTGGTCCGTGATCTGGCTGGAATCATTGCCGATGCCGGTCTTAATATCGACAGTCTGGTTACTTGCAAGAAGGAAGCGGGCAAATACGATATTATCGTGCGCGGGGATTTTCCCAATGTCGATGATATATCCGCCAAGCTGGCGGCACATGGCTATAATGTGGTCCATAGTACGCGTATCGGGCATTGAATGGAAAGCCTGCCGTCGGTTTTACTTTTATGGTCGGCACAGGCAATTGTAGCTAAATTTTAGGAAAACAGTTTACACCTTTAGCGGGCTGTGATATACTATTTATTGTTCCTTGGAGAGGTGTCCGAGTGGTCGAAGGTGCTTGACTCGAAATCAAGTGTCCTGTCAAAAGGACCGTGGGTTCGAATCCCACCCTCTCCGCCATAGAAAATTAAGGCGTTGCAGATTTTTCTGCAGCGCCTTTTTTGTGGTGCGTCGGCATAGGGGCAGTCTATATGAGCTTAGAAGCGATGGGAGGCGCGTCCCTATAGCCGATCAGGCTTGGAAAGGGCGTTATAGTGAGCGGACAAAAGACAAGGCCTGCGATTGTTCTGTTTGCTGGGCTTAATGGTTTTTGGAAAACAACTTTTATAGAGGTTTTGTGGCCTTGGATGGATTATATTAATGTCGATGCAATCAAAAAGAATTTGTAATGCAGTGATCTGGCTGCAGCAGAGCTGGTAGAGAAACAAAAAGAAGCCCATCTAGCGGGGAAACAAGATTTTTGTTTTGAGACGGTTATGGCTACAGATCGGAATCTGCAACTTTGACAAAAAGCCAAACGGGCTGGGTATTTTATTCGCTGTTATTATGTACTTACGGCAGATCTGAAAATTAATGTGTATCGTGTGAAGGCTAGGGTAGCTGCGGGCGGACATGATGTGTCGGAGACTAAAATTTATGAACGTTTTCAACGAGCCATGATTTTAGTACCAGAAGTGGTTGCTATTAGCGATATCTGTCATATTTATGACAATTCTGAGGCAACAGCTTTTCGTATTTTTAAGAAGAGGAAAGATGTTTGCTATTATGATGCATGTGCCGATTGGCAGTTGGACGATATTCAAATTTTAACGGAAATTATGGATTTGTAGCATAAAGTGTTGAACTCTTATTCTGATAGACCGATAAGGTTTCTTGAAGAAGCGTTTTGACACCATCATAGAAAATCAAGGCTTTGTAGGTTTTTCTGCAGAGTCTTTTTTGTATTTATTACTTTAGTTAGTTGAGTACGCAAAGCGTACAAAATAAAAATCCACCCACTAAGCGGGTGCGAGGCAGATGCTTAAGCAAAAACATCACTCAAAGTTGCTATCATAAGGAGTGTTCAAGTCACTATTATAAGCAAAAAAGTGATGTCTTATGGCAGAAAGTTTAGTACATACAAAATGGATATGTAAGTATCACATTGTGTTTACTCCAAAATATCATAGAAAAATTATCTACAATCAGTTAAGGCAGGATATACAAGAAATCATTAAAGATTTATGCAAACTTGAAGTATAAATTTGGCAACAAGTATATTTGGGCAACAGAACAGGAGGCACGGATAGAAACAAAAGACAGCCATCATTTATATTCTGCAATACAAATGATAGCTGTCTTTTTCATGCACTAAATTTTTAAATGCTAGTTCTACAATGTCCTTTTCGTCTAATCAATCGGTTTATCCTGCAAAGCAGCAAAGCCTTCTTCTCCGGTACGGATCTTTACAACATTTTCTACATCATAAACAAATATCTTGCCATCCCCATACTTTCCGGTATAGAGAACATCTTTGGCAGTTTTTACAACTAAATCGACAGGTATGGCTGAAATGATTAAATCAATTTTTACCTTAGGCAACAATTGGGATTTAATTTGCGCACCGCGATAAAGCTCTTTATGTCCTTTTTGTATGCCAAATCCCATGACTCTTGTTACAGTCATGCCAGTGATGCCCAATTTTTCCAAAGCGTCTTTTAGTAATTCGAAACGCTCTTCTGATGTAACAATAGAAACTTTTGTCAGTTTATGTCCCTGCAGGGTCGGAATCGCTGGTTTATGCTCTACAAAGACTTCATTTGTAGTTTTTGCTGTGTCGGTTGAAGCAATCATGGGTGCAGGGGGCATTGATTTTTCAAAACCAAAGCCGGCATAGGCGGTCACCAGTCCATGTTCATGAAGATCAAGGCCTTCGATTTCTTCTTCCGTGCTCACACGCAGGCCGATAAATTTGTCAATGAGTTTAAAGACAATGAACATGGTCACGGATACATAAGCTGCAATGGAGGCTACGCCGATGATCTGTGTCGTTAATAGACCGGTTCCGCCGCCATAAAACAGACCGCCTTTAACGGCAAACAAACCGGTTAAAAGAGTTCCTAGGGCACCGCATACACCATGAACAGATATAGCGCCGACTGGATCATCAATCTTGGCTGTTTTATCAAAAAATTCTACGGAGAATACCACCGCTATTCCGCAGATCAAGCCAATGGCAAAGGCGCCAAAAGGATCTACGGCATCACAGCCGGCTGTGATGCCGACAAGCCCAGCCAGACCTCCGTTTAAAGTCATGGATACATCGGGCTTTCCATAACGGATCCAAGTTAATATCATAACGGTGCAGGAAGCCACGGCTGCAGCCAAATTTGTCGTAACATATATATTGCTAATGGATAATAAGGTTTCATCACCCGTCGCTGATACGGTTGAGCCACCATTAAATCCAAACCAACCAAACCATAAAATGAATACACCTAAAGCCGCTAGCGGCATGCTATGGCCCAAAATAGCATTGGGAGTTCCATCGGCATTATACTTACCAATACGAGGGCCAAGAAGCGCTGCGCCGATCAGTGCCGAGATACCGCCGACCATGTGGACAACAGAAGATCCGGCAAAATCATGATAAGGAATGGCTAGCGTAGACAGCCAGCCGCCCCCCCATGCCCAATGTCCGGAAATCGGATAAATAAAAGCGCTGATGATCAGGCTATAAATACAATAAGCCAAAAATTTTGTCCGTTCGGCCATTGCGCCGGAGACGATCGTTGCCGCCGTCGCACAAAAAACGGTTTGAAAAATTAAATACGTTAGCGCCGGATAAGGTGCATCTCCGCCCGTGTAATGACTTAAGAAAAAATCCGGAGATCCGATAATACCTGATATATCATTGCCAAACATTAAACTAAAACCGACAATCCAAAAAACCACGCTGCCAATACTAAAATCCATAAAATTTTTCATTACAATATTTGCGGCATTTTTTACTCTGGTTAAACCTGTCTCCACCATCGCAAAACCGGGCTGCATAACAAATACCAAAAAGGCTCCGATAAGCGTCCACATGGTATCGGCTGAACTATATTTAGCTGTACTTTGTGCCGTCGCGGCAAATGCTGTTGGCATAGTAGTAACGGTTAGCAAACATAATGCAGCAAATAAGAAACGTATTTTCTTCATGATGATCATCCTTTCTTTTTACTAGCCCGCATAATCATTGCAATATCACTTATCAATTTTCTGGCAACGAAAAAGCCCTGCTAAAGTAGATACTTTAGCAGGGCTTCTTTACCCAACCAGAATTGATTAATTACATTTTAATTTTTTTTGATGCTTTTGTCAATACAGCTTAATGGTTTTCATAAAGCTTTTCTGCAACAATATCATTTTTGGGGCTGTCTTTGATTTTGCATAGAGGCTGGTTAGGCAAAATATCGAATCGGTGCTCATATCGAAAGAGTGATGGCTTCCAGGTTTGGCCGGCAATGATTTCGCTGATGATGTAAGCGAATGATACATTTTACTGGCGCAATAATGCAAGAATCTGTTCCTTGGGGATTACGCCGACCGAGGAGGTTTTTATTTTTCCATTTTCAAACAACAGCAGCGTCGGAATGCTCATAACCGCAAATTGATCAGCTAAAGCCGGTTGCTCATCAATATTGACTTTGCCTACTTTTACTTTGCCGATTGTTTCCTGCGCAATTTCCTCGATCATCGGGGAAAGCATTTTACAAGGGCCGCACCAAGGGGCCCAAAAATCCAAGAGAACTTTTGTATCGGCGTTCAAGACTTCCTGCGTGAAATTTTCTTTGGTAATGGTGATAATTGACATTTTATTTCCTCCTAAAGTTTTAGATAAATAAATTTACATTGGCATCTTCGGCCGCGCCGAGATAGGATCCGACGCCCCCCACTTGGATGCCGTCAATTAGTTCTTCCTTCTGAATTCCCATAACGTCCATAGACATTTGACAAGCAATCATTTCAACGCCATTTTGCTGTGCCGTCTTGATGAGCTTTTCCAGAGAATCTATATTTTTCTTTTGCATGATCTGGCGCATCATTTTTGTTCCCAAACCGAACATGTTCATGTTAGAGAGCTTTAGGTTTTCACTACCGCGCGGCATCATCCAGCCAAACATTTTTTCCATCAAATTTTTTTCAACTGCTACAGGCTCCGGTTTACGTAAAATGTTCAGGCCCCAGAAGGTGAAAAACATCGTAACTTTTTTATTCATTGCCGTAGCTCCATTGGCAATAATGAAGGAAGCAATCGCCTTATCCAGATCGCCGCTGAAAACGACGATGGTTTTGTTATCTTTTGCTGCTGTAAGCTGCGTGGCGCCCGTTTGTACGTTCGTGCCGGCAAGATGGCCTTTTTGGATCCAGACGATTACGCGGCCACGTTCTTGCTCTCGTTTTAACAAAAGGTTATTTGTCCGGTCACACCAGGCTTTACTATCACTAAAGAATCCTGCATCCGAAGCGATCGCTTTCACCACTTTTCCTGATGGCAGCGTATCAAATTTTAGCTTTAACTTCATTAACGGACCAGGGCAGGACAGGCCCGTAAGATCCATTTCTTCATCAAAGTACAGGATGTTTGGGGAAGCTGTTTCTGGTGATTTTTGCTCGTTGGTTATATCGGGATATGCGGTCGCTTCATTTACCGTAAAGTCTTGTTGCTTGGCGGAGGTATAACCGCCCATTAAATTTTTCACGGAAAAGCCATTTTGTTTTAAAATCCGTTCGGCAATATACCCGCGCAGTCCCACTTTGCAGTAAACCACCATGGGAATGGCTTTATCGAGTTCGGTCAGCCGGGCACGCAGTTCATCCAAAGGAAAGTTTACCGCTCCGGGTAGGTGATGCGTTTTATATTCCAATTCGGTTCCCACATCAATTAACCGCGCGCCTTTTTCGATGGCTTCTGGTAAATCGGCATAGGCAATTCCATCGGTTAGTCCCCGCAAAACGTTTTCTGCGGCATACCCGGCCATGTTTACCGGATCTTTAGCGGACGAAAACGGCGGCGCATAGGCAAGTTCCAGTTCAGTCAGATCATAGACGGTACCGCCTAAACGTAAAACGGACGCAATAACGTCAATGCGCTTATCCACTCCGTCATAGCCAATGGCCTGTGCTCCCAAAATACGGCCCTTTGGATCAAACAATAATTTCAAGGTCATTTGGCTGGAGCCGGGATAGTAGCCGGCATGAGACTCAGGATGGATGCGAATGGCCTTATATACTTGCTGCTGCTTTTTTAAGCTGCGTTCATTGCTGCCAGTGGAGGCGGCAACCAGATCAAAGACCTTTAAAATCGAGGTTCCCTGCACTCCTTTGTATTGACTGGGAATCCCAGCGATGTTGTCGGCGGCAATACGGCCTTGTTTATTTGCCGGTCCGGCTAACGGCACAGCTGTTTTTTCTCCATTGATGAAATCTACGACTTCGACGGCGTCGCCAACGGCGTAAACATCGGCGGCGTTGGTTTGCAGATGTTCATCGACCAGAATATGGCCGCGGGCACCGAGATGAATACCGCTGTTTTGCAAAAACTGTGTATCGGGACGTACGCCAATGGCCAGAACAACGAAATCCGCCGACACCTTTTTCCCGCTGCTGAGGCTGATTTCAATCATCTCGTCGCTGTCGGAAAAACCTTTGACGCCGTCCTCTAAAATAATTCTGACGCCTTTTTCTACCAATTCTTTTTCGATAATTTTTACCATATCGGTGTCAAACGGCGCTAAAATATGTGGCGCGGCTTCGATTATGGTGACGTCTAACCCACGCTGCCGTAAGTTTTCCGCCATCTCAATGCCGATGAAGCCTCCGCCAATGATGACGGTTCGGCGCAAATTCATATCGGCAAAATGTTTCAGCTGATCGGCGTCGGGTATATTTCGCAAGCTGATAATTTTCGGATGGTTGATACCGGGAATGGGCGGCCTCAATGGCTGCGCGCCCGGGGACAAAAGCAAGGCGTCATAGGTTTCTTCATAAATTTTCTGATCGTTTGTCCGCACCGTTATTTTTTTAGCGGCAGGATCAATTTGAATTACTTCACTTTTCACTCGGACATCAATATTAAAGCGGCCGTTTAATTTTGCCGGCGTTTGTACCAGCAAGCGCTCGCGGTCTTTAATTGTGTTGCCGATATAATAGGGCAAGCCGCAATTGGCAAATGATACATAATCGCCGCGCTCAAATAATATGATTTCTGCAGCTTCATCGAGACGTCTTAGCCGGGCCGCTGCTGTAGCGCCGCCAGCGACACCGCCGATAATAATATATTTTTTCATATTGAGTACCCCCTCTGTATTTGTTCATATACTTTTCCACTGAAGTTAATTTAGCGCTGGTATCATTTTCAATGCTAAACGTATTTTTTATAAACATTATATTTATATATTACGATATAAAGATATAAAAGTCAATAAAAATAATGATAAGAGCAGCCGCTTTGATTTTCATAGCAGCAGGAAATTTTATCGGCGCCAGCGAATCCTATTCTTAAATATAAAAATCCATGTTTAACAGGCAAAAAAAGGGGGCTTTACTATGCAGGAGTGTCCAAATTTGGCAGGTTGTGGGTTTATTGAAAAGTACAGCGCGTCAAAAAGCCTGGCGGTGAAGGGATTTATTGCGTTGTATTGCAGGGGAAGTCGGCAGGGGGACTGTAAGCGCAAACAGTTTAAGGCAGAGACGGGACAGAAACCGCCCGATGATATGATGCCGAACGGAGGAAGTTTACAATAAAATTGCTTTGATTAGGATTTTTGATTCGAAATGATAATGGCGGCCTCTTTTTTTAGAGGCCGTTTTTGTTTGCCGCAGTTTGTTTTTTATACCGACAAAGGCCGATCCTTACAGTAATTGTAGAAAATTTACATAAAATGGTACAAATGATTTTTTTGTCTGGGACTAATGCTGCTTCTCCGACTATCGCGAATTCACGTAAACTAGATATAAGGATATGTATGCTTGCGTATAGGCATGCCAGAAGATAAATAAAGACTTAGTGCCAATGGTATTTTTACGCCGTTTGCGCTTGAGTTGAATTTATCCAGGGATTAAGCCGCTCGCTGCACACCGCTTGTAAGGGCGGGCGTATCAGAGCGGTTAAGTCCGTTCGGATCAACGAAGGAGACGTTGTCATGTCTAAAATGGTTATGGTAGAAGAGCTGGCGCCGGGAGATGTTCTGGCGGACGAAGTACTGTCGATGAATGGGCGCGTTTTGTTGGGGCGGGCGATCACGCTGACGCCTCGGCATCTCACACTGTTAAAAAGCTGGGATATTCAAAGCGTTTTTATAGAAGGGGAAGAAAATGCTGCGGCGGCGGAAGCAGCCGTCGAAGCGCCGACAGCAGAAGCGGCGGGGATAGATGCTTTTCGTGAGGATTACCAGCAGATTGTGGACGATTTAGAAGAATCTTTTACGATTATTCAGCAGCATCAGCTAGTGCCGGTGACAAAAATGACTGAAAATGCGATGAGAATTGATGCCTCTTTGGCGAAAAACCTCGAATCGCTGGGCTATTTACTTACCGATAGTGGGGATTCATCAAAGTTGATTTCCGGGCATTCGGTGCGGGTAGCTTTTTTTGCTGATTTGATTGCCCGACAGCTACACTGGCAGGAAAATGATATTCAAGGAGTGACGCTGGCCGGTCTGATGCACGATGTCGGCAATTTGCTGGTCAAGCCGACGATGCTGCTTTATAAGGAAGCGCATCTGGCGGAGACAGCGTCTTTACTGCAGCGGGCCCGCATGCTTCCCGCACCGGTGATCATGGGAATTGTGCAGCACCGCGAATACATTAATGGGACTGGATTCCCTAATAAAACCCAGGGTTCGCAGATTCATCCTTATGCAAAGGTGATTGCCATTGCGGATGCTTTTTATAATATGGCGTATAATTTGCAGGGGGTAAATCCGTTTACTACGATGGACATGTTAAAACATGAAATGTATGTAAAGTTTGATCCGTTGATTTGCGAAACTTTTCTCAGTTCGATGAAAGATCATCTGATGCTGAGCCGGGTGTTGCTGTCTGATAATCAGACGGCGGAAGTTGTTTTTTTTAATAAAATGAATTATCAGGATCCGGTATTAAAGACGGCGGATAATAAGATCATCAATCTGGCCGAACGTCGGGATTTGAAAATCGTTCGGCTCATTGCTCCGGATTAGTTGGTAGTTTAAGCTAAGAAAATATACAAATATTGTCAGGTGAATGATTTGAATTTCAGCATAAAGAAGCGTATGATAAAGAAAGTATCCGATGGTATCGGATTTTTTGCTTGCCGTGCTGGGGCAGTTTTGTCCATACCGGCTTGCATTTGTTGTGCGTAGTTATGCAAGGACGTGACGATAGGTATGATATTTCACCGACAGGATAAGGAAAGGGAGCAGATGCGTTTATTTGATCGTAATGCGGTTAAGGTGATTGTGACCGGTTGTATTGTTCTGGCCGCCGCTTTAATGATTATGAGCATTACCGGGATTATGATTATGAATAAGGCCGCCGTAGATAAGCTGAAGCAGGATGAACTGCAGATGCAGGCGGAAAATATCAGTACCATGATTGAAAGTCGGATCGACAAGGCGTCGTCAACGGCACAGATGCTAGCGCATTCGCCGTTGATTGTGGAATGGCTCCGTCAGCCGGATGCCGCCGGAGGTCAGTTTCCGGTTGTGCCGTATGTGCAGTATTTAGCCGATTCGATGGATTATGATACGGTTTTTTTTGCTGCAAAAAATACGGATCAATACTGGGCTTACCATGATCGTCGTTTTACGGAACTAGAGCCGCTTTCAGCAGCGGATCCGCAGGATCAATGGTTTTTTTCTTTCTTGCAGCGGCAAGTTCCCTATGAAATGAAGATTGATTATAATAAAAGTTTGAAGGATACGTTTGTTTGGATTAACGCTTTGGTAGAGGCGGATGGTCGTCCGGTCGGGGCTGCCGGCGTCGGCATGAATCTCGGTAAGGTAGTTCAGTCGTTGCTGGCTGGGGATCGGGAGGCTGGGCGGCGCAATGATCTTTGGCTGGTAGATGGAGAAGGACGGATTTGTCTTTCCAAGGACTCGGCCTATTTGGATGGATTGGTGCAGCAGTATTTTCCTCCGTCGTTGGCTGAGGATATTCAGCAGGCGCCGGAGCAGGCTTTTTTTGTTCAAGAATATGAGAATGAGAATGGTCGTCTTTATGATATTGCTTATAAGCGGATACAGAACAGTGACTGGAAGGTCGTGATTCGCACCTCGCGCGCCGATAGTCTGGCTTTCTTAGATAAGGTCAAGTATCATATGGCGGCGTCTGGCGCTGTGATTTTGCTTTGTATGGGATTGTTGTTTTTTCTGGTGTCCCGCCGGATTGCCGATCCCTATAAAAGGGCGTTGCAATTGAATCAGGAATTGGAAGAAGCGGTAACGGCAAGGACAACGGAGCTGCAAGAAAAAAACATGAAAATTCAGGACAGCCTGGAATATGCCCGCTTGATTCAGCAGGCCATTATGCCATCAACGAATGGGTTGGCGCAGTATTTGAAAGATGCGTTTGTGATTTTTGAACCCAAAGAGAGCATTGGTGGGGATTTTTACTGGTATAGGGCTTATGAGACGGGCGTTTTGCTATCGGTTGGCGATTGCACAGGGCATGGCGTTCCCGGGGCGCTGATGACGACGGCTATTAACGCGATGCTGAATCATATTGCCGATGAAACAGGATATGAAGACCCGGCAAAGGTCCTGCAGCAGTTAGCGGCCGCTTTTTGCCAGTCGTTTTCCGGCAATGGTGGGAAGTCGATCACAGATGGTTTTGAGGCGGCGGTGGTTTTTGTTGGAAGGAATGGGCAGGTCGCTTTTGCCGGCGCGAATATGTCGCTGTACTATTATGACGGCAGTCAGATGGTTGAGATTCGCGGGGATCGCGGTGCAGTGGACTGTCAGATGGCTCCCGAAAAAAAAGATTTCAGCAAGAAGGTAATTGTTGGGCAGATGGAGAATATGTTCTATGCTGTTACTGATGGGTACCGGCAGCAACCGGGCGGGGAACGTTCGCTGCCTTATGGCAAAAAACGTTTGTTGGCGCTATTAAAGTCTGTAGCCGGACGGTCGGGGGGGGAACAGAAAGAACAGATTTTGCAGGAACTGCACGCCTATGCTCCCATGGAGAATCGTCGGGATGATGTGACGGTTCTGGGATTCAGAATATAGGACAGATGGGGAGAGGATACGATTGGACGTGGCAATGTATGAACTATACCGGGAATTAAAGGCAAAGAATATTTTATTGACATACTGTGGCGCAATTGCGCAGGAAAGTATAGAAGGCATTGGCGATACGGTGCGTAAAAGTCTTGCCGCTGAGGAAGCGGAGATGTCGACTTCGTTGACGGTGTTTTCCATCTTTATTGAACAGGTGCAAAATATCTTGAACTACTCGGCGGAAAAATTGGTTGTCAATCAGGAACATGAGAATGAACTGCGCTTTGGCATTGTGATCGTGGGGCGGGAAGAGTCGGGGAAATTTTTCGTTTGCTGCGGCAATAAGGTATATCATGATGATGTGGCAGTCTTGACGCAGCGGCTTGAAGAGCTGAAGCGGCTGAATAAGGATGAACTTAAGGCCCTCTACAAGCAGCAGCGGCGCAATTCGATGGCGCAAGAAGGGAAGAGCGCGGGACTGGGACTCATTGAGATGGCTCGCCGGGCTTCTGAACCCATCGAATATTCTTTCGAACCGGCGGAAGACGATTGGTATTTCTTTAGTATTAAAGTGATTGTGGGGAAATAGACGATGGAAAATTTGGAAATTGCACGCACAAAATCGACGCCATATGTTTGTTTTGATGCGGCGACCGGGCGGCTGCGTATTGAGGGAGAATCGTATCCGGAGAATGTAGTGAAATTTTATGCACCGGTCTTGGAGTGGCTGCAGGCTTATTTTGCCAATGGTGCCGATCGGGCCAGTCTGTCATTTCAGATTGCCTATTTTAACAGCAGTACGTCCAAGGTGTTTATGACGATTTTTGATCTGCTGGAAGCACAGGCAGTGGCCGGGCATCAGGTGGAAGTGGTATGGATTTGCGATCAGGATAATGATGTCGCGATTGAATGCGGGGAAGAATTTCAGGAAGAAGTCGAGGCGCTTCCGTTTAAAATTGATATTCGGTAATGGAGATATTTATGAAAAGCTTATATCGGGCCGAAGAACTGGTGGTAGAGCGGGCCGAGCGTTTGCTCAGCAAGGTGCCGGAAGGTTCTATGGAGGAATACAGAGTTCTTTGTGCGGAGTATAGAAAATTATTGCGGCAAACCAAGACGCTTGTCAGAGTGGCCGATCTTATGCAGTCGGAGCTGAAAACGCTGTCAGAAGAGCTCGGCAAGGTTTCGCGGGTGGATGGTTTGACAGAGATTTATAACCGCCGTTATTTCCGGGAAATTTTTTTGCAGGAATGGCAGCGGGCGGTAACCAAAAAGAAACGTATTTCGGTCTTGATGATCGATATTGATCATTTCAAAGAATATAATGATACGTATGGGCATCTGGCCGGGGATGACTGCCTGAAGTCCGTTGCTGCCGTTTTTCAGCGGGCCGTTCGTCGGCCGCAGGATTGCGTGGCGCGCTTCGGCGGTGAAGAGTTTGTAGTTTTGCTGCCCAACAGCCGGGAGGAAACGGCTGTGCATATGGCGGAACGGTTGATTCGGAATATTGCGGACTTGTGCCAGTGCGAGCGGTCGCCGTTGTATAAGAAGCGGGTGACGATTTCCGTGGGCGTAGCGTCGATGATCCCGGCGGCGGCCGATCAACTCCATGCTTTTCTTGATGAGGCCGATCAGGCTTTGTATGAAGCAAAAGCGGCGGGCCGCAATTGTTTTCGCATTTATAGTCCGCCCAAAGTTGGAAATTGAATCCTTTCGGGGATGGGACCGGAGCATAGCGAGTTAAGTGTTTTTTATCTTTTGCATCAAAACAATGATGGAAAATTTTAGCTGCTGCCGCAGGCAGTGGATGAGATTTTGCCGGCTACTTTTAGTGTAATATTTGACAAAGAGAAAAATGTCGGAAGAAGCAAGAGTAAGTGCTTCTTCCGACATTTTTTCGACTATATTATTTGCCAGTGAATTGCGGGGGGCGCTTTTCATTGAAGGCACGGACCCCTTCCCGGAAATCTTCGGTTCCGAGCAGAGCCGAAGAAGCCAACGATTCGAAAGTCAGGCTGTCTTCCAGCGACGCCTGTGTGTTGTTGAGGGCTTTTTTTGCCATGGCAATGGCCAGCGGAGCTCCTTGGGCAATGCGGGCGGCAAATTCCCATACTTTGCCCTTTAGTTCTTCAGGCTTGTAAACGGCGTTAAGTAGATTTAACTGCAAAGCTTCCGCAGCAGAGACCGGTCGGGCGGTAAACATCAATTCTTTGGCTTTGGCCAGTCCAACGGTTTTGGCCAGATAATAAAAACCACCGCAGTCCGGAGACAGGCCGACGTTGACAAAACTCTGGATAAAGCGCGCCGATTCGGCGGCAAAAGCAAGATCGCAGGCAATGGCGAGGTTAAAGCCGGCTCCGGCCGCGACGCCGTTGACCATGGCAATCACCGGTTTCGGCAGGTCGTGGATAAGTTGTACGATGGCGCCGACTTTGGCGATGAAGCGCCGCCTTTCTTCTGTTGTATGCAGCGCATCCAGAGACCCAAGATCGCCTCCGGCAGAGAAAGCGCGTCCGGCGCCCGTGATAATGATGCAGCGAATGTCGTCATCCGTACCGGCTTGTTGCAGACGGGCAATGCATTGTTCCACAAGATCGGCGCTCATCGCGTTGAGCGCCTGCGGACGGTTCATCGTAAGCAAGGCAATATGGTCCTGGGTTTCATAGAGGATAGCTTCTGACATAAGTATCATCCTTTCCTTCATTGGTTTTTCCATTCCATCGTACAGCAATTTACTTTATGGGGCAAGACAGTGACGGATAAATAATTTGGATTAAATACGCTGAAATAATATTATTTATGACGATTGAAAGTTCATTTTTTGTGACAAATATAGATTTTTTTGTATTGTTCTGTCTATATTGAGGCCGTATAATTAAAGAAAGTACAAATTATGAATTGTCTGAAAGGGGACGTTGGTATGAAATTGAAAAAGATTGCTGCGCTGCTTTTAGCAGGAGCGGCTATGTTGGGGACGCTGGGCTGCGGAGGCAGCGGCGATAAGCCGGCTGCGGCTGATAACAAGCAGTCGCTAAAAGGGAAAGAGCTCGTTATGTATGTGTCGTTTCATGAGGACACGGCGAAGGATCTGGCCCGCTTGTTTAAAGAGGAAACCGGCTGTGAGGTCAAGTTCATCCGTTTGCCGACCGGTGAGGCAATGGCACGACTGATGGCAGAAAAAGATGCGCCAAAGGCGGATATTTGGCTGGGCGGAACGGCGGATGCGCACGAGCTGGCCAAGGCGCAAGGCATTACGGAAAAATATGTCTCGCCGAATGATAGTATGGTTCCGGAACAGTATCGTGACAAAGACGGTTATTGGAAAGGCGTTTATCTGGAAACGTTGTCTATTGGCGTCAATGTAGCTCGTTTTGAAAAGGAATTTGCGCCGAAAGGGATCGCGATGCCGACGAAGCTCGAAGATCTTTTGAATCCGGCTTTTAAGGGTGAAATCATTATGCCGGACCCGGCAAAATCAGGCACGGGCTATACCTTCCTAAGTTCTGTTCTCCAGAGTATGGGCGACGAGCAGGGCTGGAAATTCTTGAAGGAACTCAAGGGCAATGTAGCGCAGCTGACGCCGTCCGGTTTCACGCCAGCACAAAAAGTAGGGGCAGGCGAATTCTTGATCACCGTCAACTTCTTATCAGATCAGACGCTGATCAATAACAAAGGCCAGAAATTGAACCGCACAGTTTATCCGAATGCTGGCTGGAGTATGTGTGCAGTTTCCAAGTTGAAGACGACGGCGCATGATGATGCGGCGAAGGCGTTTATTGACTTTATGCTGACGAAAGAAGCGGGCGATTCAATGGCAAAAACGGCCAATGGTATTGCCTGCAATCCGCAGTCGACTGTACCGCAGGGCAGCAAGCCGCTGAATGAACTGCCGCTTTTTGCCAAGTATGATTTTGCTAAGGCCGGCGAGGTCAAGACGGCACTTTGTGAGAAGTTTGCCGCGCTGTAAACGGCCGGTTTATCGAAGAATGGTTATGGGGGCTTTCGGGGCTGCGGCCGCAGAAAGCCCCCATTTTCTGGAAATGGGGGATGGTTATGCAGGAAGGGACTGTCGGTCGTGAGCAAAGCGGCTGGGTTTTCGAATTACGAACCTTACGGCGGGAACCGCAGCTGCTTTTAGCAATTGTGCTGGTGTTTGCGCTGTTTGGGGTGTTTATTATTTATCCGTTTGTCAAACTGCTGCTGGTTCCAAGCGCAGCGGATTGGCAGCATGCGATTACCGGACGGGTCTTTATTGAAGCTTTTGAGCATACAATTTTTTCATCGCTGCTGGCAACGACGATGGCGATGATTTTAGGGTTTATTTATGCGTATGCAATGAACTATACGGATATTCCGGGCAAACGGTTTTTTCAAATCGTGGCGCTGTTGCCGACGATGGCGCCTTCGATTGTTTCTGGCCTGGCGTTTATTATGCTGTTCGGCCGGCGGGGATTTATCACGTATCATTGGTTGGGACTGCATACGGATTTGTATGGTTGGTTCGGACTCTGGGTGGTGCAGACCATTGCTTTTTTTCCTTTGGCGTATATAACGATTTCCGGCGTTTTGAAGTCCATTAGTCCAAATTTAGAACTGGCGGCGCAAAATCTTGGGGCCCGTGGTTTTTATCTGTTCCGGACCGTGACGCTGCGGCTGGCAACACCGGGTCTGGCCAGCGCTTTTTTGCTGGTCGGTATTAACAGTCTGGCCGATTTCGGCAATCCGATGCTGGTCGGGGCGAACTATCATGTGCTGGCGACGGAAGCCTATGCGCAGGTGGTCGGAGCATGGGACCTGCCGATGGGCGCGACATTGAGCGTATTCCTGGTAATTCCTACGCTGCTGGTGTTTTTTGTCCAGCGGTATTACCTGGAAAAACATTCTTATGTTACGGTTACGGGGAAGCCGGTAGCCGGTATGCAGCGGGTGACGGTCAGTCCGTTGGTGCGCTGGCTGTTATTTGCTTTTTGTGTGCTGATCTGCGCCGTTATACTTTTGATTATCGGCATTGTCTGCTTGTTCGCGTTTACGCGGACATTTGGTTATGACTATACGTTTACCATGGAATATTTTATTGAAGGCGTGCTGCAGTCGGCATCAATGAAGAACAGCTGGATTGCTTCGATTTGTACGGCGGCGATCACGACGATTCTTGGTATTGCGCTGGCTTTTTTGACTTTGCGGCGTCGGTTTCCGGGCCGTACGGTTATGGACTTTCTGGCGATGCTGCCGGTATCGCTGCCGGGCACTTTTATTGGTCTGGCGCTGATCATGGCTTTCAATCAGGGGCCGCTGGCTCTTACCGGCACATTGGCAATTATCATTATCGGCATGACGCTTCGGCAGCTACCGGTAGGGTATCGTCAGGCGGTAGCCGGGCTGTCTCAGATTGAAAAATCGATGGAGCAGGCATCGACGAATTTGGGCGCCAATAGTTTTGTGACTTTTTATAAAGTGATTGTCCCAATGCTAAAAAATGCACTTTCGATCAGTCTGGTGTATTCTTTTATGAAATCAATGAACACACTGAGTACGGTTATCTTTCTGATCTCACCGGAATGGAATCTGGCTTCAATTAATATTATGAGTCTGGCCGATCAGGGGTTTTTAGCCGTGGCCAGTGCGACCGCGGTTGGCATGATGCTGACAATTTTTGTTACGTTTGGTCTGGCCAAGTTGTTTTTGCGGGATCAAATTAATATTTTTGATTTATAGGAGGCGGCAGAATGGCAGATATAGTGATGGAGCTTCGGCATATACAGAAGTTTTTTGGCAGCAGCCAGGTGATTCACGATGTGAGTTTTCAGGTTAAAAAAGGTGATTTTGTAACGCTTCTGGGCCCGTCCGGGTGTGGAAAGACGACGATTTTGCGCATGATTGCCGGATTTTATGAGCCGGACAGAGGTGAAATTGAATTGGCCGGCCGGCGGATTGAACGGGTGGCGCCGTATGACCGAAATACAGCCATGGTATTTCAGGAGTATGCGCTGTTTCCCCATATGAATGTATTTGAGAACGTAGCCTATGGATTGCGGGTGCGGCATGAAGGCTCGGATTCGGTGAAAAAAAAGGTTGGTGAAGCATTGGCGCTTATGCAGTTGAACGGGTTGGAGAGCCGTTATCCCAATCAGATGTCCGGCGGGCAACAGCAGCGGGTGGCCGTCGCGAGAGCGCTGGTGATGAATCCTGACGTATTGCTGCTCGATGAGCCGCTGTCCAATCTCGATGCAAAACTGCGGGAATCGGTGCGGGTTGAACTGCGGGCTATTCAGCAGCAGATGGGACTGACGACAATTTATGTGACGCATGATCAGCAGGAAGCGCTGTCGATGTCGGATTCCATTATTGTCATGAAACAAGGCGTGCTGCATCAGCAGGGGCGGCCAGAAGAAATTTATTTTGCGCCGAAGACGCCGTTTGTAGCGGATTTTATCGGTACAACAAATTTGCTGCCGATTGAAGGCAACGGCAGCTGTCAGGTTGTTTACGGATCGGATCCTCTGTTGGCGGATACGATTTGTTCCGTCGGAACCGGGGTCCTGAGCGTGCGGCCGGAGTCTGTTCGACTGAGCCGTACGGCGGACGCGGCAGATCGCGTCAATGTGCTGCCGGCACGGGTGACGCACAGCATGTTTCTGGGGGAAAAACGGCGGTATTTTTTACAGGATCGTCAGGGCAGGGAATGGCTGGCCGATCTTTATGATCCGGGGATTGCTATATTTAACGGCGATGTGTATATGCAGTTTGCGGCGGATCGATCACATGCGATTGTCGGACAGGAGCCGGGATAAAAACACAGGGGGGCAGGCGGGGTTCACTCGTCGGCTCCCTTTATGTTATACTGTGAAAAGGAGGGGAAGGACATGCGGAAAAGCAAATGGTGTATCTGGGTTTGCCTGCTTGCCTGTGCAGGCATTTTAGCCGGCTGCGGCGCTGTCCGGGAACCCGATGGTGTTGGCGAGGAACCCAGGCTGGTGGTTTATTGTGCCCTGACATCGCCGTTTATTGAGTCGATGATCAATGAATTCGAGAAGCAGACCGGGGTGCGGGTGGACTTGCTGCCTGGTGATGTGGTTGCATACCGGTCGGCACTGGAAACGGCCGATGTGTTTTTCGGGATTCCGGTGCCAATGGCAGATGCACACCTGGATGATTTTCGGGGGTATCGTTCGATTAATGAATATCATATTCGTCCAGATTTTCGGCAGCCGGCAGGCCGGATCACTTGTTTTGCCAGAAGCCTGAATGTTATTTTGGTCAATACGAATTTGTTGGGTGAACGACGTCTGAATGGTTACCGCGATTTATTGGCGCCGGAGCTAAACGGGCAGGTGGTTTTCGCTGATCCGGTGCATTCGGCCGCCGGCTATCGTCATTTCGTCAATATGCTGGCCGATATGGGAGGCGACACGCCGGCAGGCTGGGATTTTGTAAGCCGTTTCTGCCGACAGGCGACGTTGGCGGCGTCGGCAGCAGAGGCGGCGGAGGCGGTAGCAAAGGGCCGCTATACGGCGGCGCTGACGTCGGAGAATGCGGCGCTGACACAAGTGCTGGCCGGAGCTCCGGTACAGGTCGTATACATGCAGGAGGGCGTACAGAGCTATCTGTATGGAGTAAGTATAGCTGCCAGAACCCAAAATCGGTTGGATGCAGAAAAATTTGTTGATTTTGTTACGAGCAAGGGAACGCAATTTGTGCTGATGCGGCAGCTGTATTATCGTCCGGTGCGGGATGATGTTTTGACGATCCGGCCTTTGCTTCCGGCGGCAGAACTGCCGGCTGCGGTGGAAATGGCTGATTTTTCCTGGCAGCAGCGTGAGGATTATCTGGCTCAGTTTGTCGCCGGAATGAAAGCGGATGGGATAAAACCATGAGCGGACGGCAAAGAATGCGCGATGAACTGCGGCGGGCTTTTGTTTTCTATGCGCTGGTGCCGATGCTGCTGCTTTTGATACTCAGCGCGGGACTGCTCTATATCTATTGGATGGAAAATATTTCCCGCCGCAATGCGGCGGCGCTGCAGCAGGTGTCGGAGACCTTACAGCAAACGATTCAGACCGGACTAGATGAAGCAGAGCGTTTGTCGCTGCAATGCGACTTTGATCGCCTGCAGCAGGATCCGGCTTACAAGGTGGCGTTTTACCGCCGGTTGTATGATTTTTTGAATGAAGAGCCGGCATATCGGATGTTTGTAGTGCTGGACAGCGAGCAAAAGATTGTGATGTCCAGCCGTTCGCAGGATCCAGAATTTTTGTATCTGTCTAAAGATGTTTTCTGGGGGATATTAGAAAGGCTCTGGGTAGAACCGTATCATGCAATGTATGAGTTTATCGGTTATGATAAAAAATTTGGCCAGCCGATGGATATTGCCGTAGGAAAGGCAATTACGGCGGATGAGAAAACACGCGGTTATGTGATTTTTGTCATTTCCGGTCCGGCTTTATTGCAGGAAATGGTGAATCCGCGGGCTAATATTGTGATTGAGGATGCATTCGGGCACACGCCGCTTTGCACGGATTATAATTTTTCCCTGCGGGTCAATAATAAACTGCGGGCGGAGTTCCATCAGGCAGATGGCTATGTTCACTATGGCACGGGGGACTATTATGTCGGAAAAGCTTCCGTACTGGACGGCGGGGCTATGGTTTATGCGATTTCTGCACTGGGAGAACTGCGAACATATCTGCAGCAGGCGGCGTTGGTTTTGCTGGGCGCCGGTACGCTGCTGCTGTTTCTGATTCTTCGGATCAGCCGTCGTCAGGCCCGCTGGCAGACGCGCATCATCGAACGCATTGTCGATGCGTTTACGGCGGCCAAACAGGGCGATCTCAGCTATCGGCTGCATATTCCGGAAAGCAGTGAACTGCAAGTAATCGGCGAGTCCTATAACCGTATGGCGCATAGTCTGCGGGCTCTGATAAAGAGCAATGAAGAAAAAACACGGGCGGCAGTGCTGCTGGAACTGCGACAGCTGACATCACAGTTTGATCCTCATTTTTTGTATAATACGCTGGGCAGTATCAAGTTTATGATTACACTCGATCCACAGGCAGCCAGTGAGATGACGATGGCGCTTTCCCGCCTTTTGCGCTATAGCATTCGTCATGCATCGGCACAAGTGGCGCTGCGGGATGATATGCAGTACTTGTATGATTATCTGGCGATCATGCAGTATCGTTTTACAGATCGATTTGACTATTTGATTCATATGGAGCCGGCGGCTGAACTGGCTTTGGTGCCGAAACTTTGTCTGCAGCCGATTATAGAAAATGCGTTAAAATATGGCTATGAAGGCCAACAGCATTTGCTGGTGGAAATTGTGATTACGGTGGCCGATGGAGCGCTGGACATATGGATACGGGATGATGGCTGTGGTATGGATGCGGCGCAGCTGAAGGAGATACAGGCGGTTCTTGCCCGGCAGGAGCTGCCGGCGGCACATTCCGGGTTGTTTAATATCCATCGCCGTTTGCAGCTCATCTATGGAGCTGTAGCAGGATTGACGATTGCAAGTGTGTCGGGTGAGGGCACAACCGTGCGGATGAAGCTGCCCCTGCGGCAAGCGGAGGAGGAAACAGGCGATGCGGGTCATTATTGTTGAAGATGAATTTATCCTGCGTCAGGGGCTGGCGCAGACGATGCCCTGGGAAGCTATGGGGTGCGTAGTGGTCGGGACGGCAGCTAATGGACAGGAAGGCCTTATGCTGCTGCGGACGCTGCAGCCGGAGGTCGTAATTACGGATATTAAAATGCCGCAGATGGATGGGCTGGAGATGCTGCGCATTGCCCGGGAGGAAGGCTGTCGGGCGGCGGCCATTATTCTTACCAGCTATGCAGAGTTTTCCTATGCGCAGCAAGCGGTGCGGCTCGGGAGCGCCGATTATTTATTAAAGCCAGTCGAGGAAAAAAATCTGACGGCGGCTTTGCGAAAAATTGCCGCCGGCGGAGCTGCTGCTGCACCAGAATCCGGGGCCGGCCTGGCTGACTGGCAGGCGCTGCTGGCTTCTGCCCGGCGGCAGAATTCTTATGTGAACCGGGCGTTGACGATGATTCTGGCACATTACAGCGAGCATCTCAGCATAGAGGATCTAGCGGTCCGATCCGGGCTCAGCGCCAGTTACTTGAGCCGGAAGTTCAAAGAAGTTACCGGGCATACCTTTGGCGAGTTATTGGCGGCGCGCCGGATTGAAGCGGCGTTGCAGCTTTTACAGGGTGATTACCGGATTTATGAAATAGCGGAAAAGGTAGGGTTTCATGATTATAAAAATTTTTGTCTGGTGTTTAAAAAATACATGCAGCGAACGCCGAAAGCTTATGTGCGGGAGCAAGGGAGAAAGTAATTTGTCAGGACGGAGGCGCATATGAGGCAGACATTTTCGTATCGTGAGAAGGCACGGACGTTTTTTGCCGTTTTGCTGCCTCTTTTAATCACGCAATTGGCGCTGGTATCTACGGGGTTTTGTGATACCGTCATGGCCGGGCATGTGAGCGAGCAGGACTTGGCCGGGGTGGCGGTGGGGGTGAATTTGTTTTTCCCTTTGTTTACGACTTGCCTGGGCATTGTTTCCGGTCTGACGCCGGCGATTGCCCAGTATAATGGGGCTGGTCATCGGGAAGCTATCGTTTTTGCGATACGGCAGGGATTCTACTGGGCGATGGGAATTGCCGTGCTTCTGATCGCAGGTGGATGGCTGGCGGTACCGCCGCTGCTGCGCTTTCTGGCACTGGAGCCGCGGGTCGAAACGGTGGCTGCTTATTATCTGGCGGCGCTGGCTGTGGGAATTCTGCCGGTGTTTTTGGCGTCGGTATTGCGTAATTTTATTGATGCGCTGGGCGCGACGCGCCTGACCATGTGTATTACGGTGGTGACGGTGCCGGTGAATATCGTCATGAATTATATTTTTATTTTTGGCGCTTTTGGGGTTCCGGCTTTTGGCGGCATTGGCGCCGGCATCGGCACGGCAATTGCTTATTTTGTTAATATGGCGCTCAATGTGCTGGTGGTTAAATATATGGAGCCCTTTCGCAGCTATAAGATCTTTCAGTCATGGATACGACCGTCGTTGCATGAATGGCGCCGGCAGCTTGGCTTGGGGATTCCAATCGGCGCGACGATGTTTTGTGAAGCAAGTATCTTCAGCGCTGTCGGCTTGTTTATGACGACGTATGGCACCGGAGTGGTGGCGGCGCATCAGGCGGCCTTGAATTTTTCCACAATGGTGTATATGCTGCCGCTTTCCGTCAGCATGACGCTGACCATTTTGACCGGCTATGAACTAGGGGCAGGCCGTCCGCAAGATGCCTGGCGGTACAGCCGCTTGGGCCGCGTGCTGTCATTTGTGTTTGTCGCCGGTGTTGCCCTGGTTTTGCTGCAGTTTCGTGATGCCGTGGCGGCGATGTATACCACTGACGATTTTGTGCAGCGATTGTTACGGGTTTTTTTGTTGTATGCGGTTGGGATGCAAGTGGCGGATAGTATCAATGCTCCTTTACAGGGAACGCTGCGCGGCGCCAGGGATGTGCGGGTCACATTTTTTCTGGCGGTTCTTTCTTACTGGATCATTGGCTTGCCGGCAGGCTGGGTATTGGCGAACCGGGTCCTTTTAAGTCCGTATGGGTTTTGGATCGGACTGATTGCCGGGCTGCTGGCCGGCGCTTTGCTGTTGATGGCGCGGCTGGCGGTCATAGAACGCCGTTACCGTCAGGCAGCCACGCAATGAGTCCGGATAAAAAACTTGCGAATATCAAAAAAAAATAGTAAACTGATATTTACTATTTTATATATTGTTGCTACAATCAATACTAGGATTGTTTGATAGCGGTTTGCAAATAAGGAGCGGATCATACGGATGGTGATTCGAATTTTAGAAAAAATTGGTGCGGTTGTCATCAAATGGCTTCAATATGTTGGCGAAGTGGTTCTGCTGGTGGCGGAAACCTTTCAGCAGCTGCGGCATCCGCCGCGGATGCGGCATGTGTTTGCCCAGATGTCGCATCTGGGCGTGGATTCGCTTCCTATTGTTTTACTGACGCTGTTGTTTACCGGAATGGTTATGACGCTGCAGGTAGCGCATGAATTTATTCGTTTTGGCGCGCAGTCTACGATTGGCGGCGTGATTACCATTGCCATCGGACGCGAGCTGGGTCCGGTTCTGGTGGGCGTGGTGGCGGCCGGCCGCGTAGGGGCGGCCATCACGGCGGAGATCAGTACCATGAAGGTTACGGAACAGATTGATGCGCTGCGTGTGATGGCTACGAGTCCGGTAGGCTATCTCGTGGTGCCGCGTATGCTGGCGTGTATGGTGATGGTTCCAATTCTGACGGTATTTGGCGATGCGATTGGCGTTTTTGGCGGCTGGGTCATTGCTACCAGCCATTCGGAAATCAGCACGTTCTTATATCTGAATTCGATTGATTTGTTTGTTGCTATGCATGATGTTACCGGAGGATTGCTGAAAGCCGCTGTTTTTGGCGTGATTATTGCCATCCTGGGCTGTTATTGCGGGCTGAAAGCGCCGGACGGCGCAGAAGGAGTAGGTCTGGCGACGACACGTTCCGTGGTGAGCTCTATTATCGTGATTTTTGTTGCCAATTGCGTTTTATCGCTGTTGTTGTATCAATGAGGGACAAGTATGATAAAATTAGTGCATGTGAGCAAGTCGTTCCGGGATAAGCAAGTGCTGCGGGATGTGAATCTGACGATTGAGGATGGGGAAACGCTGGCGATTATCGGTGGCAGCGGCTCTGGTAAGAGCACGCTGCTGAAGCTGATGATCGGGCTGATTCGTCCGACGAGTGGGGAAATTTGGGTCAATGACCGCGAGATATCGCAGCTGCCCGAAGCCGAATTGGATAAGGTGCGGCTGGGCATGGGCATGGTGTTTCAATATTCCGCGTTGTTTGACTCCATGACCGTAGGCGATAATGTGGCGTTTGGTCTGCGGGAGCACACGAAATATCCGGAGGAGAAAATCCAGCAGATTGTCCGGGAAAAGCTGGCGCTGGTGGGAATGGACGGGGTGGAGTCGATGATGCCAAGTGAGCTTTCCGGCGGCATGAAGAAACGGGTGAGCTTGGCGCGGGCCATAGCCTTTGGTCCGGAAATTATTTTTTATGATGAGCCGAACTCAGGCCTAGATCCGATTATGAGCCGCAAGATTGATGAGTTGATCACGCATACGCAGCAGGCATTGAAAGTGACTTCCGTAGTTGTCACCCATGATATGGTAAGCGCCTGCCGGATTGCGGACCGGATTGCGATGCTTTATGAAGGGGATCTGCTGGCGGTTGCCACCGTGCCGGAATTTCGGAAACTGAAGGACCCGCGCATACAGGCATTTCTGCAGAGTGCATATGTGGCGGAAGAGGAGGCAAGGGAATGACAAATGAGGCGAAAGTCGGGGCGTTTACGATTTTGGGCGTGGCCCTGCTGGCATTTATTTTAATTCATTTAAGTGGCTTTCGGTTCGGCGGAGACAAAGATTATTCGCTGTATATCAACTTTTCTCAGGTGATGGGGCTGAACCCCAGCGCGGCCGTTCGTTTTGCCGGCGTTGGCGTAGGAAAAGTGGAGAGCATCAAACCAGAAGGCATGGGCGTTCAGGTTGCGATCCGGGTGAATCCGGATATCAAAATCCCGCGGGGATCGAAGATCGCGGTTGCCGCCAGCGGATTTATGGGAGAAAAATTTGTCGGCATTTCTCCGGCTGCTGATAACGGAGACTATCTGCAGCCGGGAGAAACGGTTTCCGGGCAGGGAGAACAAGGGATGGACTCGGTCATGGAGAGTGTCAACAAAACCATTGATGAAGTTCATTCACTGCTGCTTTCTATGAATGAAATCATGGGAAATCCGCGCGTCAAGACTTCGGTGATCGAGACTTCGGAAAATGTCCGGGATATGACGGCCAATATGCGTGATCTGACAGCGACACTCTCCCGCATGGCGCTGCATAATGAGGAGGATATCAATGCGGCGGTGCACAATCTGAGCTTGATGACGGGGAGTCTTATGCAGGCGGCGGATGAAGTGGATACGATGGTCCATGATTTTTCCGGTGACGGACAGACCGCGGGCAATCTTCGGCTGGCGATTGCCAATATCGCCGCTACGAGCCAACGCATTGACCACATGGCTTCCAGCTTGGAGGGCGTTGTGACCAATCCGCAGACGGCAGATGATCTGCAGGCTACTTTGCATAATGCGCGGCAAGTTTCTGAGAAAGCGAACAAGATGTTGTCGGGGTTTAATGGGGCGCATATGGAAACCGGTGTGGATACGATGTACAGCGGTAAAATGGATCGCTGGGCGGCAAATTTCGATATGCATCTGTATAATTCGCCGGATAGTTTTTTACTGCTGGGGATTGATGATATCGGTGAGGACAATCGTTTTAACGGGCAGGTGGGTATGCGCCGCGGCGCTCTGACCGGACGGGCCGGCGTTGTGGACAGCAAGCTGGGGGTTGGCGTCGATGCCGCCGCCGGTTCGCGCTGGGTTTTTTCTGCGGATGCTTATAATATCAATGATGCGACCGTGAAACTCCGGGCCACATATAAAGTGACTTCCGATACGTATCTGGTCGGACAGATCAATGATCTGAACCGAAGTTCGCGCCGCGCGGCCTATGTCGGCATTCGTCATACTTTTTAGCAGGAAACATCAAGAGTCTTTGATTTGATATAGATTTTAGGATGAGAAGAGAAAGAACAACATAGGAGGATTTTAGATGAAGAAGAACAATCGCTTTTATAAAAGGCTGGCGGCACTGATAGCGGGCGGAATGATGGCCTTTTCGGCAGCAGGGACCGCTTGGGCAGCGGATACAGTGGACCTCACACTTGATGACAGCATTCGGATGGCCCTGGAGAATAATCGGACCATCAAGGAATCTATGACGGATGTTGATACGGCTCGGTGGGCTGAGCATCAGGCCCGCCGTAGCGGAGGGCCGAAGCTGACATGGTCGGCTTCGGCGGCGCGTATTGGCGGCGAGGCGTATGAAGCCGCGCGTAAAGCGGGTGATTCTCCGTATAAGTCAAATTATGCTAACAGTATGGAACTCAGCATGCCGCTGTATACGGGCGGTCAATTGGAAAATAACATTGAAGCGGCAAAATATGGTGTGGATGTTGCCGACCTTACGCTGGAAGCCACCAAGCAGTCAATTAAACTGTCGGCCACGTCGGCTTATTTCCGGATTTTACAGTGCCGCAATCTGATTCAGGTAGATCAGGATGCCGTTGACACTTTGCAGGCTCATTTAAGCAATGTAAACGCGCAGTATCGGGTGGGGACGGTGGCTAAGTCCGATGTGCTGCGTTCGCAGGTTGAATTGGCAAATGCACAGCAGTCTCTGGTTTCGGCACAGAACAATTATGATATTGCGGTCTCTACCTTGAATAATATCATCGGGCTGCCGACAGATACGGTGCTCAATATTCGTGATGAACTCAAATATACGAAATATGAGCTGACGCTGGATAACTGTACAGCGTATGCGCTGGTGCATCGGCCTGACGGCATTGCGGCGGAGCATGCAGTAAGGGAAGCTGAGGCGGCGATGAGGGCCGTTAAGGCAGGCTATCGTCCGCAGGTGCAGGCGGTGGCGCAAAAAGCGATTGCCGGCGAGCATCCTTTTGGTGACAACCATGATAGTTCCAACACGTGGAGCATCGGCGTAGAAGGCAGTTGGAATATTTTTGACAACAACGTGACCGAAGCGCAGGTACAGCAGAAGAAAGCCGCGCTGAATAAAGCGCAGCAGGCGTCTTTGCAGCAGCAGGAAACCATTCAGCTGGATGTACGCACGGCGTATTTAAATCTGCTGGCGGCGGAGAAAAATATCCAGACGACGAAGGTTGCGGTAGATAAGGCGCAGGAAGATTATAAGATTGCCCAGGTACGCTATAGTGCCGGCGTTGGAACGAACCTTGATGTTATGGATGCGGAAGAGAAACTGACGTCTACGCAGACAACGTATATCACGGCGCTTTATGATTATAATACCAGCAAGGCTTCACTGGATAAGGCGATGGGGCTTAAAGTTGATCTGGATGTAGCGGCTTATGCTCCGGCAGCGGGCGCAGCTGAATTTCCAATCAAAAAAGCGGCGCAGCAGCCGGCGGATGAGCAGTCGGCGACAAAGGCCGCAGCAACACTGCATCCTATTCAGCTGCCGCATGCAGCTCGCCCTGCAGCAGCGCAAACGTCTGTAAACAATGCGGGGGGAACGCCCGTAAACGAGGAAAATACGGCTGTAGCCGGTGAAATGGGAGAGTAAAGACCAGGGATTCGGACCTTTTGGAGGTAATCAGGTATGCAGCGTAAGCCTTGGGCCGTTGTGGCCATCATACTGATGGGAATATGCATGCTGGCATTCGCCGGGTTTTGGTATTATACGGGAACGAATGCTTTTATGCAGGCTGCCGGAGAAACGGCGGCGGCCAAAGGGTCGGAGCTTTTAGGAACCCGGCTGGAAATCGGGCGGGTTCGGGTTGATTCCCTGCATCAGCTGACCATTGAAAATATTGTTCTGTATGATAAACAGGATGCTCGTATTGCAGAGGCTGAATCAGCAAAGGTTCGATTCAGTCTCTTTGCTGTGCTCGGAAATAAGCCGGCATCCGGCATTGAAGAAGTTGCGATTCATCAGGTGAAAGCCGATTTGCAGCAGCGGCCGGACGGGCATTGGAATTATGAGGATTTTACCCGGAAGAGCGGACAGTCAAATGATTTTCGAGGGATTGTCCGGGTGCAGGATGGCATGCTGACGGGCCAGGCGGCTGGAAAGTCGCTGCAACTAGAGAATGTGCAGGCTTTGTTTGATTTTGCCGATCCGGCAGCGGTTCGGACGGATGTGCAGGCGACGCGTCAGGGAGCGTCAATTTCAGCTTCCGGGAAAATCGGCGATGAGAGCCGGTTGAGTCTGGAAGGGAAAAATCTGAAGTTGAAAGACTATCTTGATTTTTTGCCGGCGGGAATGCTGCCGGACTCAGTGGATATTTCAGCGGGACAGGTGGATCATGTTTCAGCCGTGCTGCAGCAAAAAAATGGTCAGTTTACGTATAGCGGTCAGGCGGAAGTAAGCCAGGGTACCGTGCGGTTATGGGACACAGAGGTGAAACAGATTGCCGGACTGGTGACGTTTAGTGATAAGGAAGTGTCGGTATTTGCCAGCGGCGAGGCAGCCGGCCAGCGCATGGCCGTTCACGGGAAGATTTTGCTTGATACTTCGGAGCCGTATATGAATCTGGTTTTGGAATCGGCGGCATTTGATCCGGGAGCTGTATTGAGGGACAGCCCATTTCAGGGTGCAGTGGCTTTTACCATCAATGTTTCCGGTACGCTTTCGAATCCGGGATTTGAGGGGGATTTTCAGGCGGCGAGTGGTACGATCTATGGATATTCTTTTGCCAATGCGCGTGGACGGGCTGCTTATCAGGATGGCCGGCTGGTGATCCGGCGGCTTGCAGCCGATGTGTTTGGCGGGAAGGCGGAGGTCTCCGGGGAGTTTGATACGGGAACGGCGGCGTATGATGGCCGGGTCAAATTATCCGGCATTGACGCCGCAAAGCTTTCGGATTTTTTCCCAGAAGTGACGGGCAATTTGTCGGCTGATCTGGGGGTTGCCGGGCAGGGCAAGGAACTGCAGGGATTTTCCGTTTATGGCAGCTTTTCCGTCAAAGGGGGCAGTTATCGGGGCATTGCGGTGCCGTCGCTGGAAGCCTCTTTTTCCCGGACGGGACAGGCGACGACGATCGACTATTTAAGTGTTGGTTTGGCGACGGGTGGTTCTATGGGCATTGAAGGGACCATTCAGGATAATACTCGGTTGGATCTGATTTTTTCTGGGACGCATGTCGATCTGGGGTTTTTAAAGTATTTTGTTCCGGAGGCTGATGTCAGTGGATTTACGGATTGCCGGGGGCAAGTGAAGGGAGATCTCGCAAATCCGGTTTTACAGATTGATTTTTCCGCCGTCGATGGCAAGCTGTTTGAGCAACCGTATCATACGTTGCGGGGATCGGCGAGCGGCAGTCTCGACGGAGTGCGGATTGATTCATTTTCTCTGAAAAATGGCGGCCGGGAAACATGGAAAGTGCAGGGAACGGTCGGCTTTACCGGGGAACGCCGCGTGCAGCTGCAGATTGATACGATGGGCGCCCGCATGGAAGACATTGCGGCGCTGGTAGCTCCGGAACAGCCGATTACCGGTAATGTGGATAATATTATTAAGATTACAGGAACACTGGATAATCCTTCGATGGTCGGATATATTCATTTTTATCAGGGAAGTTATCATGGCTATCTGCTGTCTGGTATGGACGGCGATTACAATATGGCGAATGGCGTTATGACTTTGCATGATTTTCATATATTTTCGCCTTTGGTGGATATGGATCTGAATGGGACGGTGACACGCAGCGGAGGTCTGGACTTGCGCGTGGCGGCGCATGATCTGGATCTGAATCGCTTTGATCATATTTTGCCGTATCCGATCAGCGGACATGGCAAATTTGATGGGCGGATCGGCGGTAGTTTGGACCGACCTTCTTTTGACGGTTTGCTGACAGCCGGCCGCCTGTCACTGAATGGGCAGCTTCTTACGCAGGCGCATGGCGAAGTACGGCTGCGCGGGCATCTGGTCTCTTTTGATTCTTTTGGTTTCGAACAAAATGGCGGCACGTATAGCCTGACGGCTTCACTTAATACCGTAAGTCGGGCGATGGATGGCCGCCTGGAGGTTAAAAATGGCGATGTAAATGCGCTGCTGGCAATTTTTAACTTGAAGAATGAGGCGCTTCATGGGCGGATGAACGGCAATATGGAACTTGGCGGCACGATGGCGCGGCCGCGGATTCATCTGGCTGGTTTTGCCGCGCAGGGCCAGCTGGAAGGGTATGAGTTGAGCGATATCTATATGGATGCCGATCTGGTGGGCCGGGTGCTTACTTTAAACCGATTTGCCGGGAAACAGGGCGAGGGAGTTTTTGCTGCCGAAGGTACGGTGGATCTGGATGGAGCTATGGATGCCCGGCTTTCGGTTAAAAATGCGCAGGCTGGGATTCTGACTCGTTTGGCTGGAATGGATACGCCGGCGAAAGGCAGCGTTGATTTGGAAGTTCAGTTGAGCGGTTCGGTGACCGATCCGGCGGCCGATGTTTCGCTTACCATTCATGGCGGCGGTATTGGCGGGTCGACATTTGATTCACTGGCCGGGTTGTTTAATCTGCGCAGCGGGGTTATTCAGGTAAATCAGTTAATCGTTCGTAAAACACAGGCGGGGCATTCTTATAAGGCCAGCGCCTATGGGAGTATTCCGCTCAAGGCAATCAGCAGCGATGCAGCCAGTTTGGATTCGGATGAGCAGATGAATCTGCGCGTGGCGCTTGATCAGGCCGATCTGAGTTTGTTGCCGTTTCTTTCCAACAGCGTAGACTGGGCGATTGGAGAAACATATGGCAGTTTGCTGGTATCAGGAACTTTGGCCCAGCCAATGGTGCGGGGCATGTTAGGTTTTAAAAATGGAGCCTTGAAATTAAAAGAGTTGACGGTTCCCTTTACGGATATGCAGGCTGATATTGCTTTTGAGGGCAACCGGATATTGATTAATGAGTTTTCCGGCAAACTTGGCGGCGGCAGCTACCGTCTGACGGGCGCGTCGCAGTTTGCCGGCAGGACGCCGGTCGGTTATGACTTTACGCTGACGGCGGATCAACTCGATGTTGGCAGCAGTTTTTACAAGGGACCGCTGTCCGGCACGCTACGGCTGAATGAAGGCATGTTTTATGGACAGCAAATGCCGCAGCTGTCAGGCAGCATTCTGATCGATGACGCAACGGTATCTATTCCGTCGCTCCCGGAAAGTAAAGGGGAAATGCCGCGGCTGCTGCTTGATTTGGACTTGAAATTGGGAAAGAAAGTGCATTTTTACAGTCCATTTTTGTATGATATGCGTCTGGCTGGTTCGGCACATTTCGGCGGCACGGCGAGGCATCCGCGACCTTCCGGGACAATTTCGGTGCTGCGGGGGACGGTGAATTATCTCAAGACATCATTTAAGGTGCGGGAGGGCGAAGCTTATTTTAATCAAGTAGATTCTTTCCTGCCCAGTATCGTGCTGCATGCGGATACAAAGCTTACACGGGCTAAAGTTTACCTGTCAATTGAAGGACCGGCGGATCAGATGTCGGTTCATTTGACCTCCAGCCCGGAAATGAGTGAAACGGAAATTTTGCAGCTTTTAACCTTGCGCAGTGCATATCGCGGCGGGCAGCAAAATCAATCGGAGTTCAATTCCTTTTTGGATGTTGGACTGCAGATGAGTGTGCTCAGCGAGGCCGAGGGGATTGTGCGCGATTGGCTGAATCTTGATTTGTTTAATATCGCGCGAGACACATCACAAAATACACAAAAAACTACGGACAATAGTGTACGAGAGGTGTATAATGTAGAAATGGGAAAATATATCAGTGATAAAGTGATGGTGCGCTATGTGCAGGGGCTCGGTGGCAGTCAGACGAGACGCTATGGCGCGCAGTATGATTTTAATGACCGCATGAGCTTTACGGTAGAGCGCGATCAGGATCATGCCTATCGTTTTGGTATTGAAGCCCGGTTTAATTTTTAAGAGAGGTGAGCGGCGTGCGTCTGGAGGATTATATACAGGAACTGAATCGGATTAAACTGTTGGAACCGGAGCAGGAAGCAGCGCTTTGGCGGGCCTTCAAGGATGATAAAGATGAAGATGCCAGACGGCAGCTCATTCAGTCTTATCAGCCGTTGGTTTTTAAGAATGCTTTGCCGTTCCGCAAGCTGGATAATATAATGGATATTATTCAGGAAGGTACGGTGGGGCTGATTGAAGCTGTGGAAAAATTTGATTATCATCGCGGGGTCGCATTTAGCCTTTTTGCGGTGCACCGCATTCGCGGTCGCATGCTGAATTTTCTTCGGCAGGAGGGCGCGGCGGAACTTACTTGTATGGATGATTTGGGAACCGACGGGATATCGCTTAAAGACCGGATTGCCGATACCGCAGCGCCGGTGTCCGAACAGGCAGAGATCCATGAAATGGCTTTTCAGCTGCGGGAAGCTTTGGCTAGATTGCCGGAAAAAGAGCGGCTGGTTTTGGAGCATGTTTATTTGGAGAGCGCAGAAGTTAAAGATGTCGCAGTACTGCTTGATTTGAGTATTTCTCATATTTATCGGCTGCAAAAGACTGGCATCCGGCGGATACGCGGCATGTTGTCAAAATTTATGCAGCATTGGTAGGGGTTTGTTTCAGGAAAAAGGTTATATTCTCTTGCTTTTCGTCGTAAAATGGATATAATGGTTTTAAATCGTGGTATTTGACCAGATTCAGTCTGCAAAAAAGAGCGGGGACCTTTGGAGTATATAGCTATATATACCGAAGGAGGAGTGGGCATATGTCGGATGGGCGCAATCGGCTTAAAAATCACGTACGGGCGGCCAGAGAATGGCTGGGGCAAGCGGAACATTCTTTGGATAATAAAGAAGATATCCGCGGTGATCTGAACGTTATGCTCGCGCAGGCAGAACTGCAGCGGGCGCAAGAGACAAAAGAGCTTATGCCGATGCAGCGCTGGCTGTATCGGTTGGCGCCGGTTGCCGCCGCCGTTATTCTGGTGATGGGGAGCCTATTGTTTTGGCAGTGGCAGCAACCGCGTTCCGTAACTGCGCCAATGCAGCCGCCAGCGTTGCTGGCGGCTCCGGCTGGGGCAGCGGACCCGCCAGCAGCGACATCTGCTCCACAGCCCACATTGCAGGCGGAAGCGGTTGCCAAACCGGCAATGCCCGCAGAACGGCAGTTACCGCCGCCGGACATGCCCGCTGCTTCTTCGATGCAGGAACAACCCGCTGCACCTCAGGCCGCAGTTCCTGCTCCGGCTGAAAAACAGGCGGTATATATGCCTTCAGAAAATCTGCAAAAACTCATGTGCTCAGCGGGTAAGAGCCTGCGGGCGCAATGAGGCTGATTTTTATAGATGGTCAATGCATTCATATTGAAAATATTGGGAGGTTGGACTTTTGAGTAACAAAAAATACAGAGCAATTGCCTGTGCACTGGCATTAGCAGCAAGTTTTCCTATCATGCAGAACAGCCCCGTTTACGCGGCTGAGGCAGAAGCGGAGGATGCAACTTCGGAGAATACGGCTGGAAGTGAGACAGCAGTTGTTGACCCAGCTGCCGCTGCTGTAGCTGCTGATGCTGCTGCAGCAACGCCGACAGAAACTTCAGCAAAAACGACAGCAACGCCAGTAGATACCTGGAAAGCGAGTCGGCCGGAAGATAAGACGATTGATTCCGGGATGGATGCTTATGCAGGTAAGACAATTGTGAGCATTGAACTCGATGGCGCCGGTAAAACGACGCGTCCGACAGCTCTGGCGGCTCTTTCTATGCGCACCGGGGATACGTTTTCAAAATCCGCTATTGATAAGGATCGGAATGCGCTTTACGATACCGGTTATTTTTATGATCTGTATCCGACTTTTACCGTGGTGCCGGAAGGCGTCGTGGTGACTTATCATTTGTTGGAAAACCCGGTTTTGCAGGGGATTGATGTTTCCGGCAATACAGTGGAAAAGACAGCGGATATTCAGAAGCTCCTGACGATTCGTACCGGTGAGATTCTGAATACGAAGATATTACATGAGAATGTTCAGGCGGTTGAGGATCTTTACCATAAAGATGGTTATATTTTGGTTAAGTTCAGCAATCTTGATATTGATCGCAATGGCAGACTTAAGCTGGTTATTAATGAAGGTACTTTGGAAGGCTATACGGTCAAGGGCAACACCAAGACAAAAAGCCGGGTGGTTCTGCGGGAAATGAGGCAAAAACCGGGGGAACCATTTAATGCGAAAAAAGCGCGCCGCAGTATGCAGCGTGTGTACAACCTTGGATTTTTCGAAGATGTCAACATGAAACTGAATCCGGGTGTGGCGCCGAATGCCATTGTTCTTGAAGTGGATGTTGTCGAGAAACGTACGGGCACCTTTAGCGTAGGCGCCGGCTACAGCAGCCAGGACGGTCTTATTGGCATGGTCAGCGTCGGCGATACGAATTACCGCGGGACCGGCGATTCGGTTAACCTCATGTACGAGTTCAGCGGTTCGCAGTCAGATGCGCATGGCTATGTATTTTCCTACCGTAAGCCATGGCTGGACAAAAAAGAAACGGTTGGGACTTTCCGTATTTATAACCGTACCTATGAATATGATGATTATAATACCAGTGGGAATCTTGTCGAAGAATATATGCGCAAGTATTCAGGCGGCGAAGTTACTTTAGGCCGTCCGGTCAGCGAATACTCTACAAATTATATTACTTTACGCAACCGGGATGATCAGTACGTGCGGCATGAAAGCAATACGGACCGCAGCGGTGATGATTATAAATCTTGGCGGGATAAGAACTTTGGCGTTACGCGCAGCGTGACGCTGGAACATGTGACCGATACCCGGGACAATATTTACTATCCAATGTCCGGCGGACGGGTAGCGCTTACCGGTGAATTTGCCGGTATCGGCGGCAAGTTTAAATACCAAAAATATACGATCGAGGATCAGCGTTATAAAAAGGTCGGCCATGCGCAAGTTATTGCCGTGCGCATGCAGTATGGACACGGTAATAGTGATATTCCGGAGTCGGCGCAGTATAAACTGGGCGGGCAGGACTCTTTGCGCGGTTACCGTGACGATCAGTTCCGCGGTAACAGCATGTATTTAGGAACGCTGGAGTATCGCTTTCCGATCGTTAGTAAAGTACAGGGCGCCTTGTTTACCGATTTTGGCGCGGCTTGGGATTCGGGCTGGAGTCCGTCCGGCACGCATGCCAGCGTCGGCGTCGGCGTGCAGATTCAAACGCCGGTCGGACCAATTCGTCTTGACCTCGGTCATGGCTCGCAAGGCAACCGGGTACACTTCAGCGTCGGTGGGACATTCTAATCATGGACAGGGACGGAGGCCGCAGCCTGAGAGCGGTGCTGTTTTGTCTGTTGGTCTGGCTGCTGCCGGCGGCAGCTTCAGCGGCTCCGGCGGAGATGGTGGAGCAGACAACCGCAGTGGTTACGGCGGATGGTAGTTTGCCGCCTTTGGTTCAGGGGCGCATGCAGGCCAGCGTGGCCGCGATTGCCGGACAACTGCTGGACGGACGGCGTATTGTCGATGTGGAGACCAGCCGTGCACAATATGAGAATATCATTCATGAAGTTTTTGATAAAGTGTTGGTTGGTTATTCGGTAGAACGGGTGACCCTACAGCCGGGGGATACGACCGAGGTTGGGGTGAGACTGATTCCCTGGGCCGATGTCATACGCCAGGTGGATGTGAAAGTTGCGGTAGAAGGTATGCCGCCGGAGATAGAGGCAATGGTCCGGTCAGATATGCAGGGGATAGGCGCAGTTTTTACGCAGGGTCTGAGTGGCTTGCCAATTGCTGCGGCAGACTGGACGAACGGGGTTCTTAAGCAAAGCTTGACTGCATTTATGGACAAGCATTTGCCAGAGTTTCGGGCTGATTTTGACGTCAATCCGGAAACCGCAGCGCAGGTGCAGGTGACCGTTTACCCACGGCTGCCGGTGGTCCGGACCGTCGATCTCAATATGCGCTCTAACACGGTGCCGAATTTTACGCTGCTGAACCATCGCGAACTCATGCAGGAGAAAGTCAATCTGATGATCGGGGTGCCGGTGCCTTTTATTTCCCGGCATCAGACGGAGTTTTGCCGCTTGTTTGCGGCGGCGCTGGATCAGACGGCTGACTTTCGCGCTTATGCAATGCATACATTGGTTACGTTGCCGCAGATTGGTCCGGATATGGTGGTGATGAGCCGTTCTGATACGACACGGTATCGTTTTCGCCTGGAAGGCTGGGCCGATTTCCGCAATGCGAAAAAAAGCGATCAGAATACGATGTTTCGCTTGCATTTAGGGCAGAGATTATCGCAGGCTGACGAGCTTTTTATTCAGTCGGATCTTTATCCGCAGTCGGTCGATTTTGATTGGCAGTTGGGCTATGCCCGGGCTATTGCCGCGAAAACACAAATGATTGTTCGTTACGATATGAAACGCGACCGGTTTGTTTTGGGTGGAGAAAGGCAGCTATCGGATCGCTGGCTGCTGCGTTATGAGTACCGCTGGTCCGATCAAAAAGGCGAGGCGGCGCTGCGGTACCGGATGCATGATTTCCTTAGTTTGGAATATGTGACGGACCGCGATGACAAATGGCTGCGGCTGATTGGGAATTTTTGATATATCATGGCAGATTTACGGTGCCATAGCTTGAATAAGAAATAAGAGTTTGCTATAATGAAACTGCTTTAGAAACAGAGGACAAAATGTCCGGAGAAAAAGAGACCCGCAAGGGAAAAGGAGAAAAGACATGATTAAATTGGAAAAGAAGCACATTAAGATTTTCAGTGTTCTGATTGCGCTTGTATTTGTAGGGAGCGTCGTTGCTCTGGCACTTTCACAGTCCGGAACGGGGATTGCTTCGGCTGCTTCGTCGAGCGTCGGCGTGATTGATTATCGTCAGGTTATGAGTCAGCATCCGGATCTTCAGGCAGCGAATGCGACTATGCAGCAGGCAGTTCAGGATGCCCAGAAAGATTTTGAAACAAAGTCGGCGAATATGAGCGAGCAGGAAAAAAATGATTACTACCAGCAGACACAGCAGCGTCTGCAGCAGAAACAGCAGGATCTTATCGAACCAATTCAGAAAAAGATTGAAGATGCGGTTAAGGGTGTAGCTGAGGTTAAGGGATTGTCCGTGGTTTTGGATAAGAGCAGCGTAGTGTATGGCGGACAGGATATCACCCAGGATGTTGTCAAGAAGATTTCCAAGTAATTTCTTACAGGTCTAATAAGGAGTGTAAATGTACCGAGCCAGATTCTTGCGCTCGGTACTTTTCTGAGGGGGGGGCTTTTCGTGGCAGCAGCGGATGGAGCGGATACAAAAACGAAATCGGCGGATTCCAACCGGCGGCTGCTGTTAGGAGGCTTGTTCCTTTTAATCGTTGCGCTGCTGGCAGGGTGCTGGCTTAGCGGACGTTCAAAACCGTCGGCGCTGTCGGCGCCTTTGGCGGAGGTTGGCGTAGTGGATCTGCAGACGGTTATGCAGGCGCATAATGCCTATGGGGAACTGGTGAAACTGCGTGCGGAGCGCGCTGCGTTAGCCGCCGATCTTGATATGGACCGTCGTTTGCTCTTGGAGCTTACGACGCCTAAAGCTGCCGATCAGCCATTTAAAGATGCTGTGACCCAGAAGCGGGACCAGGCGGTGCATACACAGCGCGAAGCTCAATTGGCTCAACTGCGGGAGGCGGAGCAGCGCCAAAGGCAAGCAACACAGCCGGCGTATGCGGCGGCGCGGGATGATATCAACGGGGCCTATCTGAATGCGATATTTAATATCCGGCTGAAGCTGGATAATGCAAAGAGTATGCGGCTTTCACCGGAAGATGTACAGGATTTGCAGAAGCAGTTGGCTGCGCTGCAGCAGGAGCGCGGTGAAAAACAGCAGGAACTGGAAGCGCGGTATGAAGCTTCTATAGCTGCATACACAACGGCGTTGGCCGAAAAAAATGGCATTGAACTTCAGAATACGGCAGCGACGACGGAACAGCTTCAGGCGGCGGAACTGAAAAAACAAAGCGACGCGCAGCGGCGTAATGCCGAAGCTGTACAGAATAACATGCTGGATGCGGCTGCCCGGCGGCAGCGCATGGCGAAAAAACAGGCAGAGCTTACCGCTAAGGATCAGGAGATTGCCGTGATGGAAGAACAGATGTTGAAAGAAATTGCCAGCAAAGCGGCTAAACTGGCGGTGCTGCATCATTTAAAGCTGATTCTGGCGAATCCGTCGATCAATCTGGCTGCGATTCCGACTGGGATGCTGCATGTGGGGGCATGGCCGGAGAAATATGTGCCGCTGGTGAAGGGCAATGCCCTTGATCTGACAGCTGAGCTCGTGCAGGAATTGAAATAAAATACCAGGGTAAATGATAGAAAGAGGCAAAGAGAATGAACTTGAAGAAAAAATCAATTCTGGCATTGCTGGGTGCAATGCTTTTGACGTTGGTTCTGGGCGGTTGCGGTAATAAGGCGCAAATCGGCTATTTTGATGGAGCCCGGGTGATGAAAGAAAGTCCCCAGCTGCAGCAGGTTATGACGGAAGGCAATGGGAAACTGGCCGAGATGCAGCAGCAGGGCGCGGAGCTTGACAGCAAGAAGGCATCCATGTCCGACGACGACTATAAGAAAGCCCAGACAGAACTGAGGACTCGTATGCAAGCGGTCAGCCAGCAGTATTCCTCCGAAATGCGGCAGAAGGTAGAAAATGCCTTAGCCGATATTTCTAAGGCAAAAAAGCTGGATGTCGTGCTGGACAGCGAAAAAAATGACCGTACCGTGCTTCATGGCGGGACGGACGTAACGGATGATCTGATTCAGAAACTGCAGTAAGGAAGGTTGAACATGAAGACATTACAGGAAATAGCGGAGCTGGTCCATGGGCGGCTGGCCGGAGATCCGGAGATCGCCATCAGCGGCGCAACGAATATTGCGGATGCAAGCAAAACGGATATTACGTTTGCCGTTGATCCGCATATTGAAGAGGCGGCCGTCTGCAGGGCGGGAGCCGTCATTCTCCCCGATAGCGTAAAATCTTTTCCACGGCCGGCTATTTATGTGGCGGAACCGCGGGTGGCATTTGCCTGTTTGCTGGAGGTGTTTACACCCCCGCTCCGGCTGCATACCGGCATCAGTGAACTGGCTTTTGTTGGCAAGGATACCGAACTGGGGAAAAATGTTACCCTGATGCCGTTTGCGGTGGTTGATGATCATGTTAAGATCGGCGATAATACGATCCTGTATCCACATACTTATGTGGGGCAGCATGTAACCATCGGGGCGGATACGACCTTGTATTCCAATGTGACGATTCGGGAGTACTGCCGCCTGGGCGATCGGGTGATTGTTCATAGTTCTACCGTGATTGGCGCCGACGGTTTTGGCTTTACAACGCAGGACGGCGTGCATACCAAAGTGCCGCAGGTTGGCAATACGGTTCTGGAAGACGATGTGGAGGTCGGCGCGCATGTCGGCATTGATCGGGCAACGACCGGATCGACGATCATCGGTCATGGAACAAAGATTGATAATCTGGTGCATATCGGTCATAACTGCCATATTGGAGCAAACAATCTGATTGTGGCGCAGACGGGAATTTCTGGTTCGACCATTGTCGGTGATAATGTCACTTTTGGCGGGCAGGTAGGCACCGTTGGCCATATTGAGATAGGCGCTCATTCCGTATTTGCAGCGCGCAGCGGCATTACGCAAAATACCCCGGAAGGTGTATTTTATGCGGGGTTTCCAGCGCAGCCTCATCAGGAATGGCTGCGGATGAAGGCGGCCATCAAGCATTTGCCGGAAATGGCCAAGCGCCTGCGGCAGCTGGAAAAGCAATTGTCTCAGTACGAAAAAGAGCAATGAAAGGGCTCCCTTAGGGGAGCTTTTTTTGAAAAGTGTGACGGCATGGCGCAAAGGAGAGCAGAATGAATATGGGGCATCGGGAAATCATCGGAGGGCTGCTTTGTTTCTGCTGCTGGTCTACGGTAGTGACAGCTGCGCCGGCAGCGGGCGGCGAAACTGGCAATCTCATGACGCCTTCAGCCGATATGATGCGTCCGGGGCAGTTTCACGCTGGCTGGTATGAGCAAGTCGGGCAGCAGCATCTGGTGACAGCGGCTGCGCTGAGTTGCCGCTGGGAAATCAGCGCTCTGCGGCGTACGGGCGGCGATGCTTCTAATGCGGAGATCGGTTTTAAATATGCGCTGCGCAGTGAAAATGTTCTGACGCCGGGACTGGCGGTCGGCGCCGAAGATGTGACGGCAAACCGTCGTCGATCTTTTTATGCGGTGGTGAGCAAGACGCTTCCCTATGGGATGCGGCTGCATGCCGGCGTTGGGAATGGCCGTTATGCCGGAGGATTTGCGGCGTTTGAGGTGCGGCTGCTGCCTAAAGCTGACGTTGGCCGCTTTCCCGATGCGTCGGTCTATGCGGAGCATGTAGACGGGCATGCGGCTTATGGCGTGCGCATGGCATTGTTTCGCGGTATGAAGCTGGCTTTAGGGGTCGACGGGCACGAACATTTTGTGGGAATCAGTTATAATTTTTATTGACAGAAGAGGGATTGTATGTCTTATTATCTGGCACATTTTGTGAGTTGGTTATGCTGCCATCTGCCGGGCAGTTTTTGCGACTGGCTGGGGCGCTGCCTGGGGCAGATGACCTGGCCGCTGGTACCGGCAAAACGCCGCCGCATGGCCCGGGAAAATATCCAGCGTTGTCTGGCGACAGATGAACAAGAGACCGGGCGCATTGCCCGGGCGAGCTGGGTGCGCTTCGGGCCGATGATTTTTGAAGTACTGCGGTTTCCCGTGATTAAAAGGCAGATTGACCGCTATGTCGAGATTGAGGGGGCCGAGAATCTGCGGCAAGGATTGGCGCTGGGGCGCGGCGCGGTTATTGCCAGCGCGCACAGCGGCAACTGGGAACTGATGGGCGGCGCTTTGGCGGCGAGGGGCTTTCCTATTGTTGGCGTTGCCATGCGACAGAAAGAAGCCGGAATGGATCGTTTTATCAACGATTATCGCCGCTTGGTGGGCATGCACATTACTTATAAGGATGACGTGCGAGAAATGTTTTCAATGCTGAAAAAAGGTTGGGCGATCGGTCTTTTGATGGATCAGGACAGCAGCGTACGCGACGGTATCGTTCTCGATTGGTTCGGGCAGCCGACAAATTTTGTCCAGGGACCGGCAACGCTGGCCCGTTTTAAAAATGCGCCGCTGATTCCTGGATTTATAACTCGCAAGGCCGATGGTCGTCATAAAATTATTCTTTTTCCGCCGCTGTTTGTGCCTCATACCAGTAATAAACGGGAAGATATCCGGCAAGCGATGGAACAGCTGAGTATTATTTTGGAGCAATATATTCGCCAGCATCCGGAAGAGTGGTTTTGGCTGCATGATCGCTGGAAGTCCATGCGTAATCGGGTAGAACCGCATCGTCCCCGCTATAAACAAGCCGATTGAAAGAGTTCCGGTTTTGCCAGCCGGAACTCTTTCTTTTTCTGCCGGTCTTGCTGGGGGGATTTTATCTGAGGCGAAGAAAAACTTGCAGGAAACGCGATTGTTTTGTAGAATAAAATAAGAACAGGGGGATTTATTTTGGCGTATCAGACAACATTGGCCGCAGCCGTTTCTTATGCCGGAAATGGACTGCATTCAGGTCGGAAAGTACATATGACGCTTCGACCGGCAGCTGCGAATACAGGTATTGTATTTGTGCGCACGGATATGGCCGGAGCTCCGGAGATTCATGCGATTGCCAGTAATGTTACCTCGACAATCCGGGCGACGACACTGGCTGAAAATGGGATCAAGGTTTTTACCATCGAACATTTGATGTCGGCGCTGCACGCTCAACGCGTGGATAACTGTCGTATTGAAATGGATGCCGAGGAACCGCCGGTAGGCGATGGCAGCGCGCAGGTGTTTTTTGAGCTGTTGGTGCAGGCCGGCTGCGCTGTGCAGGATGCGGTTCGACGAGAGATTGTCATTGATCGTGTCTATCGGGTGGATGATAAAGAGCGGTTTGTTATGGTAGTGCCCTATGACGGTTTTCGCGTGAGCTTTACGTCGCTCAATCCCCACCGCCTGATTGGCGTTCAGTATGAAGATTTTGAAATCAATCCGGAGACTTATGCCCGTGAAATCGGACCGGCCCGGACGATTGCCTATGAGGCCGAGATTGATGCGCTGCGCAGCATGGGGCTGGGGCTCGGGGGCACGATGGAAAACGTGATCGTGTATAATGATGATGGTTGGCTTAATCCGCTGCGTTATGAGGATGAACTGGTCCGGCATAAAATGCTCGATGTGATCGGTGATCTGCGTTTGGTCGGAATGATTCGCGGGCATGTGATTGCCGTTAAATCGGCGCATGAACTGAATACCCGACTGGCAAAACAGATTTCGGAAGCATTTTCGCCGGGAAACTGATATTTGTGTTATAATAATGCAGATAAGATTAATTAGAGGAGTGGAAATTTATGATTCTGGATATAAATGAAATTCAAAAAATCCTGCCGCACCGTCCGCCGATGCTGCTGGTAGACCGTATTATTGATCTGGTTCCATTTGAGTCCAGTATAGGTGTTAAAAATATCACGATGAATGAACCATGTTTCCGCGGACATTTTCCCGGCAATCCAATTATGCCGGGCGTTTTGATTCTGGAGGCAATGGCGCAGGTTGGTGGGATCGCCATGCTTTATCCGGAAGAAAATCGAGGGAAAATTGCGTTGTTTGGCGGAATGGAGAATGTAAAATTCAAGCGGCTGGTCGTACCTGGCGACCAGATGGTTATGAAAGCACATCTGCTGAAAGTTCATGGCGATTTTGGCAAACTGCATGCAGAAGCGTTTGTGGATGAACAGTTTGCGGCGCAGGGGGATTTCACGTTTGCATTGAAAAGACCTGAAAAAAGATGATTATTGGTTGAATTCGCATGAAATATGCCCATAGCCTTTTGCCAGTCTAAAAAACGGCTGAATTTGGTAAAAAACTGCTTGCGAAAAATAGGGCGCAAGCCGGAGTATATCACATGTAGGGATTGTTATGTCCTGAATGAAGCCATTGAAACAAGGCAAAGGAGTTGGAATTATCATGAGAGCAGACAACAAGGTTGTCGCCTACATACATGAAACGGCTGTTGTGTCCCCAGGGGCATGCATTGGAAAAAATGTTGAAATTGGACCCTATGCGGTGATCGGTGAGAATGTCGAAATCGGCGAGGGCACAAAAATTGGTCCGCATGCAGTGATTACCGGCTGGACGAGTATTGGCCGCGACTGCAAAATATACCAGGGAGCTTCGATTGGCGAGGAGCCGCAGGATTTAAAATTTGCCGGCGAGAAGAGCTATGTCTTCATCGGTGACCGGACCCGGATCCGCGAGTGCGCTACGGTTCATCGGGCTACCGGCGAAGGCGAAGAGACGCGCATTGGCAATGATTGCCTGCTTATGGCTTATACGCATGTGGCGCATAACTGCGTGGTTGGTAATAATGTCATTATGTCAAATGCGTCCATGCTGGCCGGCCATGCGGTGGTTGAAGACCGGGTGGTTATCGGCGGCATCACTGGTGTGCATCAGTTTGTCAAGATTGGCCGCAATGCGATGATTGGCGGTGCTTCCAAGATTGTTCAGGATGTGGTTCCGTATACGATTGTGGATGGGCATCCGGCAAAAGTGGTCGGGTTGAATAGCGTGGGGATTTCTCGCGCCGGTATTCCAGCGGAATCTCGCCATAATATTAAGAAGGCCTATAAGATCCTTTATCGCTCCGGACTGAGTCTGGCACAGGCGATTGCCATGATTGAGCAGGAAGTAGATTCCTGTGAGGAAGTAGAGCATTTTTTGCGGTTTTTGCGCAATGCGGAACGGGGCATTTGCCGCGGTCGCCGCGAACCAGAAAACAACTAAACCGGGGAGGTTTATAATGGAAAAAGTCGGACTGCTTGCCGGTGTCGGTCATTTGCCGGTGGAATGCGCTAAAGCTGCCAGCCGTATGGGCTATGAAGTCTATGCGGTGGCTTTGCTGCCGGAGATTGATCCGGAACTTAAGACTTGTGTGGCCGGATATAAAGCGATCAGCATTGCCCGGTTAGGAGAGATTGTTGCTTATTTGAAGGAACAGCAAGTCCAGAAGGTAACGATGATCGGCAAAGTTACCAAGGAGATTCTGTTCAGCGGGCAGCATGAGCAGCCGGATGCGCAGATGATGCAGCTGATTATGTCACTGCCTGACCGTAAGGATGATACGCTGATGCTGATGTTCGTTCGGGAACTGGCAAAAGAGGGATTACAGGCTTTTGACCAGACGATGCTCATTCGCATGCTAATGCCACAGCGGGGTACGGTTACGCAGCGGGAGCCGACGGAACTGGAACGCAAAGATATGGATTTTGGCATTAAAATGGCCAGAGAAATTGGGCGTTTGGATGTCGGGCAAACCGCGGTGGTTAAGCATATGGCGGTCATGGCGCTTGAGGCGATTGAGGGCACTGATGCTTGTATTGAACGCGGCGGGCGGCTGGCCCACGGCGGTGCTGTGGTTGCTAAGGCAGCCAAACCAAATCAGGATTTGCGTTTTGATGTTCCGGCGGTTGGGATAAAGACGATTGAGAGCATGGCGGCAGTCGGCGCAACGGCGCTGGTCATCGAGGCCGGCAAGACGCTGCTGGTGGATAAAGAAAAAGTGGTTGCTTTGGCGGAAGCAAAAGGGATTACGATCGTTGCTATGTGATCCGTAGATAAGACGCGGCGGATACTGCTGAATCAGAAGTATCCTCGCGTCTTTTTGTGCGTAAGTGCCAAACGGTGGAAAGGAGATCCTCCGGTGTATAAGATTATGTTTTCAGCCGGTGAGGTTTCCGGCGATCTGCATGGCGCCCGCTTGGCTGAGGCCGTTCGAAGAAAACAGCCGGACGCGGTGCTTTTTGGTTTTGGCGGAGAGCAGATGGCGGCCGCCGGGGTTCTGCTGGTTGCAAATATGGCGGATTACAGCGTTATGGGTTTTTGGGAAGTTTTTAAGAACCTACGGCGTCTTTTTCGCCTGCGGGATACATTAACTGCCGTTATGGCGGCGGAAAAGCCGGATTTGTTGGTCTTGATTGACTATCCGGATTTTAACTGGCGGCTGGCAAAGCGGGCGAAAAAGCTTGGCATACCGGTTTTGTCTTATATTCCGCCTTCTGCCTGGGCTTGGCGGCAGGGACGGGCCAAAGACTGCGCGCGTTTGGCGGATGAGTTTTTGGCTATTTTCCCGTTTGAAACAAAGGTTTACGAAGCGGCAGGCGCGAATATATCGTTTATCGGCAATCCGCTGGTCGATACCGTTCGCCCTTCGCTATCGATCGATGCGGCCAAACGTTATTTTGCTATTGGGGCTGATCAATGTCCAATTTTGCTGCTACCGGGCAGCCGGCGGCAGGAAATTAGTTTGTTGCTGCCGGTTATGCTGGCGGCGGCCGCGAAAATTCAGGTCGAATATCCTTCGGCTGTATTCTTTTTGCCGGTTGCTCAGGGACTGGACCGGCAGCCTATGGAAGCGATGGCCAGACAAGCCGGAGTTTCCATACGTTTTATAACGGATTATACGTATGATTTAATGGGCTGTTGTCAACTGGCCATTGCCACTTCCGGCACGGTGGTTCTGGAAGCGGCTCTGATGGGGTTACCTTCTATTGTGCTGTATCGTCTATCGCCGATTTCTTATTGCATTGGAAAATTATTGGTGCATGTGAAATATTTTAGCTTGCCGAATATTTTGGCGGGAACGGCCGTGCAGCCGGAGCTATTGCAGTCGGAAGTAAACCCGGAACGTATTCTAGTGGAAGCCCGGCGGTTTTTGACCGATGGCGCTTATGCGGCGTCGGTGCGCGTTCAATTGGCACAAGCTTGCAGTCTTTTGGGAGAACCGGATGCCGCCGGCCGGGCTGCGGATCATATCTTGGCTGCTGCTGCGCGGCACTGTCAGACAAAAGGAAACTTATCGGGGGAAATTTTATGAAAAATTATTTGCGGCTGCTCCAATATATTAAGCCATATATGAGGCGGTTGGGAATTGCAGTTGTCTGTATCATTCTAGCGGCGGCAGCGAATCTTTATGTGCCTTGGATTATTAAAGATATGATTGATAAAGTATTGGCACAGCGCGATATGGCAATGTTGAATTTTATAGCAGGCGGTATTGTCGTGGTCTTCTTTTTCCGGGGGATTTTTTATTATGGACAAAGCTATCTCGTGTCTTTTGTTGGACAACGTGTTATTATAGATATCAGGGATGTTTTGTTCCGCAAATTTCAGCGGATGCCGCTGGCGTATTATGATCAAAGACAGACCGGTCAGATCATGAGCTATATTACAAATGATGTAGCTGCTTTGCAAAGCGCGCTGGTTGATAATCTGATTGAACTGGTTACGGAGAGCTCGATTTTGGTTGGTTCTCTGGGGATGATGGTTTATCTGGATTGGAAACTCAGTATTCTGACTTTGGTGACCATACCGATGGTCGGGCAGGCCATGAAAGTTTTTGGCCGCAAGCTGAAATCATCAGGTACCGTCATTCAGGAACGTCTGGCAGATATTACTTCTCTTTTACAAGAGAGCATTTCTGCCGTCCGTGTGGTGAAATCGTTTGTACGGGAAGCGTATGAAATTCATCGCTTTAATGATCAAAATGAGCTCAATTTCCAGGCGGCGATGAAAAATGTCCAGCTGATGAGTCTGCTGACGCCGACGGTAGAGTTTCTGGCCGCCATGGCGGTGACGGTGATCGTCTGGTTTGGCGGTTATGAAGTTGTTAATGGCGAAATCACCGCGGGCGCTTTAATTGCTTTTCTTACCTATGCGGTCAATTTGGCGAATCCGGTCAAACGCATCAGCCGGGTTTATGGTAATATTCAAAAGGCCATGGCGGCGGCTGATCGCGTTTTTGCAGTAATGGATCTTGATGAAGCGATCACCGATGCGCCGGGAGCCAAACCTTTGCCGCCAACGAATGGTCATGTAACTTTGGAACAGGTAAGTTTCGAGTATAAAAAGGGAATCCCGGCGCTGTCGCAGGTGACGCTGGAAGCCAAACCCGGGCAGATGATTGCATTTGTCGGACCGAGCGGCGCCGGAAAATCGACGATTGCCAATCTGATTCCGCGTTTTTATGATGTGACGGAAGGCGCAATTCGAATCGATGGGCATGATATCCGGGAAGTGACGGTGGATTCACTGCGGGAACAGATTGGCATTGTGCCGCAGGAAACGATGCTTTTTAGTACGACCGTGCGGGAAAATATCCGTTATGGGCGCTTGGATGCCACGGATGAAGAAATCACCGCGGCGGCTAAAGACGCCAATGCGCATGAGTTTATTATGGATTTGCCGCAAGGCTATGATACAAAAATCGGCGAGCGCGGCATGAATCTTTCCGGCGGGCAGCGGCAGCGCATTGCGATTGCCCGCGCAATTTTGAAAGATCCGCGCATTTTGATTCTGGATGAAGCAACTTCGGCGCTGGATACCGAGAGCGAGAAAATTGTGCAGGCGGCGCTGGACCGCCTGATGGTTGGAAGGACTTCGTTTGTTATTGCCCATCGCCTGTCGACAATTTTTGATGCCGATCAAATTTTCGTCATTGAAAGCGGCCGGATTTGTGAGCATGGGACGCATGAAGAGCTTTTGGCTCAGGGTGGCCTTTACAGCAACCTTTATCATATCCAATTCAGTAAGACATCAATCTGAAGAAACGGAGAGACGGTATGCAGCTACTTTATAATATAGCGGCCATTTTCATTGTGATTTTGATCATTCCGATGTTCATGGTCCGTTCTGTGCGGGAGCGGGGTTTTGTAGAACGTATTCGCCAAAGCCTTTTCGGTTTTTTTCCGCCGCATGCACTGGACAAGGTCGCGAAGAAAAATTGTATCTGGGTACATGCAGCTTCAGTTGGTGAAGTGGTGGCCGCAAGCCCCCTGATTAAAGAATTTCGCCGCGAGTTTCCCAAGAGTCCGATTCTGGTTTCTGTGGTTACTAACAGCGGCTACGAGATGGCGAACCGTATCATTAAAGATGCGGACAGCATTATTTACTATCCGCTGGATCTTCCCTGGCTGGCGGCGCATGTGCTGCGTCGGGTCAGTCCGCGGGTCTTTTTACCGGTAGAGACAGAATTATGGCCGAATTTTCTCAGGGCGGCGCGGGAAATGCATATTCCGGTTATGATGGTGAATGGGCGTATTAGTGACAAGAGCGTGTCCCGCTATCATCATTTGCACAGCTTGCTCGATGATATGATTGGCACGGTGACAAAATTTGCCATGCAGTCTTCCATTGATGCGGAGTATATTGTTCGGCTTGGCGCCGATCCTAAGCTGGTTATTGTGACCGGTAATACGAAATTCGATCAAACCTATACGGATGTCAGTCAGGAAGAAAAGCAGCGGTTGTTGCATGAAATGGGCTTGGAAGATAATGAGGGGATTTTTCTGGCGGGCAGCACCCATAAGGGCGAGGATGAGATGGTATTGCAGGCGTTTGCCGCGCTGCGGCAAAAATTTCCGCGGGCCAAACTGGTCATTGCCCCGCGGGACCTCTTGCGGACGGGGGAAATCGCTTCTCTCTGCCGACGGGAAAACCTGCGCGTTGCCCGGCGTACCGAGCTTTTGAAAGCGCCGGCGGCCGATCATGATGTGGTCTTGCTGGACACCATTGGCGAGCTGGGTAAAGTCTATAGCGTCGGCGATGTCATTTATGTCGGCGGCAGCCTGATTCCGCACGGCGGGCATAATATTCTCGAGCCGGCGGCGCATGGCAAGGCGATTATTGTCGGCTATAATATGTTTAATTTTAAGGATACGCATGTGCTCTTTACGAAGCGCAATGCCTGTGTGACGGTCAATAGCAGCGACGAACTGACGCAGGAAGTACTGCAGCTGTTTGCCAACAGCGATGAGCGGCACCGCATGGAACGCGAAACGCTGGCTATTGTGAGCGAGAACAAAGGGGCGGCCAGAAAGTCGGCGGTTTTGCTGCATGAAATGTTGGATGACTGTGAAGAAAAACGTCTGGCCAGCGGCATGATCCGGGCGACCGAAAAAGTAGAAAATTTCCAGACGTATTTTTTCCAGTTAGTTCATGGACAACATACGCACGGGGTGTTTCTTTCAATTATTATTGCCTTGCTGTATCTGTTTTCTTTTATTTATGCCTGGCTGGTGAATGTGAAGCTGGCCGGTTATAAAGTGGGTATTTTCAAGCGCAAGAGTTTGGGCTGCTATGTGATCAGCCTGGGCAATATTACGGTGGGGGGCACCGGTAAGACTCCGACGGCGCAGCGGCTGGCACGGGAAATCCGGGATATGGGCTACCGCGTGGTGATTCTCAACCGCGGTTATCGGGCCAAGTGGCGCGGCGAAGTCGGCATCGTTTCCGACGGGCAGACCTTGTATATGACGGCGGCTGAGGCCGGGGATGAGGCTTTCATGCTGGCCAAACATTTGCCGCAGGTGCCGGTTTTGATCGGCGCGGAACGAGCGATGACGGGGCAATATGCCATTGAGCATTTTGGCGCGGAAGTAGCGATTCTGGACGACGGCTATCAGCATTGGCAATTGGAACGGGATATGGATATCCTGTTGGTGGATGCTGTCAATGTGTTCGGTAACGGCTATATGCTGCCGCGCGGTACTTTGCGCGAGCCGGTGTCACATTTGGATCGGGCGGACGTCTGCCTGCTGACGAAAGTGGATCAGGCGCCGGAAGAGTCGCGTCAGTATATCCGGCGAACGATTCAAGCGGAAAATGATCATGCCCTGATTGTCGAGAGCATTCATCAGCCGCGTTGTTTTATTGAGCTTTCCAACTGGTATGAAAATATCACGGGGACCGGGATTGATGTCTCACAGATGAAGGGCAAACGGGTGATGGCTGTCTCGGCCATCGGCAATCCGGCTTCTTTTGAACAAACGTTAAGTAATATTGGCGCCGTGATTATTGAGAGCCTTCGTTTTCCCGACCATCATGACTATACCGTTGAGGAAATGATGGATGTCGTCGATCAGGCGAACCGCCAAGGAGCGGAAGCCATTGTCATTACAGAAAAAGATGCGGTTAAGGTTCCGGTCATGCTGAAGAACGTCGTGCAGGAAACTTCGCCGATTCCAATTTATGTAGTGAGCGTCGAGGTTACATTTCAAGATGGAAACGAGGCGTTTCAGACGCTGCTTAAACAGCGCCTGGCAGAAAAAATCAGAAGGGACGACGTACTGTCATGAACATATTATGTGTAATACCGGCGCGCTATGCATCGACGCGTCTTCCGGGCAAGCCGCTGGCAGATATTGCCGGTAAGCCGATGATTTGCCGGGTATATGACCGGGCGGTGCAGGCCGCCTGTGTATCGGAAGTCGTGGTGGCTACCGATGACAACCGGGTGAAGCAGGCTGTGGAAGCGCATGGCGGCAAGGCCATGATGACGGCCAAGGATCATCCGACCGGGACGGATCGTCTGGCTGAAGTAGCGGCAGCGTATCCGGCGGCAGATCTGATTATCAATGTGCAGGGCGATGAACCTTTGCTGGAGCCGACGGTTCTTGATCAGTTGGCAGCCGCTTTTGACGGAGATGAGGAACTTAGCATGGCAACGGTTATGACGGAAATGACCGATGCGCAGGAACAAGCCAACCCGAATAACGTCAAGGTGGTTACTGATAAGCAAGGCTATGCGCTTTACTTTTCCCGATCCTTACTGCCATATCCGCGGTATCAAAAAGGTGTTCCGGTCTATAAGCACATCGGCATTTATGCCTATCGGCGGGACTTTCTCCTGCAGTATGCCGTTATGCCGCCGACACCCTTGGAAGAGACGGAGGCGCTGGAGCAACTGCGGGCTTTGGAAAATGGCTATCGCATTAAGGTGATTAAAACCGAGCATCGTTTTGTTGGTGTCGATACGGCAGAGGATCTGGCGCTGGTAAATAAAATTTATCAGCAGGGAGATTTTAAGTAATTTTACAGAAAAATAGTTTATAATAAAAAGGTATATAGTATGATGAAGAAAGGTGGCAGATATGGTATGAATAAGGTAAAAGTAGCTGATTTTGAGATCGGCGGCGGCAATCCGCTGGCGTTGCTGGCCGGGCCCTGCGTGCTGGAAGATATGGACCGGTGCCTTTACATAGGACGGACCATTCGTGACATTACCCGGCGGCTGGGCATCCCTTATATTTTTAAAGCGTCGTTTGATAAGGCAAACCGGTCATCTTTTAATGGATTTCGGGGCCCGGGGATGGAAAAGGGTCTGAAAATGCTGCAAAGAATCAAGGACGAGCTGCAGGTGCCGATTGTGACTGATATCCATACGGAAGCGCAGGCGGAACCGGTGGCGGAAGTCGCCGATGTGCTACAGATTCCGGCTTTTCTTTGCCGGCAGACCGATCTTGTCTATAAGGCGGCAAAAACCGGCCGGGTTATTAATGTAAAAAAAGGCCAGTTTCTGGCGCCGAAAGATATGCAAAATGTCGTTGATAAGATTCATGAAGGGGGCAACTCCAATATTCTGTTGACGGAGCGCGGCGCTTCCTTTGGTTATAACAATCTGGTGGTTGATATGCGCAGCTTTCCCATTATGCGTTCGTTTGGCTATCCGGTCGTATTTGATGCAACGCACAGCGTCCAGCTTCCCGGCGGCGCGGGAACTTCATCAGCCGGTAACCGCGAGTATGTGGAATATCTTACCCGGGCTGCAGTCGGCGCAGGGGTTGACGCCTTGTTCATGGAAGTCCATGACAATCCGGAAGAAGCTCTTTGCGATGGGCCGAATATGGTTTACCTGGATAAGCTGGAGGATCTGCTGAAGGATTCGCTGGCAATTTATGAAGTCGTACGGAAAAAGCTGGGCTGAGGTCATGGAGGGAAGCGGCGTGATTAAGGAAAAAGCAATTGAGACGCTGCGCATCGAGGCGGATGCGGTAGCAAAACTGATCGATCGGGTGGATGATGAATTTGAAGCGGCGGTCAAGGCTATTTTAGCTTGTCCCGCTCGGGTGATCGTCACCGGCATGGGAAAATCCGGTCATGTGGGACGAAAAATTGCCGCCAGCCTTGCCAGTACGGGGACGCCTTCTTTTTTCATGCATCCGGCGGAAGCCTTTCATGGCGATTTGGGAATGGTGACCGAGCATGATATTGTGCTGGCTATTTCCAATAGCGGAGAAACGAATGAAGTCGTTAATATTCTGCCGGTGATCCGGCGTATTGGGGCTCGGCTGATTGCTTTGTGCGGACGGCGGGATTCGACGCTCGGACGTCATGCGGATTATTTTATTGACGCCGGGGTGGAACGGGAAGCTTGTCCTTTGGGGCTGGCGCCTACGGCCAGCACGACGGCGGCTCTGGCCATGGGGGATGCAATGATGATCGCCCTGCTTTCGGCCCGGAATTTTACGGCGCAGGATTTTGCCGTCTTTCATCCGGGAGGGGCGCTGGGCCGCCGATTGCTGCTTACCGTGAGCGATGTCATGCACAGCGGTGAGGACAATCCGGTTATTTCTTACCGGAAGACAGCCAAGGAAGCGCTTTTTATGATGACAGCCAAAGGCATGGGGGCAACTTCGGTTATTGACGACAATGGTAAGTTCATTGGACTGGTGACGGACGGTGATATTCGCCGCAGCCTGGCTAAGAGCAGTTCCTTTTTGGATGAACCGGTTGAGACGCTGATGACGCGCACGCCGCAGACGATTACGGCGGATAAGCTGGCGGCAGCGGCGCTGAGCCAGATGGAAAAACACAAGCCGCGGCCGATTACGGTGCTGCCGGTCATTGATGCAGAAAAGACGCCGGTTGGCATCCTTCATTTGACGGATCTTTTACGTCAGGGGGTCGTTTGAAATGATGGAAGCAGAACAACGGGCGCAAAAGATTCGTATGATTATTTTTGATGTCGACGGCGTGCTTACCGACGGCGGCATTTATGTCGGCAATAGCGGCGAACTTTTTAAACCGTTCAATTGCCGGGACGGATTGGGCATTACACTCTGGCAGCGCGCCGGGTTTAAGACCGCTATTATTACCGGACGACATTCGGCGATGGTCGCTAACCGGGCGGCCGAACTTCATATTACCGCTCTCTGGCAAAACTGTCCCGATAAGCGCGACGCCTATGCGGAACTGAAAACGCGTTATGCGCTGTCCAATGAGGAAATCGCTTATGTTGGTGATGATTTGATTGATCTGCCGGTGCTGATCCAGGTCGGTTTTGCTGCTGCCGTGGGAGATGCTGTGGCCGAGGTTCGGGCGCAGGCGCATTTTACGACGCAGCATACAGGCGGACATGGCGCGGCGCGCGAAGTCATCGAGTTCATTTTGAAGGCGCAGGGCCGCTGGGACGGAATTGTGGCCGGATTTTTACAGTAAATATACCTTCGCAATATGTTTTTTGGGGGAACTTCCATGCGTTATCATTTTTTAATGGCATTAAGCCGTATGATCTGCTGTTTTCCGCATTCCTGGCTGCTGGCTTTTGGCCGGGGGCTGGGCAATTTGTATTATGATCTTGTTAGTAAACAGCGGAACCGGGCAATTGAACAGATGCAGGCTTCGCTGCAGATTTCTGAAGCGGAGGCTCGGCGCACAGTACGGGCGTCTTTTATCAATATGGCGCAAAATGTACTGGAGATTCTTTACATGCCGCATCTGAATCGGGATAATTTTACCGACTATATTGAAATTGAACATTTGGATCGGATGAAGGCGGCGCTGGCAGAGGAGCATGGCGTCGTCGTGCTGACAGGGCATGTGGGCACATGGGAATGGCTTTCCGCCGCTTTTACGCTATCCGGTTTGCCGGTTACGGCCATTGCCAAACCGCAGCCAAATGAACAATACACGCGGGTTTTAAATGACTTGCGGGCAACGATCGGGGTAGAAATTTTTTCCCGGGGAACGAGCGAATTACTGGCGGCGGCGCGGGCGCTTAAAAAAGGAAAAATTTTGGGCTTTCTGGCGGACCAGGATGCCGGTCCGGGCGGCGCTTTTATCGACTTTTTGGGGCGGACGGCGTCAACGCCTATGGGGCCGGCGGTGTTTGCACATAAATTCAACGCGCCGGTTCTGCCGGCCTTTATCCTGCGGCAGCCAGATGGCCGTCATAAAGTGGTGATCGGCGAGGTTCTGCGCTATGAAGATCACGGCGATACGGATCAGGATTTGCTGGATCTTACCGTTCGCATGACCAGAATTTTGGACCAGACGATCCGGGACAACCCCACGCAATGGCTGTGGTTCCAGAAACGCTGGAATACTCCGCCGGATGAGCGTCATGTGAAGCATCATACGGTGAAATCAGAGGAGGAAAAAGATGAGTAAGCGGGGAAAGTTGCTTCTGGGGGCTTTGCTGCTGCTAGTATTGGGGCTGATCCTCTGGGCGGTATTTACGGTGCCGCAGCCGCCGGCGCCATCGGAGCAGAATGCGGCCTCACGGGTGATGGAATATGGAACGAATACGATCCGCGAGGAAAAAAACGGCCGGACCATCTGGGAGCTTACCTCCGATTCTACGGAGATGAATCTGGATACACAGGATACGGTCTGTGTGAATGTCCGGGGCCGCTTTTATGAAGATGACGGCAGTGTGCTCGATGTGACGGCGCCGCATGGCGTCTACAATGGCACAACCAAGAATATCCGTCTGGACGGCGGGGTCGTGGCGACGACCACGGATGGAGCCAAGCTTACCGGTGATGCGCTGGAATGGGATGCGGCGAAGGCATTACTGGCCGCTAGCGGGCAGGCCAAAATTCATCGTGATGATATGGATGCTTCCGGCGATCGGATAGAAAGCTGGGATGGCTTTTCGGCTTTTAAAGCGATTGGCCATGCGCATATAGTAAAGGGGAAGTAAACATGAAAAAAATCAGCAAAAAGACAATCCGTATGACGGTGCTGGCCGCAGTGATCGGCTTATCTTTAAGCGCCGGTGCAGTGTATGCAGCCAATGAACCGGCGGAACTCAACGGTGATACCGTTGAATACAGTATGAAGACCGGCGAGATGACGGCAAGCGGCAATGTTGTCATGAAGCAGGGCGGCGCTGTTATGACTGGCGCTCACGCCGTTTACAATACGAAGACGCAGCAGGGGCAGGTCACGGGCGGCGTTGTCGCCGATAAGGATGATATGCATATGACCTGCGCGACGTTCACTGTGGACGGACAGAATCATCTGATTGCCGTCGGCGATGTTCACGCCGTCAAAGCGGATAAGACCTTTATCGGACCGCAGACAGAATATTTCACGGATCAGGATTATGTTCGCATGGATCAGGGCGGAACCATTACAAATGCCGACGGCTCTTTTACCGCGGATCATATGGAAGGCTGGCTCAAGGATGATCATTTTAAAGGCGTGGGCCATGCGCATGTAATCAGTCCGCCGAAAGCATTTGAGGGCGGCGGCGATCAGGCGGAGTATTTCGGTCAGGAAAATGGCAAGGCGGTATTCACCGGCAATGCCTGGGCAATTCAGGATAACAATACGATGAAGAGCCAGCGGTTGACGGTTTATCTTGATGAAACCGGACAAGTTAAGACAGAATAAAGGCGGGGGCTTTACGCGTGCATATTGAAACAAAAAATCTGGTAAAAACCTATAAACGCCGCAATGTGGTCGACCGGGTTTCCCTGCGGGTTGATAAGGGGGAAATTGTCGGCTTGCTGGGACCGAACGGCGCCGGCAAAACGACGACATTTTATATGATTGTCGGTCTGGAACAACCAACCTTTGGCGATGTCTATATTTCGGATGTGAAAATCGGCGGGATGCCGATGTACAAGCGGGCGGAGCTGGGTATTAGCTACCTGGCGCAGGAAGCGTCTATTTTTCGCAAATTGACGGTGGAAGAAAATCTGCTGTCGATTCTGGAAACGCTGCCGCTTTCCAAAGCGGAGCGCATGAGCCGGATCAATGCCTTATTGGATGAGTTTCACATTAGCCATGTGCGGGAACGCAAGGGAACTGAGCTTTCCGGCGGTGAGCGCCGCCGGGTAGAGATTGCCCGCTGTCTGGCTCTCGAGCCGCAGTTTATTCTGCTCGATGAACCATTTGCCGGCGTTGACCCGATCGCTGTGGCGGATATCCAGAGCATTATTGAATATTTGCGGCAGCGCGGCATGGGCATTCTGATTACGGACCATAATGTGCGTGAAACGCTGCATATTGTAGACCGCGCTTATATTATGAACGAGGGAAAGATTCTGCTGGAAGGCGACAGCGCTACAGTTGCTAATGATGAACTCGCAAAGAAATTCTATCTCGGGGAGAAATTCACCTTATAGGAGACAGGCTAAATGCATATTCGGATTTTAGATAAATATATATTCAAAGAAGTATTTCTGACCTTTGCTTTTGGCATTTGTGCCTTTTCGGCGGTGTTTGTCGGCTCAGGGACTTTGTTTCGGATTGCGCAGTATATTACCGATTATGGCGCGTCGTTGGCATCGGTGCTGAAAATTTTTGTTCTCAGCTTGCCGGGCATTGTCATTTGGACGTTTCCTATGTCCATGCTGCTGGCCAGTTTGCTGACCTTTGGCCGGTTTTCCAGCTCCAGCGAGATCACGGCGATGAAATCCTGCGGCATTGGGTTTTCCCGCATTGCCGCGCCGGCAGTTTTGTTGGGTTTTGTTGTCAGTCTTTTTGCCATCTGGTTCAATGAATATATTGTTCCCTGGTCCAATACGGCCTATAATAATGTCGTGTATTATGAGATTCAGAAAAATACGACGCCGCAGTCGCAGGAACATATCATTGTCAAAGACATTGAGCAGGGGAAAATCCGCCGGCTGGTTTATGCGCGCCGGTATGATGCCGCTACGGAAACCATGCAGGGCGTGACCATGCAGGTTTTTGCCGACGGCAAGGTCAGTCATGTGGAGAATGCCGAATACGCGGAGTGGAAAAGCGCGCAGTGGACGATGCATCAAGGGATTATCTACGATATTTCCGACGGTGAAACGGAGCATACGATGCATTTTACCACGCAGGCGCTGCCAATCAATGAAAGTCCGCAGCAGATTGTGAGCGAGCAGAAAAAACCGGAAGAACTCACGATGCGGGAACTGAAAGAACAAATTGAGATTATGAAAGCACAGTATGTGAATACTAAAAAGCTGGAAACGGAGCTTTATCAGCGGTATACAGTGCCGATGGCCAGTTTGATCTTTACGCTGGTCGGCATTCCGCTCGGACTGCAGCCGAACCGCAACAGTTCTTCCATGGGCTTTGCAATCAGCATCGTGATTATTTTCATTTATTATAGTCTGATGACACTGGCGGGAGCGATTGCACAAAGCGGCGCTTTACCGGCGGCTCTGGCGGTATGGCTGCCAAATCTTATCGGCTTGGTGGTGGGGCTGTTTCTCATGCGGCGGGCGGCCCGATAATTTTATTTTCTGCAGAAAGGAGGTGTGGTTTTATGTATGGCGTGTTTCTTATTGTAGTTTTGGTTATCACCGGTGGCGCTATTGCTTTTATCGGCGATCGTCTGGGTTCAAAAATTGGTAAGAAACGGCTGTCTGTTTTTGGGCTTAGACCACGCCACACTTCCATTCTCATTACGATTTTGACGGGAATTTGCATTACGACGCTGACATTCGGCGTCATGGCCGCCGTTTCAGAAAATGTGCGGACGGCGCTTTTCGGTATGGAAAAACTGAACCGGACTATGCAGCAAACACAGTCCCGGTTACAGCAGGCAGGCGTTGATCTGGCGGATGCTCAGCAGGAGCAGCAAAAGGCGGCCGGCGAACTAAAAAAATCGCAGGCGGAGGTTGATCGTCTGCAGACGGAGCAGCAGACCCTGACGGACAGGGCGCAGCAGCTGGCTGCCGGCAACGCCAGGCTGGAAGAGGCGAAGGCAACTTTGCTCGAACAAAATTCCGGGCTGACGACGGAGAATGGCCGGCTGGCGGCGGGGAATGAAAAACTGGCGTCGGCGAATGGGCAGCTGACGGAAAATAATAAGCAGTTGGAAAAGCGTACAACCGAACTGCGGCAGGGTTTGGAAACGATTCGTGAAGGTGACATCAGTTTCCGGGCCGGCGAAGTCATCGCCAGCGGCGTCATCCGGGGCAATCGTGCGGATGATGAGGTACGAGCGGATATGGGGACGCTCATTCAGTTGGCCAATCGCAATGTGGCGCAGCGGCTGGGTGTGAACGATGAGAGCAGCTCCATCTGGATCTATCAGCCGGAGTACGATAAGGCGGCGGAAACCATTGCCCGCAGTCGTTCGGATATGGTGGTGCGCATCGTCGCGGCTGGTAATCTGGTCCGCGGCGAACCGGTTCGCACCAATTTACAGTTATTCCAGAACAGTGTCATTTACAAAAAGAATGAGTTCATTATTGCGCGGCCGTTTAAAATGACCGGCAGCGGCAATGGCGAAGCGGAACATGTTGTGATGAGTTTCCTGCAGGATGTCAACGCAGCGGCCACAGCCCGCGGTATTTTGCCGGATCCGATCCGCGGTTCGGTCGGCGTTATGGAAGGTTCGCAGTTCTATGATGTTGTACAGGCTTTAGCGCCGATTAATGGGACGGTGCTGCTGAGCGCCTATGCGCGAACCGATACGGATGCATTGGGGCCGCTGCGCATCAATTTGAAGCTTGAGACAGACAAAAAGCCTTAATCTATAGGAGAAAAGGGCATTTGGTTGCAATAGAATTTTATAAGAACTAGAGGGAGGCCGTACGATGCGAATAGCAGCAATTGATCCTGGTCGTGATAAATGCGGCATGGCCATTGTTGCCGGAGAAGGAAAGGTTCTGGATCAGGCTGTAGTAGCTACGGTCTGGCTGGTCGAGGAACTTATGACCCGGGTCCGGGAATACGGACCGGAACTGCTTCTCCTCGGTAACGGAACGACGAGTGAGAAAGCGCAGGCCCGCATCCGGGAAGCATTGCCGGAGTTAAAAATCCTGCTGGTAGATGAATATCGCACCACGGAAGAGGCGAAAAGGGTTTATTGGGAAGCCCATCCGCCGACGGGCTGGAGACGATTTTTCCCTACCAGTATGCAGGTGCCGCCGGTTCCGGTCGATGACTTTGTCGCCGTCATTTTGGCGAAACGCTATCTGATCAATCAAAACTATCGGTGATTTTCAGGGGGAGTCTATATGCCAATAAAAAAAGACCGTCCGGAATGGACGGAGTACTTTCTTGATATTGCTAAAGCGGTTGGCCGTCGTTCCACTTGTTTTCGGCGGTGCTATGGCGCTATTATTGTCAAGGATAAAATTATCATCAGCACCGGTTATAATGGCGCGCCGCGCGGCGAGGCCAACTGTATTGATACCGGGATCTGCGAACGCGAACGGCTGCATGTGCCGAAGGGGCAGAACTATGAGCTTTGCGTGGCCGTTCATGCCGAGCAAAATGCCATCATCAATGCCGATCCGGTGAAGATGCAGGGCGCGACGATTTATATCGTTGGCTACAATGCGGACGGCACCCTGGCTTCGGGGAAACCCTGTCTTTTGTGCCGGAGGATGCTTCGCAACGCTATGCTGGGCGAAGTCGTTTATTTGGAAACAGACGGCAGCGTCGTGCGCTGTCATCCGAATGAAATCAAAGATTAAAAAGGCGCTGCGATGGCAGCGCCTTTTAGTTTCCATCGTACATATTCTGGGAATGAATTCATAAAAGGCAATTTTATGACGGCCTGTAGCTTTACGGCAGGGGACCTCATCCGTCGGTTCTCTGCGCTTCAAATCGACGTTCTGCTTCGTTGTCGCTGTGCACGATTCCAGTTGCCTTTCTGTTTCGTTGTTGCCGTAGTCGTTTCGTTGCCGTGTCCTTAGCCTTCTCCCGTTGGAGAAGGGGGACCGCCGCAGGCGGTGGATGAGGTCCTTGTCTTTGTCGCAGCCAATCTTGCAGCTACAACGTCTCTACTTTGTTGTAACCTAACTAGCAGCCAGCAGCGCTATGTTTGCATTTAATGAATGGGGGCATTTTTAATATCGAGGGGGATTTCCTGCACCGCGACAGCTGCCTGCCGCATGTCCGCCGGGGTGCGGCGTTGGTAGATGGCGCCGATACGGCGCTGATGATCCGCCGCGTCAAAAGGCGAATGCAGCTGGGCTGCCGTATGGCGCTGTAAAACTTTGAAAAAATCTTCGTTTAGCGGCATCGTCCGCAGCGCCAACAAGAGGTGCAGCCGCGGGTCGACCAGATAGAGATGGATGGTCGGGTCAGTCATTTTCTGCAGGTCCGGACGCTGTGCTGGTTTCAGTGTGTAAAGCGCTAGCGGGGCATCGCCCCAGCCTTCTTTGAAGATCCCGTCAATCTGGTACAAGAAAAACAGCAGACCGTCTTCTTCGTAGAGCGCCAGCTCCATTTTTCCGGTACGGAATGCTTCCACGGCAATGATATCCGTGTGACTGAGCTGCAGGATAAACATAATGCCGTTGGTATCAATCTGAAACAATCCGCCGTCTCCGGCAGCCTGGATCGGCAGCGGAAAAGTCTGGCCAACTTCAAAATTTGTATAACTCAATGTGATCCCTCCTGAAATATGTGTTTATTCTATCATAGCTGGATGGACTGTCAAGAAAAACATGGCGTCTCGTTTTTGGCTGTGTTATACTGAAAGAACACGGTGCGCTGCAAGCTGCGGCTCTCAGCAAACCGAAAACAACCGATCGTGCTGAACTGTTCAGGTACGTCCTGACAGAGAAAGGCGAGTGCATAGCGATACGCTATCCCTGTGCCTTTTTGGCGCGGGGATTTTCTTTTGAGGTGAAATGAAAATGGAACGGGAAAACAGAGTGGCCCTGATTGGTATTTTAGTCGGCAGCCGGGAGCATGTTGTCGAACTCAACGGCATTTTACAGGAATACGGGCCCTATATCATTGGCCGGATGGGGCTGCCCTATCCCCGGCGGAGGGTGTCGATTATCAGCGTGGCGCTGGATGCGCCGCAGGATGTAATCAGCGCCTTGTCGGGCAAGCTTGGCATGCTGCCGCATGTCAGCACCAAGACAGTCTATGCGAAATTACCGGAATGAGAGAGGACAAATTTTATGACAAAATATGACCCACAATCCGCTGCAGCGGCGGAATTTATCAATCACGAGGAAATCGAAGCCACGCTGGCGTATGCGGCAGCCAATAAGCACAATCGCTTGTTGGTGCAGAAAATTTTGGACAAAGCGGCGGATTGCCGGGGCCTCTCGCACCGGGAAGCCGCTGTGCTGCTCGAGTGTCAGGAAGACGATCTCAATGCGGCTATGTTCACACTGGCCAAGAAAATCAAAGAAGAACTTTATGGCAAACGCATTGTGCTGTTTGCTCCACTGTATCTTTCCAATTACTGTGTGAACGGCTGTGTGTATTGCCCTTATCATCAGCGCAATACAACGATTCGTCGGAAAAAACTCACGCAGGAAGAAATCCGTCGGGAAGTCATCGCGCTGCAGGATATGGGACACAAGCGGCTGGCCTTGGAAACCGGCGAAGATCCGTTACAGAATCCGATTGAATATGTTTTGGAAAGCATTCAGACGATTTATAATATCAAGCATAAAAATGGCGCGATCCGTCGGGTTAACGTGAATATTGCCGCGACTACGGTGGAAAACTACCAGAAACTCAAAGCGGCCGGCATTGGTACGTATATTTTGTTTCAGGAAACATATCATAAGGAAAATTATGAAAAACTGCATCCTACCGGTCCCAAGCATGATTATGCCTGGCATACGGAAGCTATGGACCGGGCGATGGAAGGCGGTATTGACGATGTCGGCTGCGGCGTTTTATTCGGCTTGAATCTGTATCGTTATGATTTTGTCGGATTGCTCATGCATGCCGAGCATCTGGAAGCCCGTATGGGCGTCGGTCCACATACGATCAGCGTGCCGCGTATCAGGCCGGCGGATGACATCGATCCGCAGACATTCAGCAATGCCATTGACGATGAAATTTTTGCCAAAATTGTCGCGGTGATCCGCATTGCGGTTCCATATACTGGCATGATTGTTTCCACGAGGGAATCACAGGCGTCACGGGAGCGGGTGCTTGATCTGGGTATCTCCCAGATTTCCGGCGCATCGTGCACGAGCGTCGGCGGATACGAGCATCGGGAAGCTCCGGAGGACAATTCGGCTCAATTTGATGTGAATGATACCCGGACGCTGGAAGAAATCATTGACTGGCTGCTGGATCTCGGCTATGTGCCCAGTTTCTGCACCGCCTGTTATCGGGCCGGACGTACCGGGGACCGCTTTATGAAACTGTGTAAATCGGGGCAGATCAAAAACTGCTGTCTGCCGAATGCGCTGATGACGCTTAAAGAATATCTGGAAGACTATGCCGGGGATGCCGTGCAGAAAAAGGGCGAAGCGGTGATTCGACAGCAGTGGGAAGACATCCCCAATCCGGCGGTCAAGGCAAAGGCCGCCGAATATCTCCAGAAGCTGCATGACGGCATGCGGGATTTTCGTTTTTGAGGAGGATGCAGAATGTCATTAGATGATACGCCGCGGGCGAATCGCCTGCATATCGGTTTATTCGGCCGCCGCAACAGCGGGAAATCTTCTTTGGTGAATGCTTTGACGCAGCAGCAGACGGCGCTGGTTTCTGATGTGGCCGGGACCACGACGGATCCGGTCTATAAATCCATGGAGATTCATGGCATTGGTCCTTGTGTTTTTATTGATACAGCGGGTTTTGATGATGAGGGCGATCTCGGGGCGTTACGCGTGGAAAAAACGCGCCGGGCGGCCGAACGGACCGATATTGCGCTGGTGCTTTTCTCCTCGGCGGAGATGGAAAAAGAGCTTGCCTGGGTCCGGCGCTTTCAGCAGGCGAAGACGCCGGTGCTGGCGATTGTCAGTCAGATGGATCGGCGGGGCGATGCCGGACAGGCGTTGGCGGCGTTGATCCATGAGCGCTGTGGCCTGGAGGCAATCTGCGTGAGCGCGCTGCAGGGCGCGGGCATGGAAGCGGTGCGGGAAGCTCTAATCCGGCTGCTGCCGGAAGATTATGAAGTTGCGAGCATTACCGGCGGTCTGGCTCGCCGGGGCGACACCGTGCTGTTGGTCATGCCGCAGGACATTCAAGCGCCGAAAGGGCGGCTGATTCTGCCGCAGGTGCAGACGCTGCGGGACTTGCTGGATAAAAAATGTCTGGTTTTGTCCGCTACGACGGATCAGCTGGACGCAGCACTGGCCGCTCTGCGGGAACCGCCGCAGCTGATTATCACCGATTCGCAGGTTTTTGGCACGGTGTATGCCAAAAAGCCGGCAAGCAGCCGGTTGACGTCCTTTTCGGTATTATTTGCCCATTACAAGGGGGATATTGACTTTTTTACGGCTTCGGCCCGAAAGCTCGATTCACTGCCGCCCGATGCGCACATCCTCATTGCCGAAGCCTGCACGCATAAGCCGCTGGCCGAAGACATCGGACGGGAGAAGCTGCCGCGCTTGCTCCGGCAAAGATTGGGGAACAAGATTTCCATTACGGTTGTGAGCGGTCCGGATTTTCCGGAAGATCTGACGCCGTATGATTTTATCATTCACTGCGGGGCTTGCATGTTTAATCGTAAATATGTTTTAGCGCGGGCGGGACAGGCAAGGAAGCAGGACGTACCTATGTCGAACTACGGCATTATGCTGGCCTTCCTGGCCGGTATTCTGGATAAAATTGACCTGCCAGCGGATTGAAAACCAGGAAATGGCAGTTTCTCCTTTCCTTTTTCTATGATACAATAGACTTATAGAAGAATATTCCGTAACCGAAGGGAACAGGGGAGGCAGGACGATGAAACGTGTGATGAACTGGGTGATGATTTTTGCCGCCGTATGGCTGCTGGCAGAGGGGACTGTTTCTGCTGCTGCGGCCACGACGGCTGCCGATTGGAAATGGATTACTGCCGATGATAAATATGGTAAATATTATGTACCGCAGAATGTACAGATTGTCAGCTCGGTCAATGGCGTCGCTACGCGTTTGTCTGCCTGGACCAAAACGACCTATACGTACGCCGGGGCGGTAGAGACGATTGCCAATTATGAAATCCAGGCCGTTCTGCCGGATCCGTCCCAGCTGGCTTATAGCCTGGCGCTGGTCGAAGTGTGCCCGCAGCTGCGGACGATCGAATATGCACAGGAAAATTTTTATAATAAGGATGGTCAGGTGATCTGGTCTAAAATCTATGATCCGCGTAAGCCGAAGGAAATCAATTCGCAGTCTTTTGACGAGCCTTTTTATGATGCGATTGTCGATGCCGTCTTTCGGGATGGAGAAGCGGCGCAGGCGGCGGCTCCTAATCGCTGGATTACGCTTTGGCAGGTGACGGCGGCGAACGGGGCCGGTTCATCTTCGATTGCCGATACGACGACGATGCGTCTCAAGGGAGACAACCTGATCTACTGGGAATGGGTGGAGGAAAAAAATCCTCAGGGACAGGTGCAGGAAATCAAGTTTATGAAAAAAGCGGTCAATTTACCGCAGGGAACACAGAAGGTCATTGAGTGCAAGTATTGGAGCGGCGCCGCCGGCTGGCAGGATATGGGATCCGAGCTTGACGGCCGCTACACTGCCATCAAACCGGAAAGTCAGGAAGGAGCTGGACTCAAGCGCCTACGGGCGTTTGCGGCCGGCTATCAACACTGGGTTAATCGCTACCGCATCGATGCGGGAAAAGAAGTCCCGCCGATGAAATAGCGGCGGGATTCAGGGGATACAGAAAAGAGGGATTTACATGGAAACATCAACAATGAAAGCGCATCTGAGGCTGGAAGAAATCTTGAATGCCGTTACCCATGGGATTGGCGCGGCATTGGCAGTAGCCGCGCTGATCGGCATGCTGGTTTATTACGCTGCGGGCGGGGTATGGCATGCCACGAGCTGCATTATTTATGGCGTCTCGCTGATTTTGCTTTATTTGGCGTCGACGCTGTACCATAGCTTTACGAATGAACATCTCAAGGAAATTTTTAAATTTGTCGATCATGCTTCAATTTATATACTGATTGCCGGCAACTATACGCCGTTTGTCTTGATTCCGCTGCATGGCAGTCTGGGCTGGACAATTTTTGGCATCGTCTGGGGACTGGCGGCGCTCGGCATAGTCTTTCAGATTTTCTTTGTTAAACGCTTCCGTATTTTGGGCACGCTCTGTTATCTGGGGATGGGCTGGTTTGCCGTCGTGATGGTACGCCCGTTGCTAGCGCTGCTGCCGGCGGCGGCGATCTGGTGGCTGGTTGCCGGCGGCGTCTTGTATACCGTGGGGGCTGTTTTTTATCTCGCGCGGCGCATTCCCTACAATCATGTGATCTGGCATCTGTTTGTCATGGCCGGTAGCGCCGCACATTTCTGGTCGATTTTTCATTATGTGCTGCCGTTTCCGGAACAGTTCCGACAGATGGCTGGTTTGCTGCTGGCGCTGCATTGACAGCATCGGGGTGATATGATAAAATAACCACAAATTCATATAGCGCTCTTATCAAGAGAGGCGGAGGGACTGGCCCGATGAAGCCCGGCAACCGGCGCGTAGCGCGAGGTGCCAATTCCAGCAGGAGAATTCCTGACAGATGAGAGGGAGACATTTGAGGATCCCTTTCAAAAAGAGGTCTTCTTTTTTTGAGCGTAATTCGTTATGCAAAGGGGTCTTTATCATGCCAATTAAAATTCCCAACAATCTTCCGGCTTCTCACGTGCTGGAGGAGGAAAATATTTTTGTAATGGACGCCGATCGTGCTTACGGGCAGGATATCCGTCCACTGAAACTGCTGATTCTCAATCTCATGCCGGTAAAATCGGTGACCGAAACGCAGCTGCTGCGGCTGCTGGGCAATTCGCCGTTGCAAGTGGAAGTTGACTTTATCTATACGGAATCGTATTTGCCGCAGCATACTTCGCAGGAATATCTGACGGAGTTTTACGGTACGTTTGCCGAAGTCCGGCATAAGAAATATGATGGACTGATCATCACCGGTGCTCCGGTGGAGCAGATGCCGTTTGAGGAAGTTGCTTATTGGGATGAAGTCTGCGAGATTATGGAGTGGAGCAAAACACATGCCTACTCAACGTTTCATATTTGCTGGGGTGCACAGGCGGGGCTTTACTATCATTACGGCATCAAAAAATACGATGTAGCGCCCAAGGTATTCGGCGTATTTGAACATCATCTCTGCGTGGAACATGAAAAACTTTTCCGGGGATTTGACGATGTGTTTTATGTGCCGCATTCGCGGCATACCGAAGTGCGGCGGTCGGATATCGAACGAGTGCCGGAGCTCACGATTATGGCGGAGGCCGAGGCGCCGGCCGGCGTTTATTGCGTAGCTAATCTGGCGCGGCGGCAGTTTTTTATTACCGGGCATGCCGAATATGATCCGATGACCCTAAAAGGGGAGTATGATCGGGATGTCAAGGCGGGCATGGATATTGCGGTTCCTTGTCATTACTATCCTGGCAATGATCCGACGCAGTCGCCGGTTGTCCGGTGGCGATCTGTGGCCAATCTTTTGTTTGCAAACTGGCTTAATTACTATGTATATCAGGAGACGCCATATGAACTCGATCAGCTGCATACGCCGGAGGGCGACGATACCTGATTGTTCTCGGTCCGGGAGGTTTCTTTTGTCAATATTTTCTGATACCAGGTCATAGCTTGTCAGTAGTTTTTCAGCTGGGATTTATATACTAGATAAACAGCAGGGGGGATGCAAATGAAACGATGGATTGCCGGCTTGATGCTGGCGGCAGCTCTGGGGTTGGGAATGCCGACGGTAATGGCCAGGGCCGTGGCGGTGCCGGAAACAGTTTACCAATGGGTTCAATCATCACCGCGAATGAATTACTATTTTAACAAGCAGCAGATTTGTTTCGCTGTTGATGCCGCCGGCTTTATTGATCTTAATACGCTGATCGTGCCGACGGTACGCACCTATGATGATATTAAGATTCAGGATGTGTTGGATAAACGCCGCTGGCGAATGGAGTCTACAGATGGTTTTGATGATCTGGCCGGCGAGGCGGATTATTTGCAGTTTAATCTGGCGCTGCAGACGGTGGATGTTACGCAGGTCGATTTTTTAGATTCCGGGCTGGCGACGTTGGCATCCTCATCTCCGGAACAGGTGATTCAGGTAGCTAAATTGCCGCCGAAGAGTTTGGATAGTGTATTTTACCATGCGGTTTTGGATTATGCGAAGCAGCATCAGGATGAGATCATCGCCCATACAAAGGGACAGTTGAAAGCCGCGGATCAGCAACGGCTGGTGGCAGAAAAGAAGGCGGCGGAAAAGGCGGCCCGCGACCAAGCGAAAAACGATAAAACACATCATCAATAACAGGATAAAAAATAAAACCGGATGCGGTCGTTCAGACCGGCATCCGGTTGCATATTTTACCAGAAAGAAAGCTTAGAGTTCTTTGACCGGAACGTCTTCTACATCTTCCTCATGACGATGCTCCATATAGAGTTTGGTTTCGGCGACGATGACGCCGGCCAAGGCAATGAGGGCGATGAGGTTCGGGATTGCCATGAGTCCGTTCACGATGTCGGCAAGGATCCAGATGGCTTCCAGCTTCAGGAATGCGCCGGAAGCGACGAGGGCAATGAAGATCAGCCGATACGGCAGGACGCCTTTGGTGCCGAAAAGATAGATGCAGGCGCGTTCGCCGTAATAGTTCCACCCCAGAATCGTCGTGAAAGCGAACAGAACCAGCGAAATGGTGAGCACCTGCCCGCCAATGGCGCCGAATACACTGCTGAATGCGTCCGTGGTCATCATGGCGCCGGCCGATGTCCCCGACCAGGCTCCGGTGAGAACCAGAGATAGTCCGGTCATGGAGCAGATGATGATTGTGTCAATAAATGTGCCGGTCATGGAAATGAGACCTTGCTCCGCGGGCCATTTTGTCTTGGCTGCGGCTGCGGCAATCGGCGCGGAGCCGAGACCGGATTCGTTGGAAAATACGCCGCGGGCAATACCGTTTTGCATTGCCATCATCATCGTAGAGCCGGCAAAACCGCCCACGGCCGCTTCGCCGGTAAACGCATCGCGGATGATGAGCGCAACTGCATCCGGAACGGCGGACAGATGGGTGAAAATGAGTCCGGTGCAGATGACCACGTAAAGGACGGCCATAAAAGGAACGATGGCTTCAGCTACCCGTGAGATGCTCTGCAGACCGCCAAGCGTGATGGCGGCAATCAGTACCGTGATCGCGGCGTCGGTGGCGAATCGCGGCACGCCGAAGGCGATGTTTACGCTATCGACGATGGCGTTGACTTGGGGGAACGTGCCGATGCCGAACCAAGCCACCAAAATGGCCGCAAAAGCAAAGAACGCGGCCAGCGGGCGGTATTTTTCGCCCATGCCGTTGCGGATGTAAAACATTGGGCCGCCGGCGATTTCGCCTTTGGCGTCGACAGAACGGAATTTAACGGCGAGCAGGCCTTCCGAGTATTTCGTGGCCATGCCGAAAAAGGCGGCAACCCACATCCAGAAGAGAGCGCCTGGGCCGCCGACCTTGACCGCAGTAGCGACGCCGACAATGTTGCCGGTGCCGACCGTAGCCGCCAGCGCGACGCAGAGCGCCTTGAAGCTGGACACGTCGCCCTCGCCTTTGTTCTTGGCCTTGAAGATAAGTTTCAGGGCCAGCGGCAGCCGGAACACCTGCAGCAGTCCCAGTCGGATCGTCAGGTAGATACCGGTGCCGACGAGCAGGGTAATCAGCGGGGGCCCCCACATGAAGGAGTCAATACTGTTTAATAAGGGAATAAGATTTTCCATAATAAGTCCTCCTTAAAATGTCTCTGTACACAAGACAAAGGTGTACGTAGAAATAATATGGTATTAATAATAGCATATTTATGAAGTCTTGTCTCGTGGTTTTTTAATTTTTTTACGCTTTTTTGTCTTTTTACAATAGAATTTTATCCATAAATTACTTTTGACCGGATTTTTATGGGGAAAGTGTCGGAAAAACAAGGAAAATCATTGTCGCTAAATGCACATAAAAAAAGTGCCAGGCATTTGAATGCCTGGCCAAATAAAAAAATAAGTGCTTTTGAGTAAGTTGAATTCTCAACTCGGGTTCATTATACCGAAAGAAATGTCCTTTGTCCAGTGAAATTTGGCCTATAAACAAGAAAAATATACTGTTTCAGCATTTGAACTAAAAACTGAGGCGAAAGTCAGGTATAAAATACCATCGCCGGATTTATTAAAGGAGGAATTTCTTGAACTGTGGCGAATATGCACCATTAGAGATAGGGAAACTAAGGGAGGTTATTCATGAAATGAGAATGCAAAAATTTTTTAGCATACTGTTGAGCGCAGTCTTTTTGTTTTCAACGGTTGGAACGGCCGCGGCAGCGGCGCCGGATTCCATGCCGTCGAAGCTGGCGGCTGTTGAGCAGGCGGCGTATGGAACAGAGCAGACGGGAGCGCTTATGGATCGGGTCAATCATCTTGAGCGCGATTTTGAGGGCGCGCATCCGAATGACAGTGTGATGACGCGGGTGGACAGCTTGTATGCCACGATGTTTGACAATACCAATGGACCGTCTTTGCTGACCCAGATGAATGCGATTGAGTATGCGATTACCCGTGAGGTCAGCATGAAATCGATTCAGGATCGGGTCACGGCGATGGAAACGACGATGCAGGGCAAGCCATCGGAGGGGACCTATAAGGCCCGCATCGATAAACTGGCCGGCTATGCTTTTGGCTCGAATCCGATTCCGCTCACGCAGTATTCGGTTCCGGCCAATACGCTGGTTCGCATTAAACTGGTGACGCCGGTCAACGCCAAGAAGATGAAGGTCGGTGATGCCATTGAATACCAGGCGGCGGAAGATGTCGTTGAAAATGGCTTGCTGCTTTTTGCCAAAGGGGCTCCGGGTTTTGGTAAAGTAACCAAAGTGGTGCAGGCGCGCAATTTTGGCCGGGATGCCGAAGTCGATATTGATTTTCAATCTTTAAAGGCAATTGATGGCACCAATGTTGATATGTTTTTAGGCCCGGAAGCCAAGAAACAGATGGAAACCATGGCAATGGCGGCCGGCGCCAGTATTGCCGGCATGGTTGTTCTCGGGCCGATCGGTATTGTCGCCGGGGCTTTTGTGAACGGCAAAAATGTCGATCTGCCGGCGGGGACGGAGCTTTATATCCAAACCAAAGCTGATACGCCGCTTTATGGTCTGACGGTAAGTGCAAAATAGCCGTTGCAAATAAAAAGAGAGCGCCGGGGGCGTTCTCTTTTATTTGTGCTTCCGGCATTGATGTTGTACTATAGGGGCAGCTAGGTTTTATAAGAAAATATAATGGATAAAAGGAAGTATAGCGTGAAAACAGAATTGGCAGGAATTATAGAACAAATGAAAGGCCGCCGCATTTTAGTTTTAGGCGATATGGTGGCCGATATCTATATCAATGGGGTGATTTCCCGGATTTCGCGGGAAGCGCCGGTGTTGGTGCTGGAACAAGCGGATGAACAGATTGTTGCCGGCGGGGCGGCCAATGTGGTAAATAATGTGGCGACGCTGGGCGGACAAGCCTTTGCGGTCGGCGTACTCGGCCTTGACAGCGCAGCGCAGGGATTGAAACGCGTGCTGGAGCAGAGCGGCGCCAACACCGATGGTCTTCTTTGTGACGAAAAGCGGCCGACCATTGCCAAAACGCGCATCATTGCCGGCGGGCGGGCTACCGTCAGTCAGCAGATCGTACGACTGGACAAAGAAAGCAAGGAACCGCTGCCGCCGGCATTTGCCGCTGAACTGGCCGGCTATATTCGCCAGCTGCTGCCGCAAGTGGACGGCGTGGTTTTAAGCGACTATGGCAGCGGGACTATTACCGAGGGTATTAAGGAAGAACTTCTGAAGGCCTGTCGGCAGTGGGGGATTCCGTCGATTGTTGATTCCCGCTATGACATTCGCCGCTTTTCCGGCATTGACTATGTCAAGCAGAACGACGCTGAACTGGCGGCGGCGGTAGGCAGAACGCTTACGAGTGAAGCCGATCTCTGCGACGCCGGACAGGAGCTTTTGCAGGCAATGGACGCGCAGGGCGTTCTGGTGACGCGCGGTGAAAAAGGCATGACTTTATTTGAAAAGAGCGGGGCTATTCATAATATTCCCGTATCCGACCGAAGCGAAGTTTATGATGTTTCCGGCGCCGGCGATACCTGTGTGGCCACGGTGATTCTGGCGCTGGCCGCCGGAGTAGAGCCGGTGTATGCCGCAGAATTGTCCAATATTGCTTCCGGCATTGCCGTGCGCAAGCTGGGTACGGCTACGGTGAGCGGCGATGAATTGCGAGCCGCAGTGCGGCGTTGATGTCTTAGAAGGAGGAACCTATGCGTATTGATCGTAACTCTATCGAACAATTCTGCGCTGTTCTGCGGGCCGGCGGCCAGCGCATTGTTTTTACCAACGGCTGTTTTGATATTTTGCATGCTGGGCATGTCCGTTATCTGGCGGCGGCTAGAGCGTTGGGCGACTGTTTGGTGCTCGGGCTCAACAGCGATGCTTCGGTGCGGCGCTTGAAGGGGCCGCAGCGGCCAATCAATCGGGAACAGGATCGGGCGGAAGTGGTCGGCGCTCTCCGGTCGGTGGACTATGTGACGATTTTCGACGAGCCGACGGCGGCAGAACTGATTGCGCTGGTAAAGCCGGCAGTTTATGCCAAGGGCGGCGACTATACGCTGGCGACTTTGCCGGAAGCGAAAATCGTGCAGCAATATGGCGGCAAAGTCGAGTTTATTGATCTCGTGGCTGGACGCTCGACCACGCAGGTGATCGAAAGGATCAGGGACAGCCGATGAATATTCTGGTAGTGAAGCTCAGCGCCATCGGCGATGTCATTCATGCCCTGCCGGTATCCTATGCCATCAAGGAAACCTGGCCGGAGGCGCATCTGACCTGGGTGGTCGAGCCGCCGGCCCGCGAACTTCTGCTGGATAATCCATATATTGATGACATCATCGTCTTTGAAAAGAAAAAATTTAAATCCTTGCGCGGTTTTTTGCAGCAGATCGGTCCGTTTAAAAAGCGGTTGCAAGAGAGGCCTTATGATGCGGCGCTTGATCTGCAGGGGCTGTTTAAATCAGCGGCGATTGCCTGGCTTTCCGGCGCGCCGCAGCGGCTGGGGACTTGCAATATGCGGGAGCTCAGCGATCGTGTAAGCCGGCCGGTCGTCGGGCCGCATGCGCAGGGGCATATTGTCGAACGTTATCTTGATGTGGCCCGGGCGCTGGGATGTAAAGTCGGCAAGGTGGTCTTTCCTATGGTCGTTTCGGCGCGGGACCAGAGTATTGCCGAGGGAATTTTGCAGCACGGCGGCGCGCCGGCCGGCGCAGCTTATGCGGTGCTGGCCGTGGGCGCGAACTGGCCGAACAAACGCTGGCCGGTGGAGTCTTATGCGGCGCTTAGCGACTGGCTTTACGGCCGCCATATTATTCCGGTTTTTATTGGCGGCGGACTCGTTGATGAGGGATTGGTTGGCGATATTACTAAAGCTGCAGAAATTCCCCCAGTGAATCTGGTCGGACGCACGACGCTCAAACAGCTGGCGCATATTCTGCGGGGGAGTTGTTTTACGCTCGGCGGCGATACCGGTCCGGTGCATATGGCCGCAGGGCTGGGGGTTCCTACAATCATGCTCATGGGGCCGACGGACGCCAATCGTAACGGTCCCTATGGGCAGCAGCAGAATGCGATGGAGGTGGATCGTCCCTGCAAGTATTGCTGGAAGCGCGCCTGCCCCAAAGGGCTGGATTGTCTGGCGGCGATTTCACCCGTACAAGTGGAAGAAAAAATAACAGGACTGCTCCGTTGAGAGCGGTCCTGTTATTTTTTATTGTGGGCAGGTTGTTCTTTTCCTTTCATTCGGCATGTATAAAGATGAAAGGAGGTGAGTGACATGGCAGCAACAAAAAGTGAGGCCGCAGCAAAACTCATCCTGAAAGTTGAAACCGGACAGACGAGCACCGGCGTGCCTATTTACAGCTCGCGCACCTTTGCCAATATCAATCCGGCGTTGACGGATGATGATGTTCTGGCGATCGGCAGCGCGCTGGCCGGACTCCAGTCTCGTTCGCTGGGTTCCATCCATCGGCAGGATACGGCTAAACTGGCCGAAGCCTGACCGGCAATCTCCCTATAATACAGAAAGGAGGAAGTAATCATGGCAAAGGCGCTGAAAATGATCTTCCAGCTTGATGGCAGCAAGACCGTTACCTGCAGTCTCGCCGATCCCAAAGACGATCTTACCAAAGCGACAGTGGAAGGCGTGATGCAGGATATGATCACCAAAAAAGCGCTTGTGGTGAAAGGCGTATCGCCAACGGCGATTAAGGAAGCAGTCATCATGAGTACGGATAAGACCCCGCTGGTCTAATCAAGGAAAAAAAGGACACGGCTGATGCAAAGGCATCGGCCGTGTCCTTTTAGAGCACAAAAAAAGCCAGAAACCACAACGGTTTCTGGCGATATCACCCAATTGGTGACTCCTAGGGGATTCGAACCCCTGAACCCGCCGTGAGAGGGCGGTGTCTTAACCACTTGACGAAGGAGCCGAGTAATATAATACTATATATTCGCGAGAATTGCAATACCCTTTTGCAATCTTTTTAAAGAAATTTCTTTCCCCAGCAAATAAAGCAGCTCAGTAACGCCGCCGGGCGTAACTTTTTGACCGGAGAGCGCAATGCGCAGCGGCCACATCACCGTTCCCATCTTGAGCCCGCTGCCGTCAATATACCCGTGCAGCGCCGTATTGATGTTGTCCGGCGTCCAGTCGGCCAGCGGTTCCAGTGCGGCGCAGACGGCCGGTAAGATGGCAGCGGATACTTCCGGCGTGACTTTATTGCGCTTATTGCTAAACAGCTCGGAACTATATTCCGGCAACGTGCGGAAAAAGGCAATCTGATCGGCGATTTCGCCATAGCGGTTGATGCGCGGTTTCAGCAGGGCAGCCAGATACGGCCATTTTACCTGCAGCTCATCCGTCAGCTCACCGGCGAAAGGCAGCGAAGCCTGGGCAAAGTCCGCATCGCTCATCTGCTTGAAATATTCGCTGTTAAACCAGTTCAGCTTGGCGTAATCAAACACCGCCGATGATTTGCTGAGTCCGTCGAGTGCAAAGACCTTCGCCATTTCGTCCATGGAAAAAAGCTCCTGGTTCGATTTCGGGCTCCAGCCCAGCAGCGCCACATAGTTGGTAATCGCTTTCGGCAGATAGCCCATGGCAATGAGTTCGGCAAAGCTGGTAGCGCCATGACGCTTGGAAAGCTTGGAGACTGAGCCGTCCTCGTTTTTGCCCATGACCGGCGGCAGATGTACAAACGCCGGCGGTTCCCAACCAAAGGATTGGTAAAGCAGAACATGTTTCGGTGTAGAGGTGATGAATTCGACACCGCGAATGATATGTGTGACCTGCATCAGGTGATCGTCGATGACATTGGCAAAGTTATAGGTAGGCATGCCGTCGCGCTTGATCAGCACCTGATCTTCCAGCTCATCATTCTGAATTGTGATGTTGCCATGCACCATATCGTGAAAGGTGGTGGCTCCGTTAAGCGGCATCTTTTGCCGGATGACGAACGAGTCGCCGGCGTCGAGATGCTGCTGAATCACCGCCGGAGAAAGATCGCGGCAGGTACGGTCATAGCCGGAAAAACTGGCGTCGGTATGGCCCTCGTCCGGAGAACAGAAGCAGCGGTAAGCAAAGCCGTTTTCAATCAGCGCATCCGCGTATTTTTGATAAATTTCCTGTCGCTGGCTTTGCACGTAGGGGCCAAAAGCGCCGCCAATATCCGGGCCCTCGTCCGGAACAATATGTGCGGCGGCTAATGTGCGGTTGATAAAATCGACTGCATCCGGCACGTACCGGTTGCGGTCCGTATCCTCAATGCGCAGAATGAAGTCGCCGTCATTGGCCTTGGCAAAAAGATACGCATAAAGCGCAGTCCGCAGATTGCCAATATGCATATAGCCCGTCGGGCTGGGGGCGAAACGTGTACGTACTTTATTTGACATGCAATAAACCCTCCATATATTATACTGTTTCTTATTTTACTACAGATTCCCGGCAAATCAAGCCCAAAGGGCGGAGGATGCGTCGGGAAATTATGCCGGCAGAAGCAGGAAAAAGCATAGTATGCCATCTGAAAAATGGCTTTATGCCGAAAACGAATAAACAGTAGTACGGAATTCTGTAGTTTTTCTGAAAAGAACGCGAAATAGGCAGAAAATACTTGCATCCGCAGAGTACCTGTGGTATTCTTACATCAGGTCGGTTATTGCGATGAGACGGGAATTGCTGAGGAAACATGGATACTCATTAAAACCTCCTCTGAAGAAATGACGGACCGAAAAAATTTCATCTATTTATTTTAAGGAGGAGTTCTTCATGAAAAAGACTCTCGTATCCGCACTGACGACGGCTATCGTCGTAGGCGCTGCTTCCACAACGTTTGCAGCTGCCAATCCGTTCTCCGATGTACCGGCTGACAGCTGGGCTTATGATGCTGTAGCACAGCTCGCCAAAGACGGTGTCGTTGATGGCTATGGCGATGGCACGTATCGCGGCGACCAGCAGATCACCCGTTACGAAATGGCGCAGATGGTTGCCCGCGCAATGGCAAAGACGGATGTTTCCGCTGCCGACAAGGCAATGATCGACAAACTCTCCGCTGAATTCGCGGATGAGCTTGGCAACCTCGGCGTTCGCGTTTCGGCTCTCGAGAAGAAGGTCGACAATGTAAAATGGTACGGCGAGATGCGTTACTACTACAAGAGCGCTCGCGACAAGAGCGCAAGCCCGCAGAAAAACAACGTACAGTACATGAACCTGCGTCTGTATGCGGACGCTCAGGTTAATGAACATTGGACTGTGAAGTCTCGTGTTGAGTACAAATCCGATATGAACAGCTCCAAGAACGTTACTGGTACTTCTACCAACTCTGGTTCCAATGATTTTGTATTGAATCGTGCTTATGCAGAAGGCGTTTATGGCAACACGGTCATCGATCTTGGTAAATTCCCGGCTTACACTACGCTGGATCAGGGCATGATTTTTGATGATCAGCTTTCCGGCGCTATGGTACAGTTCGGCAAAGATGTCAAAGTATCCGTTTGGGGCGGCCGTTACAACTATGCGGATAATAAAGGCTTCACTTATGATGTTCCTGATACGGAGAACACAACTGTTAACTATCAGGCCATTGAAATTGATTCCAACCAGGCGAAGAAGTTCACTTGGGGTCTTGGCTACCATCATCTGAAGGAAGACGGCCATTCGAATGTTTGGGAAGTTGGTATGGGTTACAAGTTCACCCCGACCCTTTCCGTTAATGGTGCATATGCTAAGGGCTCCAGCCAGAGTGGCATTAAGAGCAACCAGGAAAAAGCCTATAATGTTCAGGTTAACTATAAGGGCGCTAAAGCTGCCAACAAGGGTTCCTTTGGTATCTTCGCAGCTTATCGTCAACTGGGCGGCTTAGCTGTCATTGCTCCGACGTATGATGAAATGTCTGCAGGCCAGAAGGGCTGGGATCTTGGCTTTAACTATACGCTGCAGAAGAACGTTGTCGGCACTTTCTCCTACTTCAGAGGCAAGACGATGGGCATTGCCAGCGGTCAGGATGACAAAGATGCTTCGACGGTCTTTGGTCAGGTTGAACTTTTCTTCTGATAAATTTGGTGGCGATACCATATTATCAAGCAAAAAGCCTTCCTTTCGGGGAGGGCTTTTTGTTTGCCTTAAACGCCTTCTTCCGTTGGAGCAGGAGGACTGCCGTAGGCGGTGGATGAGGTCTTTGTCTTCAAGATTTTGCGTGTTGCCATATGGATTTTCCATGCCTAAAACGAATCGTTATAATCCGTACAAATCGTCAGAAAATATTTGCCAAAAAAATTGATTTGTGGTAAGATAAAAACAGTTGGTGTGCAGTCGGAGTGGAATTGCTGAGGAAACATGGATACTCATGTAAGCTCCTTCCGATAGATACCAACAAGAAAAAATCTATCTATTTATTTTAAGGAGGAGTTCTTCATGAAAAAGACTCTCGTATCTGCTTTGACGACGGCTCTCGTCGTAGGCGCTGCTTCCACTACGTTTGCAGCTGCCAATCCGTTCTCCGATGTACCGGCTGACAGCTGGGCATACGATGCGGTTGCTACTCTGGCTAAAGATGGCGTCATCGAAGGCTATGGCGACGGCACATATCGTGGCGATCAGGAAATCACCCGTTATGAAATGGCGCAGATGGTTGCTCGTGCAATGGCAAAGACGGATGTTTCCGCTGCCGATAAGGCAATGATCGACAAGCTCTCTGCTGAATTTGCTGATGAGCTCAATAACCTCGGCGTTCGCGTTTCGGCTCTCGAGAAGAAGGTCGACAATGTAAAATGGCAGGGCGAATTGCGTTATCGTTATATTAGCAGCCGTGCTGATAAGCAGGCGAAGGCGAACCAGAACAAAGATTTGTTCCGTTTCAATGTAGCGGCGCAGGTCAATGAGAACTGGACGGCAAAGGCTCGTTTTGATTACACGACCGATATGAACAGCAGCAAGAATGCTACGGGCAGTGATCTGGTTGTAGATCGTTCTTATGTTGAAGGCAAATATGGCAATACGGTTATCGAACTTGGTAAATTCCCGTATAAGTCCAATGCAGATGGCGGCTTGTTCATTGATGAGCGCGTATCCGGCGGCCAGGTAACGTTTGGTAAAGATGTTAAAGCTACGGTAACGGTTGGTCGTTACAGCCTTAACAACTATGCGGTTTGGGATACTTCCAAAGCGGCATACAATACGGCTAACTATCAGGGCATTGAAGTATACAACAGCGCTAAGAACAAGATTACTTGGGGCGCTGCATATCATCATCTGAGCGGCATTACGGGCCAGAATCCGCTTTATGATTATAACAAAGATACGGCGAACATCTGGGATTTGGGCTTAGGCTATAAGTTCAGCCCGACCTTGGCTTTGCAGGGCGCTTATGCCAAGAATACGCAGGGAGATGCGCAGAGCAAGAACCGTACGGCTTATAACATCGAACTCGATTATAAGGGCGCAAATGCGGCTAAGAAGGGTACGTTTGGTATCTTCGCTGCTTATCGTCATCTCGGCAGATATGCTACTATGTATAACACGTATGATGGCAACTGGGCAACGAATTCCGGTCAGAAAGGCTGGGAGTTCGGCGGACAGTATGTATTCGCAAAGAATATCAAAGGCACCGCGTCTTACTTCACGGGCAAAGATATTGCAACGGATACGGATAATTCCCGCATCTTCACTCAGCTCGAATTCTTCTTCTGATTTAGTTCTGAACAAAAAAAGCCTCTGCTGCAGCAGAGGCTTTTTTGCGTTCATTTTTATCTGTCTGGATTTAGTCATCAATAGATTTGCTTTGCAGCTGCTGGCAGCTGGGGAAACAAAATGAGACAGGGAGGTCGCACGTTGAAAAAAGTTCGGCGGCCTTTTTTCTGCGAAAAAAGAATTCTCAGGCGATTAAAAGCCTGAGAGAACGTGTAAAATTTAAGTATGCAAAAACCAAATATTACACAAACAGATTATACAATTTTAGGCAGTTCTTATCAATTGCATCTGCCACTAAATATTGAATTTCAGATTTCAAAGGATGACCTAGTGCGCCTGCTTCGCTACATCGTTGAAGAGATGGACTTATCGGAGCTTTATCGTACATTTTGAAAGCTGTGGTGCTTATGTTATGTATGATATAGCGGTCGATATCCGGAGAGTAGGAGAAGCTGCAGGCACCAGCAACTCAATCGAATTGGCGAATTATCTGCAGGAAAAAGCAGAAGCATTGAGCATGGCATATTTGATGAAGACATCGGGAACTGTGACTTTGGGGCTAGCGAAGATTTTTCCTGCTTTATGGAAGGGTACAGAAAAATGGGGACGAAGCAGTCTATATGATGATTGGGGCAGGCATCATGGCAGGTTATCATGATGCCCGTTTTGATTTTAATAAGAAGACTTTTCTTTATGCGGCCCGCATGTTGCGTGCTTCTATCGTGAGCTGGTTGATAGTCAAACATTGAATATGAATCATTCCTGTATAGCTATTGTGATTTTAGCTGTGCAGGGAATATTTTTGACCATACATAGTTTTCTTAAAAAGGAAAATGGATTGAATCTAAACAAGCATCGATATTTATATTTTCAGGATCAGGAACAAGAAGCAAATAAGAAAAAAGATTTTCAGCATGCAAAAGCTTAAAATTCCGGTATAGTGTCATTGTCACCAGCTTGCGATGTTTGTCGGCATTGCTGTTTTGATGGTTTTCGATGCTACAACTTCCGCCGGAGCATGAAGCACCGCTACCATCTGTGACGGTTGCGGATACAAATGGCCAAAGCAAGAGAAACAGCAGAACTGCTTTCGGGGCCATTTTCTTTGTCATAGAGCACACGGCTCCTTTTGCTGCATGGCTGCCTGTGTTTTGTACAACGCTTTTTCAAGAGCAGTACTGGTTACTTCTCCTACGTAACGGTATTGGATTATCCCGTTTTGATCTATGAAAATGGTGGTAGGATAATAATCCACTTGTAAAACATGGCAGGCCTGCGGTGTAAAAGGATTTCCGTCCTTTATATCATAAAAATTGATTTCAGAAGCGTGCTTTTCCAAAAACGCAGTAATCGCAGATGCTTCTGCGGTGCAGTGCGGGCACCAAGTGGCCCAGAAATTGATCATAGTGATTTTGTGGGGCGAGACCAAGCTGTCATTCTTTATTTTTCGCAGGATATCAAAGGCAAAAGATGGAACCTTTTCACCGACATCTATTGCGGCTTTGGGTCGTTGTTTTTTGACTGCATTTATAGCGCCTACAAAGCTGTAACCAAGCTGTATTTGAGCTTCTGTAAGAGATTTGAAGTGCCTGGTTTGCGGCTGACTGCTATTGTACCATTTGAGAAGGAATCCATTTGCAGTTTGGCTGATAGTGGCCAAAATGCTATTGTCTCTTTCCAGATTGCCAAATACCAGCAAGGCTCCGTCTTGAAGTCCGGCTTCGTCAAAGGTCACATCCCAACCGGTTTTCATGGCTGCTTCCAGTATCCACCATGAAGCAAAATGTCCCTTTGCATTGAGCTTAACAAATTCCTGGGAACCAGGAATAGTGGCGCCTGCATCAAAATCTTGCAACGCCAGGGCGTACTCGGGAAAAGCAATACCGTGATAATTGTCTGCCGGTGGTGCAGCGGCTGTCGGAACTGTTGTGAGGGTCAGAGACAGAAATAAAACGAATAAGAGGATTTTTTTCATAGGATACATCTCCTTACAATAGAGTTTAGAAATCTAAGACAGAGTGAATCCTGGTATGGGATCTTATTGTGTCTTCAGCTATAGCCGTCTAATGAAGAGTAATTTTTTTTATTATAACTTATTCGTTTACGATACTTCAATAGTAATTGAAAATTTTGTTTTTTTGTGCCTGCTAGATTTTACAATCAAGCAAGTTTCGGTATTCATATGTTAGAAAAAAATATTTTTGTTCATGAAAATCATAATCCCCCAGCTATGCTGGGGCGAATAGAGTAAGCGGAAGCATTGATGCGAATGAATTAAATAATCTCCTATGTTAGTATGGTATTGGTGTCGCAAGCCAATATCATACTAACATAGGAGATTATCCCAAATAAACAGTCTAAGTTTATCACATACAAAATGGAAATGCCAGTACCATATAATATTTATACCGAAGTATAGAAAAATCAAGGCGGATGTACGAGAAATAATAATAAAACTTTGCAAATACAAAATGTAGAGATAGTTAAAGGTGCAGTATGTGCAGATCATGTACATTTATGCGTAAAAATTCCACTGAAATTGAGCGTATCGGAATTTATGGGATATCTAAAAGGTAAAAGCGCTTTAATGATATATGATGTACATTCGGATCAAGGAAGTAAGTGGAACGGAGCATTTTGGGCAAAAGGCTATTATGTGGCAACCGTGGGGAATATCACGGAAGAAGCAATAAAGAGATATATAGAAGAACAACAAGAAAAATCTAAAAATAAGAAATAAACTAAGAAAGCCTCTTTAAGAGGCCGATGGTAACAGTGCTTTTTATACCCGCCTTTTAGGCGTAGCAAGTGACCAGCCCTTACAGGGCTAATATCAAACCACCACTTCAAGTGGTGATTTGATATTAGCGCGGCTTAAAACAAAAAGGGTGTACGAAAAAAATCAACTTAGGCTGAGATTTTTTCGTACACCCTTTTTGAGAATGCAAATGATGAGAAGCAATTCAAATAGCTATTCGGAGGAACAAAGAGGACTGTTGCTAAAGTGAAAAAACACTTCATGCGACAGCCCCTTTATCCATTTTCTTTAGTTATCCAGTTGTTTCTGCAGCAGTCTGCCTTGTTGCCGCGTGGCATTGAGATCAATGACGCGCTGGTTGCGGCTGCCGCGAAAGGCAAGCGTCAGGTCGCGCTGGTTGAGGTCAAAACGGCCATCGACAAGGACATCGGCTAGTGACAGCAACGTCTGCACCGCTGGGTCGGTAGAAACGATAAGTTCTTCATAGGTATAGCCAGTGTAGATCCAGAGATCAAGGTTCCGGGCTTTGATCTTTTTTGCCAGTTCGGCCAGCGGAGCCGACTGACAAAATGGTTCGCCGCCGCTAAAAGTAACGCCGGAAAGCAGTGGATTTTCTATAATCTGTTCATATAATCGATCTGTGTCCGTGGTTTTCCCCGCCGCAAAGTCGTGCGTCTGCGGGTTGTGGCAGCCTTCACAGTGATGCGGACAGCCCTGAACAAAAATTGTATAACGGTAACCTTCACCGTCGACGATCGAATCATTGACGGTACCGGCAATTTTAATTGAGGCCATGTTTTACGCGATCATGCTCCTCGGCTCTTTTGGCGTTGTTCCAGCGGTCAATCGTGCCGACCAGATAGCCGGTGATGCGGCGAATGCGCTGAAATTTCGGCGGACACAGCTGATAGTCAAGGGTGACATTGCCATCTGACGCCGCTGCGATTTTGAGGGTCTGGATTTCATCCGGCGTTTGCTGATGGATATAATCCATATAGCTTAAAATTTCCTGTTCGGTGACATTGGCAACACCGTGGATCGTAACTTCGGTTCCATTGATTAACATAAGCTATCACGTTCCTTTATAATATTTATTGGGTCTGTAATTGCAATCTTAGCCTTCTCCTGGGGGAGAAGAGCTTCATTAGCTACGTTGCCGTTGCCCTTAGCCTTCTTCCGTTGGAGAAGGGGGACCGCCGCAGGCGGTGGATGAGGTCCTTGTTTTTGCCGTAAAGCAACTTCATGATAGGCAAGCAGCTTTGCGGAAGGGGACCTCATCCGTCTGTTCCCTGTGCTTCGCTACGTTCACAGCCACCTTCCCCAACGGGGGAAGGCCAACAGCGCGGTTGGCTTCGTTGCTGTTGTTGTATATGAAGCCCTGGTTACTCGGCGTTCATCCGGGGAATGACAATGCGGTGATGATGTTCCTTTTCACTGCGGCCGCATTTCGGGCAAACGTTATCGATGATGCCGTTGTAGCCGCAGACCGGATCACGATCGACCGGATGGTTCACGGAACCGTAGCCGATGCCGCTGTCGTGCATGCAGCGAATAATCGCTTCGAAGGCTTTGAGATTTTTCGACGGGTCGCCGTCCATTTCTACATAGCTGATATGGCCGCCGTTGGTCAGGCTGTGATACGGCGCTTCCAGCTGAATCTTTTTCGCGGCGGCAATCGGGAAGTAAACCGGGATATGAAAGCTGTTCGTATAGTAATCCCGGTCGGTAACGCCGGGAATCTTGCCGTAAATTTCTTGATCAATGCGTACGAAACGGCCGGAAAGACCTTCGGCCGGCGTAGCAATGAGGGAGAAATTCAGTCCGGTGCGTTTGGATTCGTCGTCCATGCTCTGCCGCATGTGGCCGATGATCTGCAGTCCCAGTTTTTGGGCGTCTTTAGACTCGCCGTGATGCTTGCCTACCAGCGCTTTGAGGCATTCGGCCAGGCCGATGAAGCCCATCGTCAGCGTGCCGTGTTTAAGCACTTCTCCCACTGTATCGTCTGGTCCGAGCTTTTCGGAATCCAGCCAGACACCCTGCCCCATGAGAAACGGGTAGTTGCGGCCGCGTTTGGCGCACTGGATTTTGAAGCGGTGTTTCAGCTGACGAATGACCAGTTCGGTGATTTCATCCAGCCCTTCATAAAATTTATCCAGATCCCCGTGCGCTTCAATGGCGAGGCGCGGCAGATTGACACTGGTGAAGCTCAGATTGCCGCGGCCGCAGGTAACTTCACGGGATGGGTCATAGATGTTTGCCATAACGCGGGTGCGGCAGCCCATATAGGCCACTTCGGAGTTGTAATCGCCGGGACGGTAAAATTGTTTGTTGAACGGTGCGTCAAGAAAACTGAAATTCGGAAATAACCGTTTGGCCGATGTCTTGATCGCCAGCTGGAAAAGATCATAGTTGGGATCATCGGCGTTGTAATTTACGCCTTCCTTGACCTTGAAAATCTGCACCGGGAAAATCGGCGTCTCGCCGTTGCCGAGACCGGCCATCGTGGCTTTTAGCAGATTGCGGACCGCCATGCGGGCTTCCGGTGAAGTATCTGTGCCGTAGTTCACCGAACTGAAAGGCACTTGCGCGCCGGCCCGGGAATTCATCGTATTCAGATTGTGGATAAAAGCTTCCATGGCCTGATAGGTGGCTTCATTGGTCGCATCCAGCGCCGCTGAGGCGGCAAAATCGTGGGCGCGGGCGGTAAGCTCGGCGCTGATCGGCTGATAGCCGTTGCGCGCCTGATGCGCCGGCAAAAACTCCATGAGCCGGAACTTGTAGTCTTCCGCCGTGTGCAGCGTAATCGGCTGTGGAATGTTTTTGCGGATGGCTGCTACCAGCAGCCGGGCATCCGGAACTTCCATATGCATGACAATGGCCAAATACTCGCTCAACTGCTCAAAATATTGCTTGCCAAACGTTTTGGCAACGCCGGGCGCCATTGCGTAATCAAAGTTCGGCACCGATTGGCCGCCGTGCATTTCATTTTGATTTGCTTGGATCGCGATGCAGGCAAGCGCCGCATAGGACCGAATATCATTCGGTTCCCGCAGATAGCCGTGTCCGGTCGAAAAACCATTTTTGAACAGCTGCAAAAGATCAATCTGGCAGCAGGTTTCAGTCAGCATATAAAAATCTTTGTCATGAATATGGATGTCGCCGTTGCTGTGCGCTGCGGCAATGTCTTTTGGTAAAATGCGGGTGTCAATAAAGTATTTTGATCCTTCGGAGCCATATTTGAGCATTGTGCCCATGGCCGTGTCGGCGTCAATATTCGCATTTTCGCGTTTGATGTCGGCGTCTTGGGCCTTTTGATAGGTCAGATCCGAGTAGATATCCATGAGGTCGGCCTGCGCTTCCCGCAGTTTGGCATGCTCGGCGCGATAAAGTATGTAAGCCTTCGCCGTACTCGCATAATTATTTTTAATCAATACGCGTTCGACGGCATCCTGAATGAATTCCACGCCGGGAGTCTCTTGCCCGGCAATCTGTTTTACCACGGATTGCGTGAGCTTTTCCAGCTGATGGGCGGAAAAAGTTTCGTCGGTCGATTCCAGATTTGCTTTTTGAATTGCGCTGCTGATTTTCTTGGCGTCAAAGGCGGCGATGTCGCCGTTGCGTTTTTTGATGTGTCCAATCGTTGGCATATGTGTACGCTCTTTTCTTTGCTGTTTTTTTATAAATCCGAGGCAAATTATACAATATCTATTGCTTCATGTCAATGAGACCTACTACATATAGTTGTTTGGTTATCCACAATCGGCTGCCATAAAAATGCAGGCCGGTAAAGATTTATACATTACCAGCAGCTACGAAAAACAGCATCCTGATGGGGATGCTGTTTAGTAAGCGGCATGTATAAAAATCGTTGGCAGCAAGTTATGCACAGAAACGCAGTGGATAAATATTCTGTATCTGTGGATAAATTTATTTTGTCTCACTGTAGATGGTGCGGATCGGGAAAGGAATGTCAATGCTTTCGGTCCGATAGCGGCGGGTCAGCGCCTTAATAAACTCGTGTTTTAGCAGCGATTGATTGGGAAACTGGCTGGCGTGCAATATCACGCTAAAATTGATCGATGAATCGGCAAACGCCGTAAAACGCACCGCGGGTTCTTCGGTGCTGGCCGGATCGATGCGGTTCGTCACTTCGCGGGCTACTTCAAGGGTCACGCGCTCGACGGCATCGAGATCGCTGTCGTAGCTCACGCCGATCGGGATGAGAATCGTCACGCTTTGCTGCGGCATATTATAGTTGGTGAGAATCGCCGAGGCGATTTTTTGGTTCGGAATTACGATGTCGTTGCCGGTCAAAGCTAAAATGGTTGTAAACCGCCAGGTAATGCCGGTGACACGGCCTTCCTCGCCGGAGGAAAGCCGGATGTAGTCGCCAAGGCGCAGCTGCTTGGAAAGAATGAGATGCAGACCGGAAAAAATGTTGGCGAGCGTTTCCTGCAAGCCGAGGGCGACCGCCATACCGCCGATGCCGAGGGCGGTGACCAGCGGCGCAATCGAGATGCCGTAGTATTCAAGAATGATCAGGAAGCCCATTACATAGACGATAAGATTGACGATATTCGTCAAAAGCGAGTTCTTGGCGCCGCTCTGGCTGCTGCGCTGGACGCTGATGTCGACCATGCCGGCCAGCGTGCGGGCAACAACGCGGGTGAGAAAAAAGACAATCAAAGTGAATAAAATACAAGACAAGAGATGCGCCAGCGTCGGGCTGAGATCAAGCGTATTGATCGTCCAATAGAGACCGACGCCCAGGCACCAGGCGAGCGGAACGCCGCGCAGCGCGGTGATGAAAACGGAGAATAACGAAGTATCCGGAACATTAACATGTTGGCGGATGCGGTGATTGACAAAATTGTTGAGAATGATGCCAATGAGAAGCGATGCAAGCAGAATGCAGGCCGGCAAAAATAACATATCCGCAATCTGGCCCCAATGAGGCGTGAATGAAAATGACACAATGAAACCCTCCATTCCTTTATTGTTTACTATTATACTATAACGGCGGTTGGACGCAAGCAAAAGGCAAAGCAGGATTTGAGCCGCTTTTGTCTAATCTATACATGCAGGCTTGGTTTTGTCGGCGCTGGAATGCTGCCGAATTACCTTAGAGCCTTAGCCGCTCTTTACGCATCGTCTGCAGAGGCGGGCAGATGCGAGCGAGTTTGTCATTCGGATCAAAATATGGAGGGATACAATATGGAAAAAATTGTGCAAGAAGGAAAGCGGCTACAACTGCGGCAGGCAGTGGAAGCCGATCTTGATTATATTACCGAGGCGGATCATCGTCCGGGCAATGCCGAGTTTGTTATGGCGGATACGCGGGAGACACATGCCCAACTGATGGCCGGGCCGGATACGATGCAGCTCATTGTGGAACGGAAAGATACGCGGGAAGCCGTAGGTTTTCTGCTCATTGCCGGCCTGACGAGTCCGGATAAGGAAATGGAATGGCGGCGCGTCATTATCGATGCCAAAGGACAAGGCTATGGGCATGAAACCATGGAGCTTGTGGAGGCATGGGCGTTTGAAACCATGAAATTTCATCGTGCCTGGCTCGACTGTAAGGACTACAATGCGCGGGCACTGCATGTATACGAAGCCGCCGGTATGCAGCGGGAAGCACTGCTGCGGGAAACAATTCTGGTGAACGGACATTACGAAAATCTGGTCATCATGGCAATTCTGGACCGCGAATATTTCGCCCGGAAAAAAGCGGCGGAAAAAGACGCCTGAGCGGTGAGTGGTGCGGGGGAAGGAAACTAGTGTTAAGCTGTGTAGCTGCGGGCGGGGCGTTGGTTTTAGCCTTCTCCCGTTGGAGAAGGTGGCTGTGAACGCAGCGTAGCGGAGAGAACAGACGGATGAGGTCCCGGCCGTGAGGTGGCTGTTTGATGCGAGGTGGGTTACGGCGAAGTCGGGATGCTGTGGCTGCAAGGTGGGGTGTGGTGAAGACAAGGACCTCATCCACCGCCTATGGCGGTCCCCCTTCTCCAACGGGAGAAGGCTGGGCAGCGAGCGATGTTGGGGCGGAGTGGGCACGTTGCGGCTGCGAGGGGAGTTAGGGG